>Ga0157363_1001035_pt1 | contig 22519 bp, 10 predicted proteins | sample AttsexASBM1_FD_111477 | JGI IMG/M metagenome (GOLD analysis project Ga0157363, IMG submission 111477) | Fungus gardens microbial communities from leaf cutter ant in Ribeirão Preto, State of São Paulo, Brazil - Atta sexdens ASBM1 | ecosystem: Host-associated > Fungi > Mycelium > Unclassified ... | reverse complement strand
TGTGTGTGTGTGTGTGTGTGTGTGTGTGTGTGTGTGTGTGTGTGTGTGTGTGTGTGTGTGTGTGTGTGTGTGTGTGTGTGTGTGTGTGTGTGTGTGTGTGTGTGTGTGTGTGTGTGTGTGAGTCCAATTGGTTAGGTTATCTTTTTACTACTAAGATGTACATGTTCTAATATATAAAATAAAATAGAACCATTCTATATTATAACAGTACAATGTGTTATTATATACAAATTTGTTATAAATATTAAATTGATTAATAGTTGAAATTTTATCCAATATGAAATATTGATAAACGATATATTATGATCTGATAAGCCTAATATAGAAATTTTCACTTCAAAAGTCAATTAAAGAATTCTGCCATACCTTGTGCATTAATATGTTTTTGCAGAAAGCCATGCAAATAAAATGTCCACGCGAAATAATGGAGCTTTTTGTCCGACAAATTTTATCGTTATTCTGGCGAAGCTTGCTCTTTATTAATTGCAAGTCGCCTACAAGAAACATCGAAGTTGCTCATTTAGCTCATGAAAGCTCTTTATTAACAGAGTTGCCTGCTAGATCGAAACGCGAGATTAAAGCTGTAGCACGATACGCCAACTTTCGTGGTACTAAGGTTTTTCACATCTTGTTATCGTATATTATTACGTTTACGTAAATCCGGGCTCCTCGAATTGCACGGATACAAATCTATCAGATTTCTATCAGAGTGAATCATCAAAGTTTCATTCGATTTTAACAAATGTAATTTGTATATACATAGTTATGTATATATAAATTATATACATATAAAAGTAATACAATTATTAACATAAAGCAATAAAAAAAGTCTTCTTATCAAAGTATATCTTGGTATCTAATATCTTCTGCGTAAATTTTTAATTGAAAAAATTAATTAAATATACTTAATAAAATTATTAATTTTATAAACTAGCTTAATAAAATAGTAGACTTAACGCAGCATTTTATCGGATAGAAGATAAGTAGAGAAATAAATGGATGTAGAAAGAAAACAAATATAATTCATCAACCACGGCGATTTCGTGGCGAGAGGATATGCTATCGCGAATCATAGCGTTCTACATACCGGGTGCGGTCGCTGCGCCTAATCTGCGATCGTTTAATCGTGTAATATGGTACATGCGCCGGTCGGACCTATGTATTCGTGCTAGAAAGGGGTGAAAGTGTAACACTGTGTCGTGGATAAATGATTACCAGAAAATTGCAGCTCATGGCCGACCGGTAACACCGATCCGTTTCGTGGATCGCCGTTGTGGTCCTTCGCGCATATTTTCTTTTTTTTTTCTCTCCGCCCGTTACGTTCTTCTCTCCGCCTTTTCTTTCCAACGACACCGTATCGATTGATGTCTTAAACTTTCGTCAAGCGATTAGAGCGTGTAGATTGCACGCTATTTTGCAAACGACCGAGCTGCAATCTAAGTACCGCCGCGTTACACGTTATAAAAAATAGGAAAATGCAGTCGCGTTTGAAAAGCAACGTCACGAACTGATAGGAAGAAATTTTAGGCAAGAAATTTAGATTTTAACAGTTCAACTTAATAAATTTTATTTATATATAAAATAATTATAATTAATGCAATTTATAGAAATTTATTTAACTATTAATCTATTTAAAAACACATGATATATATAGCAAAAAACATTTTGTATTTATGTTTGTAAAACTAATTTTTATTAAAATTTTTCTGTTGAATTTTTAATATCACACATAATGATGTGTTGTTGGAAGATTTTGTATGTTAAATTGATATTCACATTTTTTTATATTAAAATAACATACACAATTTACGAGTAAATTGAACAATAAACAAAAATAATATATTTTAATACAAATCTTCCAAGATAAATAAAAAATAAACATATTATAAATGTGTTAATATATTATAAATATTAGTTTTACTAAAGAAATATGCTTTCATAATTTGTTTACAAATTGCATTAGTATCATATTTTTTTAGTTAATTTGTTATATAATGTTTAAATTAACTTCTGACTATAATTCATTTTGTATTAAATAAACATTTGGATGAAACTTTTACTAGAAGACATGAAATGTTTTTAATACATCTATGTATAACGTAGTATAAGGTATCAAATAGGTATTTAAGATGAGACTGACAATGAGTTTTTTTCTTAAATATTGTGTATATGCATTTGAGACTTTTATATAATATACTTTTAAGCTGTCTCTATTAATGATGTAGCCGCTGGACTCGGTTGATTCGTGCCGTTGGAAAAATTCCCACGAAGGCGTCATACACCATCGACGAACGTTTACGAGTTCCCATGGAAAATGATAGACCTTTCGCAACGACGCGGGGGGCACCAAGGTGCACATTATGGTATCTCTTCGTATTTATGGCATTGCCTCGGTATTTATTGAAATAACGACATATGGCGCGTGCGTACTCTTTCATGCCGCAATTATTTCGATTTCCGTGCAGGTGAACACGGATACGTCGAATATGATATCAGAATATATTGCAAAGTGCAGATAGAATACCGCCGGAAGCAAGTAAACACAATGATATTACAGCGCAGTCGTGTTCCGTCTGTATATTTAATAAAATATTCACGATAACAGCGTAACGTATTTACGATCGTATTCCATAATCGCATCTCTTAGTACAAGATACTAGTATAATTACATTTCTTTGCATAATTATTCGTACAATGTATATAAATAAAAATAATATTATAACATATTAATTCAAATTATTCTTGGAAAAGAAATTCTTTGTGAAAAGAAATTGTCACGCATGTTTAGAACTGACATAATGCAAAAATTTACTTTCACTTTTTGCTCGTCACATAAAATATTTTACTTAATTTTTATATTGCACGTAATTTTCTATATTACCGTATAAGTTAAATATTTCCTCCTCTCAACGTATTCAACAAATCGAAAAAAAGAAAAAAATTTTTGTCTAAACAATATTTTTATAAAAAAAAGTATGTAAAATTACGTAAGTCATATGTGTAAAAAATTATACATTACAGTAAAAATATATATATAAATTGTGCATTCTTACAAAAATTAGTTTACACAAACGATCTTTAGATTTCTTTCGCGCCAGACGTTAAATTCGTTTAGCTATAACAACTTCAAGGATCTCCTTTCTATTCCTTTATCATTCGATTTGGGGCTTCTCGCGATGCCCATCATTATGCAACGATAGGGTAGCGGGTGCACGAAAGGGATCGCGAGGCCTCGCCAAAGGGCCCACCTGTTGCAATTTCCACCCTTGAACACCCTCTGATCATCAGCGTTCCATCGAATTTCTAACCGAGAGAATACAATCTATTCTCACAGTCAGGATCGTTCATGTTTCGTGTTTATTAGGGGTGAAAAAGAGAGAGACCAACTATCGATTCTCGATACAACTACGCGTAACAAGTGTTATGTAAAAGCGACGAATAAACGCAACGAAGAAATTTCTACGTAGAGCAAGAGACAAAAATAACTCCATAGCAAAGGGAAACTATCATTGTAACGCACGGTGCGTAACGAAAGTTTCTCGAGCGAGCCCCGATGGAGGCCATCAATTATTCAGGTCGATTGTCCTGAGTCTTGATTCTACGCAGCATTATGCGGGGAGAGGAAAGGAGGAGAATAGAGAAAACGAAGAGAAACAAATACCGGCGCTGGCTGCGGAAAAAAATTGGTGCCGGCAAAAAAAGCATACTCGCGAATGGGAGTTTCGTGCTTCAATTCTTTGAAGACTTTTCTACTGAAATAACTTACAAAAGATTTTATCTTCTTAAAGTTTTTCGGGATCGCTAAATTCATTTCTGATCTCTAAAATTAAAAAATAGATTTATTATCGTCAAACTGATTTTAAGAGGTTCTTGATGTCTTTGAATTTTAATCGCGTAGCCTAAAGAATGGAATTTTAAAAGAATAGTAACCTTCATATGAAAGAGAATCTAATGTCACAAGATTTATAATAAAAGTTTGAAAGTCATATACTAACTGTTTATGTAGCGCTGACGAGGTTCAAATAAAGCAAAACTGGACTCTTAGCAATTAAAAATTCCAAGTTTTATGATAATGAAATTATTTGTTTAAAAGTTTATTCGCTATATTAAACCCACCATTTAAAATTTTTTTATTTTTAATCTCGGATTTGAGTAAAGCATTATCAAAATTCCGCAGACCAAGTTTCATAAAAATTGAGAAACAGTTTATAAAATAAAAGAGGGTGATTTAAACGGGATCGCCGGTCCACAAAGGGTTAATACCACGTCATTTTTGTAATAGTCGCCAAGAGAAAGGGGTATTCACAGACGGGGTATTGCACGTGCTTCCGAGAACTCTACTACGGATAATTAATTTACGATACGTCCGTATACTTTGGGTATCACCATAATATAACGCACCCAAAGAAATCGATTTGTTCTGCGAAAATTGCAAGGTGCTATCTATATTTTTGTGAGTGCACCGCTCTATTAATGAAACAGTATTCTAAATGTCTTTCCAAAAGACACTAATTAAATTTTTATAATTATACGAGTAATATCTATATGTACACGTAATAAAATAATCACTATTTTATTTATATATAATAACTAACTTATATTATCTTAACGCACAATAAAATAATTATAATACAATATAATAATAAAATAACATTGATGCAGTAAATAAATTAATTTTTAATTAGGGAGACTTTTGTTTCTTATATCAGTGTATAGGGAATCGAAATCTTCTTAATTAAAAATTAATTATTTAAGAGCAAGAAAGGCGAAGGTATATACAGAAAAAAAAGATGTTATTACATCAACAACATTATTTTAATTAATAATAATTTTGAAAATAATATTCATAACATTATTAATGGAACAAATCATGTTCTCGCTTTAATAGAATTTTTTTGTTTCATTAATGATAATTATATAAAGATATGATCACCCTATGGATGGATGATCTTGACCTTGACTTATGTTATCAAAGTCAATAATTTCACTTGGATTTTCGACTTTCGATGTACACGAAGCGAGAACCATTGCCAATACCCCCTCCCCTCTCTCTTTATGAGGCGAAATGAAATATGTAATAATTATTTTGTCCCACATGAGCTCATTCCATTAACTGATTTCAACAATAAGAAAGGTAAATACAAATTATTTTCAGCAAATAATGTAATACGAAAGCATATAATTTATACAGAATGTCAGAAAATTATAAAACATTCATTATATTTTTTTTGTTAACAACTTTTTAATGAATAATGAACGCCGACTAAACACGGATACGGAATAGGCGGAGAACATTCTTTAATTACTGATTTATTTCTTATCAAGTTATAAATAATTTAAAGCCCAACTTGAAATATCAGTTCACGAACCGGTTGCGCATCCAGGACAAAGTCGTCAGTAATTAATAGACACAATTTTTCTTTTGTTACAAGATCGCGATTATCGGTGTCTCACGGTAGATAACAATAAAGCACTCCTGATTGTTCGTATATAAAAGACCGTGGAGCACCCTTAGAGTAATTGCATTATACCATTCGAACGAGTCCTTGAAATAACAAAAGAGAGTGTGTCAATTCGGTTGAGAACAAAGCAGATACGTTTAATTTTGATTTTTTTCTTTGAAACTTTTACCTGACATCCTGTCAGATAAAGATACTATCTGGTTGTAAAAATTGAAGAATGTTATTGCTCATATAATGTCATTTAACTTTTAAAAAACATTTCACAGATTTCGTATTGGCTGCGATGATAATGTCAGCATCGCAGCTAATATGATAACAAGAATTCAGCAAAACAACAAAATATCTACCAACTACCGATCGTACTACCGACTTTAGGCTGTTCAGAATTATTTTGGAGCCACTACAAAATTTACTAGTTTCCAATTAAGAAGGATATTATTCTTTGCACATGTACATTAAATTAAATATTAAATTTCAATAAATCATTATTATTCATTAATCCTAAATGTATTACGTTTTATTAATAGGATTTTTTTCTTAATGTATTATACATGGATTAAATTATAAACAATTTTTGGGTAAGGTCAATTTCAACATAGCCTATGAAGGCAAATGCAGCAAAAGTCTGTATTTATTAATAATTATAATTAGATGAGTTAATAAGTATATTTTTCATTAATTGCATTGTTAATAATTATTTTTAATTAAACAAATGTTACAGATAATAAATTTAAATCAGAGTAATAAGTATTGAATTATTTAAAAAGTGTGTGTATTAGACATGAAAAAACTTCTACAAACTTTTTTCGCCAAGAGGCGAAAATCCTAGCCAATAAAAAATTCCCAAAGTTTTAAAATAAATTAAATTATTAAATTTGCTATAATTAAAATATGATTTTAATAATTAATTGTAAAATGCTTTTACATGGAAGCGTTCAGCGTTAGAGCAGTAATTTTTAATATTTTATTGAAATAGATTGAATCTAATTGTACTGTTAATAATGGAATCTCGTAGTTTACATTATACAATGTAAATATAAATTTTTAGTATATTACAGTATAGGACAGTAATGTATATCAGAATATAACCTCTTTTAATTGATCATTTTTCGTTTTTTATTAAGAAGCCGAAATCTCGGGAGATATTCATGCGCAATAAATTTCTGCACATGCTTAAAGCTTGATGCTTCCATGTAATGGTACCTTCAAGCTGTTAATCACACTTCCGCGTTTTCCGCGTAGCAAGCTACGGAAATTGAGACGTCAGACGATGAGAATCGAGCGTCGTCCGATTCATCATTCGAGAGGGATAGCGCCGATGTCGGTGGGATAACATCGCATTTAAGCTCATGGAAGTCGATTCAATTCCGATCGCTGTATCGCGTTCATTCTACGGTCAATAATTTATTGAATTCCTGAGGAACGATTCCAATAACCGTCGCGATTACAACGCGGCGACAAGCCATTTGGCTTGCGAGCGATGATCCCAATGCGCAGAATTTATAGGTTTCGATTAAAAGAATTCAACAGCCAACCTCGCACGCAATTATCTTTTTTATTTCATTGACACATGAACGCCTAGCAGATGTCTGAGTGATTCGTCTCGCGCGTCAGCGCAAAATAGGTAGCTAACTATGTATATGAGTATCTCGCAATCACCATTCATTCTTTTAAGAACGGATTCTTTGGAGCATTTTAAGACGAAAATCTTAATACAAAAATATCGAGGCTATATAATAGATTTTAAATTAATGATATATGAAAAAAAATTTATCAAGCGTGGTAGCACCGTGGTATAATAAAAATATGTTATATACATTGTAAATCTCTTCTTTAATTATTAGATATAAAATATAATAAAGGGAAATGTTAATAAAGAAATATATATGTATCTACATATTTAATAAGTATTCCTGATTCTATATTTCTATTCTTCTGTCCTTATTTTCATATCTCTATCCAATTGATCGTAAAGTCATATATATTGAAACGACACTTTTCTTTGCAGAACGAGTGAGCAAATAGGAAATGACAATGCGTGTTACCCAATTCTTCCTCCATTCTTCGATCCATAAGAATTTCTCGTTCGTGTCCCTCTGTCTCGTCCAATCTACTCCGACGTCTTACCAGCGTGATTGCAAGCACCCCTGCTGTGCCGCTCCCGCCCTTCCCCAATTCAAGCTAAAGCGCTCGTATCAATAACGTTTATTCCATTCCGTAGCGTGACTAGAGATTTTGTACGATGCGAGGCACCCTTTCGAGAGACCGGCTGTTTGTCTTGAAAATATCGCCCCATAGTGCGGTAAAGTGCGGTGTAATGGTGTCCCGCCGCAGGCATACTTAGCTAATTAAACTGTATCGTGAATATTCGTTTCGGGGGATTAAGTTACGAACGAGACACGCGACCGTCTCGCAGCTGCGAGGAGTTCGATACATCACCGTTGGCAAAAGAGCCTCGGTAGAAGAATCTCCTCTTGCTCAACGTTGTATATCTGTGTTGCATATTATAATTTTTAATTCTCATATTATCTTTTAATATTCTAAATTAAATTAAAATTTTGTCAATAACAAAAAAAAAAACGAATAAAAATTCGAATTTCTAACTTGTCGATACATAACATTTCTCGTGCATCTATTCTTGCATTATTTATTAATAAATTGATCTTTTGTAAAATTTTGAGAAAACATTTAAATTATAAGAGTAATCTCGATAAATCTGTTTATTGAAAATTTCTCTAAGCATATGATGGTTTTAAAAATTAACAAAATTTTTGTAGCGTGCAGTAGAGAAAAAAGATAGATAATTAATAATAATAGATAATAGATATAGGTACACGTTCGGTACATAATAGCATTTGCAGGTCACATCTGTCGATGCATTATGCGTGTCAGAGATAAGGTTTAGTCTGATCGATTATGCACGTTCAATACATCAGACATACGCTCTCTAATATTAGGTAACATTGATCTTTAATTTTTAACTAGACAATTTGTCGTCATTAAAACTTAAAAAAAAAATAGCTCATGACACATACTTCAATAAAATGTTTTCCAAAACGAGTCAGAAAGTAGATCATTCATGGAATCATGCATAGAGATTCATAGAATCTCTCTTTAATTTACTAAATATTTTACTTAATCATTTGTAATAGTAAATAAGTAAAAGAATAACAATATTTTTGTTTTCTGACTTTCACTTGTTATACAATAAAATAGCAATACTTTAAATATTATATATATATATATATATATATATATATATATATTGAGTCGTTCAGAAAGTGCCGATTTTGAAGGAAAATTGAAACGCAGAAGATTTAAATTTTTAATTTCATTTATTAAATTTAAATCTTTTGCGGCACGAACTTTCCGGACAACCTAATATATTGTATTTAACAATTTATTTAACGTGATTTACACACACACACACACACACACACACACACACACACACATTATTAATCACGTTAAATAATTTGTTAATATAACAATAATTATTTTCTCTTACCAAAAGACAAATGAAATCAATTTTCCAGAGATTAGAAGGTTATACGATGTCCAACGACATATGTCTCGAGCATTATAAGATGCATTTATCTGAAGCATTATTAGATTAATTATAGAGCCATTCTCGTAATAGCCTCATTTATCAAAGCCACACCAATTCAAATTGACCGAGCTCTATAATATGCAAACAGATATAAAAAGCAGATCCGGCTACTTCGATTTTGATTTCGATTATTTCAAAGTCGCAGTTCCAATTGCTCTCGCACGTAATTTTGTATATATGTTATATTCGTAAATATCGTTTTATATAGAATGTTTGGGTTATACAAGGCGATCAGCTGAAAGTTATAAAAATTATAGTAAAACAAATGATAGAATGACAAAAAATTTTGATCGTAAATACACTCCAAAATCAAGAAACAAAACAAATAGCTATAATGATTTATGCAGTGCATTGACCATATTTTGCTGCAGTTTTAAGTGAATAAGAAGAATGTGTAAAAGTCATCGAAATTTGCTCCCAATGGGGAAGGTGAATGTTTTTTTTTTTATAATATTTAACTGCAGAATTATGCAGTTAGTTTTCCATAAATATAATAAAAGGAAAACTGTAAATTATGTAAAAATGTGAAATAAATAAATAAATAAATAAGTATGGATGTGCCATAAATATATAGATACAAAAATGATTTTCATTATTTTAACAATGTACTTAAATAACTTCAAATATGCAATACTCTAAAAAAAGATCATTATGTATCTCATCTTTATAGCATATTCTTAATTCTATTCATTTCTTTCACATTTTTACGTATGTTTCCTACATAACTATGAAAAACGAATTGCATTATGTGATTCTGCAGCCTAAAAGCTATTTAAAAACATACAAATTTCGTTTATCAAAAAAAAAATCGATTTTTACACATTTTCTTTTCATACTAGTAAGTGAATCCAAATAAATTTTTGCACGAATAATCTTAGAGTTCCATTAATATAGGTATTTGTAAAAAATTGTATTCAATTTGCAATGCTAATTCTTAATCAAATTTTTATTATAAGTACTACGTAAAACGTGATTTTATATAAGAATTAATGCAAATAAAAATCAAATAACTTTTAAACCAATAAGAGATAATTGTGTTCAAATTTTATACAGATATACTCATACGTAATAATTCATAGAATAAATTATAAAATTTTTATAATTTTAGTAATGCTTTGAAACGTGACACAATTATTCCTAATCCTTTATACAATTAATACAATTACTTAAGACTGCTACCGAATGTTTAACAGAAATCTAGCACTTTAACATAAATTCCGAAAGTTTGAGCAAGAAGGCCAATGAGAAAGTCGATAATAATATTATTATCACAACCTTGAGTCAGATAGGGGTATTTAGTTCGGCATTGCGGAACCTTGGATCATTACAAATCGACCATGAATGCCAATGTTAAGCCCGCATATTCCGTCGATGTCGCACGATGGCCTAGCCAGACAAATCGAAACTCGTCGATGAATGACGATGCAAGAGTGAAGATAGTACAGGTGCGAATATCAGCAGAGCATGAACAAGTCAAGTCATTTACTATGAGTGTTGCGTTTTACTAATCAACGATTTCAACACCGGGATACACCGTCATTATTATATATTACATTACATTACGTTATTTTACATTATTATGTGTCTACAAGAAAACTGAAGAAGAAACGGAAAAATTTATAATTAAAAATACTTTGTAGATTTGTGATACTTTACGATGTAATAAAAGTGCGACTCACGAGCGCAGGCAATTTAAGGCAGACAAATAATAACCGCCTTCGTGAGCTGTACTAAATTAAACAGAGTTATTCTTTATTGCCTCTTTGAAGCTAAACGAGCAATTTAGCATCGTGTGCAGGAGAGGAGAAGAATCCCTAGTTATCTATGTGATATTGATTTCGATTCCGATGCCGCGGCTATTATTAGCACTTTATCGATGAGGCACTTGCCTGACGATAGAAACATTCGAGACAATTCGCTTCGCTCCGCGAAATTCCAAGCCGATCATGAATTTTATTATCGACGCTCCATTTGCCGCGCGCAGGGATTTGGTTGTCTTTCTCCAGTTTCTCTATAGGTACAGCGACGAGGGCAGACGCACTCGTAGATCCCGACGCATGCTATGATCGTGGTCTACGAATTATGGAATTCCCTCGTTTCGCATCAAATTCACTCGCTTCTTTCCCCTTCACAAAACGCCATTGATCTCTCATAGGAAACTCTCCCTTTGCTCTTCGAGGGTGACAATCTGACAATAAACTTTCGTTTCATGCCTCTGTAGCATGCTACTGCATTTCGCACGGACCGTGATAAATACAATTGGCAATTTGATATATACGGTAATTACTTTTAGAATGAAAGATTGTTATTCTTTTGTGTATTAATATAATGATCATAATTATATTAATTATTATACGTCCGTTTGTATAACAAACTATAATGAGTCAAATATTAAAATTAAATAAAACGCATTATATACTTTTTACACTCTATTGACTCCTCAGATTTATATTATATTATGATATCAATCGTTATTTCAATCGATTGAGATAAATAAAAAATATGAGATTGTCTATAAAATGAATTTGTTTTAATTCACTTATTTCTCACACACACACACACACACACACCACACACACACACACACACACACACACACACACACACACGCACGCACGCACGCACGCACGCACACGCACACGCACACGCACACGCACACGCACACGCACACGCACACGCACACGCACACACACACACATACACACACACACACACACACACACACACAGAGAGAGATACACTTATAATATGCATTACAAAAATATAAATCTATTAATATCTAATTATAGAGACAACAGCAAAAAAAGCGAATGTGTTTTTTGTTTTTATTATATAAAAATTATGTTTTGTATGTCATAGTAAGTGAATTCCAATTTAAACATTACATAACATTATTATTATTAGAATCTTTTAGCCATGACTAACAAAATATTGAGAAAACAAATATCTTTTGATTTTAAAAATATAAATAAATATTTGATAAATATTACTAAAATTGTGTTTTATCAAAGTTGAGAGATATTAAAGAATGAGAACAAAAGAGAAAACTCTACTTCAGAAATATAAAATTAAAAATGATTGTTATTATATTTTTAGTCATACAAGATAAATTTATCGAAACGAAATTTTATAAATCTTGCAATGCATAGTTCATATTTAATATAATCAAAAATATTTAATTATACAATTATGATGCATATAAAAGCCGGAAAAGATTTTATTTCTGTTAAAAATATTCTATTAAAGTAATTATATATATATATATATATATATATATATATATATATAATCAAAATATATATATTTAATTAAAATACAATTTCACAAAAAATTTGATATTATGTATTAATTCTCTGCATGGCATATTGCCTATTAAGGATTATAAAAACTATGAATTAAGATGCGATTAGACAAACATTCCACATTAGGGCAAACGAGCAAAACGAGTATCTTTTAGAGCGTCGCGATTGCGTGGGGAAAAAGTACGAGGGGTATAAATCTATACACGCACCCCGCGCGGCAGCATGCCTTATGTCTCATACCTTGGCGTGCCCAACGGTCCGTAAATTTTCACGAGGGCTTTGCGGCCCTGCCGCAGCGTGCCAGATCGTCGAACAGCGTTTCGCACCCTTTGCTACAAAATCACAGCGCGTGCCGCGCATATCTCTCGGCCCGGCACTCACGTCCCACCCCTCGCTCATTATGCCCTCGAAGTAAATCACTTTTCCTTCCGCGAGAACGATATAAACTATCCCTCGAGTACCTACACCAAACGGCACTTTCATCTATTATGACGCACGCTCTTAGCAACCCCGGAGTCAAATGGTGCTACATTTAAAGAAATATCAGAACAATTCACACTCGTATATTTCTTTATAAATGTAAAAATATTAGTTGATAATAAGCAAGAAAGCAAGATACACAAATAAGCAAGAAAGAAAATCATATTCAATCAAAGCGGAGCTTTGGTGCCTAATAATATTTTTGCATAAATTTAATAATTTCCTTTCCTTAATAAGTTCAAGCAAATTGTAAAAATGCATTTTCACGAGCCGCTCAAACCTATTTCAGCGATAACTTTGTATATACATAAGTACATTAGTACATACATATGTGAAAAAGAACAAGAAGAGTTGAATTTGACAGTTGAGTGACAGATTTGATGCGTTGTTCACGTGTTTTTTATGTGTTGCTTGTAGTAACGCGTTTAATTAAGCATATAAGTAATTATTAAGTTATTCTGCAGTTATTTTGGCTGTATCCTTTTATCCTGGATCAGCAACAAAGAAAAAGAATAGATTAGATTATATGTATCGCGATGAACATAATCGACACGGTGCGGCAGCGTTGACAACAACGTTTGAGCATTGAACACTTTCCAATAAACACAAGAAGTATACATATACCTTCAGATCAGATATTTACGGGAAGTCTAAACATAAGAGACGTTTGTTTGACAGTTCCGATAATTTTAGCTGTGATGACCAGCCGATTGATTACGACATTGTCACATATATGTATTCATTTTTTTAACGTTATTCTCCAACCGATTCAAATCATATTTGATAAACGCTATATTATGGCAACTAAAATTATCTGGACAGATGAATTTATTACATTTAGACTCTCGGAAATACCTTATTTATACGTATAATGTTTTTTTATTGGGACTTCTCTTGATAAGTTTCGAACCTGGAGATCATGAATCTTCTGCCTTACGTGTCATTTCTTCAATTGATGTATTACTTATAGTTGAAACTATTCAAACCACAAAAGCAGCTGAAATAAGAGATTTATCGTTTCAATTGTTTGTTTTAGTAATGTATGAAATTGTATATCTTAAGCTGAATATTTGTCGATTTTGAAATACAGTTCTAACTGATTGATTTATAAAACAAAATGTATTTTATGTGATTGAAAAAATTTTACGCTATTGCGTAAAATATTAGAAAATTTACTATTAAATTCTTCACGAATTGCAGTTACGTGACATATGCTTTAGTAGGAGTGTTGTTGCGGAAATTTTCAGCGACGGTAACTGAAGGACGAAAATTGCACCTATTACTCCTAAAACCCCGGTGAGACACCGCAAACGCATTTCCTGCGTAATCCTGGTTCCTACCGCTCTCACATCGTCCTCGCGTGTCGAACAATTTTCGCCGAAGCTGTTATTACATGCACTTATTTGCAAGGCAGCTGTCGTTGTTTCTGCTACACAATGCAAAGTGCTCTCCTTTCCTTTATTTTTTATATTAACAAATATACTTTCAGTACAGTATATAGGCCTAAGCAATTTTATTTTAATATATCTTTCGAACAATTATCTTAACTATTTCAACTTCTTGAAACTATTGATTTCAATTAGATCATTTTGTCAGATATACATCATTTGTGAGCGAATTAACAGAGAGCTGCGTACCTTCGCGTCATAACGAAAGAGGTGAAGCGTACAAGCGATAACGATTGCGCGAATGGAGCGTAACGGCTCGTTCATCGCGGGGGTAGCAACGAGTGGTGATGCAAGGAACACCTAAATACGGCCCACATTGACCGTTGGGAGAAAATTAATTAGTCAACCGTCAAAACGGTCGCCGGTAGAAAAATGGAGAATTCGAATTCGAATCTGTATCCCGATTGTTTTCGAGAGTGAAGAGGGAGAGTGCGTCATTTACCACCCTCATCCACAAACGGTGTCGATGAGAGGGGAGGAGGGGAAGGAGGAAGAGAGAGGAGAGAAGGAGAAGGAGAGAGGAAGAGAGAAAGAGAGGGAAGGAGAGAGGGAGAGGGAGGGAGGAGGGAGAGGGAGAGAGGGAGAGAGGGAGACAGAGAGAGAGAGGGGGGGGAGAGGGAGACAGAGAGAGAGAGAGAGAGAGAGAGAGAGAGAGAGAGAGAGAGAGAGAACGGCTAAAAGCAGTTTTATTCGAGCGACCACCAATAGCGTGATATGGGAGGCTTGTCTATTCGTTCGAAGACGCACAAACCACGGAACGCGCTATCGTCCGTAGTGGGGGTCCACCGTAACGTAGTGGGGTACGGCGATAGGATGTTGGCGATAGGATGTTGCTCGGAGAGAAGTGCTGGATCGGCATTTTCGGCGAGGACGGGGTAGGTGGGGGGAGGTGTTTAACTCGGAGACGTGGGGGTGCTCTCTCTCTCTCTCTCTCCCTCTCGTCCTCGGTACGGTTCCCCATCCAAGTGACAGACACCCGGCGGGCACCGTAGTGGAGGGGTGGCTAGCTTGCTGGGTTAGCATCGAGGTGGCGGCAGATACACGCGTCAGGAGCACCCTACGGGAAGGGTGGGGTACAAATGTGTCCAGGTGGGGAACGAACGACCGGTTATTCCGGAGTAGTGTCGAAACATAAAGCCCAACATGCGCAGGCCTACGATTAGTTTGCGACCGGACGAGCGACTGTGCGCTTGCGTGACCCTCGGAGGACTTCTCCTCTCCTTCTCTCCATCGCCTCATTACGTTGTTCGTCTCTTCACCTTTTCGTTCCTCGTAGTACGCTCGCTCACCCGATGGCAAGCATGACTCTGAACCTCCGAGGGTCGCGCGACCTTCCACTCGGCATTCCTGAATCAGCCTCGTGCCGGATTGAAATCTCTCATCCGACCGCAACCATCATCTTACAAAACACTCGCCGAGGATCGCAGATCCGAACAAACGGATCGTCTGTGAAGATGCTGAAGTACTGACTAGGAGAACATCCTCATAGACGATGGGGAAACCGAAAGGATCGTCCGTCCTCGGCGAAACACCGAATTCGAAACCGAGCTGAGTCGAGGGAAGACAGGGGATGGTATAGTAATCACAGTAAGTACGTAGCAACATTGGCACACATAAATATCCAACTGTGAAAAGCTTAAACCAAAGACATTCAGATAATACAAATTAATATAGACATCGACATACATTGGAATGTTGCTCTTTGATTGTCAATCTCAATCTTGACCTCGTTCTTCGTTTCTGCAATATAGAAATGTATGAAAACAGAAAGCTGCGAGACAAGCATATTCAAACAGAAATCCTAATTTAAGCGCGTATTGATATAAAGATGGGAAGGATAAATAGAGAGGGAGAGATGTAGAGTACTGATGTTCAAAGTACAAGCAGTATTCGAATCACACGCTCGGCGAGGATGAACAACCGCACTTCCGCGGCAATGGAAAATTTTCATTCAAATTTCCTGCATACTACAACGCATCGAATAACCTCTAAAATTATTGAAGATTATATATTGATGAATGCCCAATTGTGCCAATTAAAGAGATAATATTTTCAAAAAGTATCCGGATGAATTGTATTAATAATCATAAAATCACAAAAAGAAATTTGGCATAGTAGCAAGGATAATTTCAACAGATATGTATCAAACTAGTCCTTTGATGAATGAATACATAACATTCCTTTGATGAACGAATACATAACATTCCTGCTGCGAATTAATGATTGGATCTAAATTCGTTCGAAAAAAAACTTTCAAGTAAGTATTTCATTGACTTTTTCACGATTTGACCTAAAGCAATATTGGACTAAATATATTCGCAAATAACGAATAACAATTTCGAATATAACAACAACAATAATAATAATATATAAATAATAATAATTACTATTATTATTATCGAATTTATTATATACATATGTATTATGTATTCTTTAACACATTTAAGCAAATACATCGCAGATTACATTAATCGTTATTTGTGAACAGATTTTGGTCTGAAGTACTATACTGTGATTAAAACATCAGAAAAAATTCGTATTTATTATCGCAGTGAGCGCTAACCGAATGGATCTGAGAAAAACCATGTGCCACTTCATTCATTTTTAAGGATCACCCATAAAGAAGATGTGAAATTCAAAAAATACAATTGATTCTTTTAAGTCAATATCGACTGGTACATCGCAATTCATCCTAACAGGAAGGACATTTCACTCGCGATAATGCAATTTTAATTGCAAAGTGTAAGTAATATTTATATGTGTATTGCAATGTTAAATTTGCGTGCAAATAGCTACCTATGTATATATAAACTGCTAGTGTAGCGTGTGTAAAGAAGATTCATTAATTTAATCGAAAGAAAAATACGAGGTCCAATAAAGGATATACAAAGAATATAGTTCTTTAATAAAACAATAGCAAATTGATATAATAATATATAATAAATTTGATATATAGCGCAAACTGATATGATATATAATAATAATAAATTTGATATATAGCAAACTGATATAATGATATATAATAATAAATAACTAAAAATTTGAACTTTAATTAAAAAAAATGAAAATAACAAATTTAAATTTTGCTGTTCAGCAATATTTCAATGTTCTTGTTTTCTTTTGATATATCAATATTTCCATTATTTCTTAGAAAGAAATGAGAAAATTTTTAGGTTCGTCTAACTTTGTTGCCATTTTTAGTAAGATACATTGTACATTCAAAATGTGTTTGACCTCTTTTCTATCGTTTCGATTAATTATTAATCTTTCTTTATACGAGCGCATTATTGCGAGTTAAAAGCTAAATTTCGATTTGCAGACTTTTCGCGCGATAAAATTATTGTTTAAATAAAATTATATTTTTATTCAAACTTTCAAAAGATCATTTCTCATGAAAATAAATAATTGAATATAAGTAATGGAAATTTTCTCAGTCGAGCGTTTGTATAATTTAAAAACTATAATTTAAGTGTAATTTAATTTATAATTAAGGCCGACGATAGTGAGATTAATTCGATACTAGAAATAAGTAAATTATCTTTAGTAACTACAAAGTGCAAAAACTAGTAGAGTACCGTAATCATTTATTGAGAATAATTCCATATTTAATATTATTAAGTTTGACACAAGAAATTCATCGTTCTCTTTGTATATATAACGAAGTCTTAAAAACGATTCTTTATTCTCCAAAATAATAGGAAACTTTTTTTATTTTAATTTATGTTTTGATATCAAATGTAGTTACTATAAATTCATTCATAGAAAACAATTTCTGGTTCGTATTATAACCAATGAATTTTCACATATTTCCATTATTTCTTTAGATTCTTTCTCTTTCTTATATTTAGTATCATATCAACTTTCGATTTCATACACTTTTGTGGCCACGTAATTTTGTAGCATCAAATATTTCATTATTTACTTAATCAGATTCTTGATATTTATTATAAATCCATTTGATTGGGCGTTTCGACTCATATTTGTATATCAAAACAAGTTGAATAATATATCTTCGATATATGTTTAATTAATATTTTCTTCAATTACATCGACTTAATCAATATTTTTTCTTCAATAAAATTGAAAAATACTAAAGCTTCTGACAGCAGGATGTTTTCCGGATACTAAAAAGTTACATTAATTTGATGTTCAAAGTTGACAATAATTAACTCCTTCCTGTATAATACAAATAAAAAACATAATTTCGGTAAAAATAATTTCTGGGATATCATGCTATGAAATTATCATGTTTTATCGATAAAACAGACGACTTTAGGTTCCCTTAAAGCCAGACTACCGATGCTGCATACCGACCCGACTGCCAACACATAATAGACTAATAACAATGAGGCTGACTCGTTGGGTAAATTCAAGTCAGCAAAGCGGTTAGATATGCTCGTCGAACAATTAAACATAATTGGTTAGATCCACGGGTAAAGATCAGTTATGCTCATTCGCTCGGCAAGCATGCCTAGCCGCTTTGCCGACTTGAACTTGCCCATTGTGATTGGTCCATTATGGATCAATCCACTAAATTTTTTTCGTGTTCTAAATTTATGACATTCATCTTCAGTTCGGTCAAGTTCTCTGTAAAGAAAGACTCTAAGGAAAACTGAGCAATCTAATGCGCCTTTTAAATTTCTCCGGAGTTATGTCGAAGTAAAAATCTAATTTAATTTCTAGTCATATAATTTATCACATAACAAAATATAGTAATAAAATCTGACTAAAATTCATTTCTACTCTATAATCTAATCAAACCTTTAATGTTAATTTTAATCAAACGTATATATTTCTAATATCACATATTTCTAAACTGTAATCAAACATTAATAGAATGTAGTAAAATTTTAAACATTTGCTATCTAATAGAAATACGTGCCATTTACAATGTAACAATATCAATTGTTGCAAAATTTAATGGAACTCACTTTTTCAATCTAGTCATAATTTATTATCAAAGATTCAAAATTATAAAACAATCATGTTTTTATTATAAAAAATATCTATTCAGTTCGTATTGATACAATACTAGTCTTTAATATTAACTTTAAAAGAAAATTAATTTCTAGTCAATAAAGCTAGTTTCAAAAAGTTATCTTTGAAAAAATATCGATAAAGAAAGTATAAATCTTTCTTTAAACATCTCGAGAATAATTTATTTTGAACTTTAGAATCGTAAGTTTTTAAATGATCTCTTATAAACTATACATGCACGTTCCTTTAGGTAAGATGATATTAGTATTAAAAATTGATTGAAGTACATAAAAATTTAATTAGTTTTATATATTATCTAATCGTAATTGTATTTCTAGTCGATTTATTCAAGTCGATTTATTCTATTCAGCCATCTAGTTTATTGATCTAATTAATTTTATATTCGATACAGAATATGCAGGCCACTAATAAATGCAATCTTCTTCTCTTAAATTGTGCGACTACATCTCGCATACATCTGACATTACATTATTGTCTTATCAGTATTTTTACATTTATATATATACATACAAATATACATACATATATATATATATATATATATATATATATATAGATTTGTACGTTACAAAGTCCGTGGATGCGATGCCATACAAAACTTATATCAAAAGTAGTCTAGTCAACAATAGAACTTATACCAAAGAATAATCTAGTCAACAATGGAACTTATACCAAAGAATAATCTAGTCAACAATGGAACTTATACCAAAGAATAATCTAGTCAACAATGGAAATTATACCAAAGAATAATCTAATCAACAATGGAACTTATACCAAAGAATAATCTAGTCAACAATGGAACTTATACCAAAGAATAATCTAATCAACAATGGAAATTATATCAAAGAATAATCTAATCAACAATGGAACTTATACCAAAGAATAATCTAGTCAACAATGGAACTTATACCAAAGAATAATTTAATTCAGTTCAGACAATTTGATAATCTTCAATGTCTCTGGAAACATAAAGCTGTATTACAGCTCTTGTAGAGTATTAGCTTAATTTAATTATATAATAACTTTTCAAATAAAGTAAAATAATCTAATCAATTTTAGGCATTAATCAGATTTCGTAATTAATTGTAAAATATTCTTATATAATAAGAATCAGAATTTAAAATAAAATAACAGACATGTATTATGTAGATTTAATTTAATGATAAATAATTTATAAACTATAATATATTTTGGGAAATGTGCCAGTATTATGACTATTTAAAATGTACTCCTCGAATTGCAGACATTTTGTATAATAATTAAGAAGTGATATATTATTTCCTGCTTTTTTTAACAAAGAGAAAAGATCATTTAACAAAAAATAAATAAAGGACAACTGGACAAGCAAAATTTTATACAAAATATTTGTATAATGTTTGTGCATTATTTAATTTTCTTATTAATTTAACGCAAAGCAAGATGTCCTCCACGGCAGCTATCTAGTAGGAAAAAACTATCGTTAAAAAGATCGTATAAAAATGAATTATTTTATATCTCCATACCTCTTTAATTACCTTTTTTTCAATAACATATTGCTTAAATATTTATTTTAAAAATTATGTCCCTTTGATTTATAAATGATTTATAAATAAAATAGATGATTATACATTCTTATAAATATACAAAAATTGATTTTTACGGAGAAAATATAATGTCTGAGCTCTATATTCTTCTTTATTTATTATTACATTTGCAAGTTTGTTGAAATAATTGCACTACTATTTCTAATTAATTAGTTATAGTTTTATATACATATATATATATATAAAATTATAATTAATATCTATTCCTTGTACATTTATATGAATATATAATCATCTTTTTTATTTATAAATCATTCCTTGGACAGTAAATGAATAATAAATACAGATTATTTATAGCAATGATGATATGGCTGTTAATTATTATATGATTATATATCGAATTATTTATATTTACCTAACAATAATTTGTTGAATTAAAAAAATAATCCTATGTGAATCTAATGCTTTAAAAAATATCTGCATCATAACATATTTTAGTTTATTTGTCAAAAAAGACTTTCAATCTATTCTAATTTTGTCAAAAAAAAACTACCAAAAATCAAAAGGAGCAATAAAATAATATCGATAGAAAAACGGGATAGGATTAATTTAGGATAAAATAAGATAGGGTTTTTCAAATTTTTAAGTTCCTGCTTTTTATCTAAGTTTGTGGCGTTTGTCCAATACAATTTACCATTCTTTTCAAAGTATTATTCGGCTGTGCTTATTTTAATGTTTATTTATAATTTATTCATAGATACATTAATATTTCTTTTTTAGAACTTATTTTTTAGTCAAAAAGTACAAAATTATATCATCTTTATGATTTGACGCGCAGATGACATCAAAAATAATTTTAATTTTAACCGTGCCTTCCATCTATATCATAATACTTTAATCAAATTTATTCTAATTTTCGTATTTATAGATTTTAGCATTTATTATTTGGATTTCATTTCTATTGCATGATATATAGATTTAAATAAATATCGCAATCAATTTTGTGGAAGATATAGTATAAGTTTTGCACACGCGAATCACATGTAAAAATTAAAATTAATCTCACTAATCTCGGCATATTAGTTTAGTTATAAACAGCGACATAAGAGTTAGTTTTATTGCAAGTGAGTTATATAAATTAATTATATATAATATATAAATCGATTTGACTGTTGGCGCTTAGTGTACAAAGCAATTATTACTTGTAATCCAAAGCATTAATTAAATCTCAGCCAAAAATATATAAATCTAATCCAGTGAAAAAATATCAAATGACTAAACTTAATGAAAGATTTTTTTAATGTAGCAAATATAACTTATCTCAGTTATTTGACTCAAAAAATCATACTATAAAAACAGTAACATGAGAAATTTCCGAAAGCTAAATGATATTTTGAAAAAAAATTTGTTCATATTATTGATTAGTTCAAATAATATTTGAACTAATATTAATTAAGTCATTGATTATCTATTTTTGGCTATCGTATTGTAATATTATTTACGAGTGGCATCTAGTCAGAAAACTCATGGACGACTAACTCGAAAAGTTTCACCGAGAAAGAACTGAAAAATCGTATGCGAAAGTAGTCACCAGATAGTGTAATTATGTAGCGTATAATCAACTTGATTTATCTTTTACAATTTTTAAAATAAATTATTGTCAAATATTTTATACTGATTAAATAGTGATTAAATA
>Ga0157363_1001034_pt1 | contig 22521 bp, 12 predicted proteins | sample AttsexASBM1_FD_111477 | JGI IMG/M metagenome (GOLD analysis project Ga0157363, IMG submission 111477) | Fungus gardens microbial communities from leaf cutter ant in Ribeirão Preto, State of São Paulo, Brazil - Atta sexdens ASBM1 | ecosystem: Host-associated > Fungi > Mycelium > Unclassified ... | reverse complement strand
TCCGGAAAGTTCGTGCCGCAAAAGATTTAAATTTAATAAATGTATACTAAAATTTAAATCTTCTGCGTTTCAATTTTCCTTCAAAATCTGCACGAACTTTCCGGACAACCCAATAAAAATTTCACGTTTTATATTTTCAAAGATGTCATTGTTCATTAATATTGCTTTTAGCTTAAACTCTTCTGCACAAAATTTAATGTTGTCTGGCACGATGCACTACATGTACGCGATGTAGTTCGACTGGCAATATTATTATTTCGCTATACTATAATAATCTTTCGAATTGTACCATTGCGCAATGGCAAGGTCAGTGTCCATCTGTAGGATCTATTTTTACGTATAAGAAGCGCGATTCATGTGCCTCTGTCGAGTCTGATTGTGAAAACGGATGAATGCGAGATGATGATCAAGGTGTTAACACATTACTATAAAATTATCAAATAAATTAAATTATCATATTACATCCTACATTAAACGCTGTTATTTAAAATAATAATTACTATGTAATAATAATTACTATATAATAATAAATATAATTCTAAATGATATATTACAGAAATCTAACAATAAATTTTTTTTTATAAAATGTTTTTTATTGAAAATTAAACCATTTTAAATAATAATTATGTTTCTATTAAAAGAAAATCAATTTAAAATTTATTTTTAAAATTATAATTTTTGAGAATTATATAATTACTATAAAATTAAATTAAAAAATTATAATTTAAAAAATTACAGAATTATTATAAAATTCAAAATATACAACAAATTACAAGAGAAAAAGAGATGCATATTTGAGGGATATTTATACATAATGTTTTAAAAAAATACTGGTAATTTGAAAGTATTTGGTAGCATTATTTTACGGTTAGATAAAAATCTTTCTTTTGCCTTGACATTTTTATTTAACTTCGTCCTGAACACATAAATATCATATGGAAGAATATATCGATTTAATCTCTTTACTATTTCTTTTTGTTCCAAGTCGAAAGAAGAAAACATGTGCAATGTTCTACACAATGTGCTTCAGCAATAAATTCTTTATTCAACGTGATGAATAATGTGATATGGTAAAGAGATAAATGATTAGTACGTGTCGCTTATTATATACTGTTTCAATTTCGGAATATTATCAGTGTATAAAAGAAGAAAAAAAGATTCACTTGTGAAAATTTGTCAGACCAATTTAAATTCCGCCACATTTTTTATATAATTTCCATATATTTATTTCTATTATTGATTGTAAATAACACGAAAGATAAAATAAAATCACTATCAATTAGAAACATTAAACAAGATTTAAGGATCATATAATCACATGAAGAGAATTTTTTCTTAAAGTTTACCCTGAAAATATGATAGTCGTGGGACAAGTATTTCCAAAAATTTTTTAATGTAAATCTCTTTCATTCATTAATAAAATTATAATAAATAAAATATTGTAAGTTTGATTAATTTTACTGAAGTGCATGATACAAATATTGTATTATACCACAACTACTATATTTTCAAGGTAAATTTTAAAAGAAAATTCTTTCCGTGCAGAAGTTATGTTAAATTAGTGAATATATGCGATTTTTCTTTTCTTTGTATTTTTCTTTAATATTTTTCTTTTAATTGTATTAAAGCACATTTTTCCAACATTCCTGTTATTGGCTATCAAAGTAATTAGATTTTCATCTTAAATCAGGATTCAATCAATGTGATTTGTTCCGATTGTGTAAATTTCAAAGATATATAAAGAGTTATAAAATTATATTTAATTTAATAATACATTCTAATTATTCAATTAGAATGTATCGCTTCTTTGCGATTCAAAATATAATATTTAGTACGATTTTCCTAGTTTTTAGTTTGAAAATAACGCAATTCCATTATGCCATAATCTGAATACCTCTAAAAGTCAATATGAAAGAATGTTTAAGCAATATTCCCGGAAGATATATTTCAGTTCAATTCATGTACAACTATAAACGTTACGCGGCAACGAACGTAATTTCGATTCATTATGAACCATTTGCTATTGAATCGAGATTTTCTCTTCAATGCCATATCATTGAGATACAAGGTCGAACTGTATAAGGATTATGATATTTTGAAAGCACGATGTGCAGCACTTTTGTATGTTTTCTAAAGCTCCATAAAAAAGCAACATTAATTTTTCATCTTGTTGTAATTATGTAAAAGTAAAATGCTATAATTTAAATAATTTCTTAGAAATCATGAAGATATTGCTTTTTTTTCGATAAAATTCAAGTTCTAGACGATGTCGGAAAACGATAAATAAGAAATAATAGATTTCTTATCGCGATGTTATACTAATTGCAAGCGTACATAGTAACAGATAATTACAAATTACATCAATGCGTGTACTCAGAATTTTAAAAAAGTCTAATGAATTTCGTCACTATGCAGTATTTATTCAAATAATAGGCAACGATAAATGCTGATATATTGATATATATTAATATACTGATACATTTATATACATGTTTGATAGGTAATGATAAAACTCTTATAAAGGGATAGAGCGGACTAAACTGAGTCGAAAAGTCCATTTTATAATTTTCGCAATAATTAACAAAATATCAATTACTAAAAATCATTAAATATTGGTTTTCAGTAATTTTTTACTAAAGTACTGTCAACTTTATAGAAAAACAGCAAGAAATAAAAATTGTTTATTTTCTTTTTTATGGAGTTCTAAGAATTTTTTCAGAATTTTTTATTAACTTTTTAGTACTGCATTTTCTTATTGGCAACTATTTTTCCAACATGAGAAAATGTGGTACTAAAAAATTCTAAAAAAATTCTCAAAACTTTATAAGAAGAAAATAAATGTTTAGGACAATTTTTGTCCTAAACAATTGTTGATTTTCGATAAGTTGATAGTACTTGAGTAAAAAAATTATTGAAAATCAATACTCGGCGATTTTAGTAATTAATATCTTGTTATTGCAAAAATTATAAAATGGTATAGAACTTTTCGACTTAGTTTAGTCCACTTTACCTCTATGGGAGAGTTTTATCGTTACTTATCAAACTCTCTGTATATACAATATTTTTGTAGATATTATACAGTTAACGCATTTCCGAATTGCATATGAAAGAATGCATAAACAATATTCAACGCATAAACACAGATGAAGATTACAACATATGCAATTTTAATCGAAGAATGGTTCAAATTAATTAATTAGGGATTAACTAATGTGGCGACTCGCTACCAGAGATCCAACGGGACTCGACTTTAGTTGCTATGCTAATAAGAATACAATGCATAATATTAGAGATATTCTATGGAATCATTCAGTTTGAATAATATTTGTGTTCCGTGCGACAAGCGTAGGTGTCTTCCCGGTGTCATTTAAATCGAATGAAATACATACATTCTCTGTCCTAACCTTGATCCCAACTTTATTCATAAGCGAACAACCGGACAGTCTCATATCGTCCATACACAGCGAATACGAATATTGACCATGTTCACTTCCATTTCTCTTTCTCTTTTGCCGAATCATGAAGATCTAGAGAGTCAACGACGTGAATTGACCTCCAGCGAATAGAGACGGTTATTGACATACAAGGAAAAGCATCGTTGCAACAAGAAGGCGAATTGCCTCGGTGATGATGAGATATCGTCATGGTTGATGATTTCTAGGAATTAAAATTCCCGCGCCAGATGCAGAGGAACTTAATCAAAACTAGACGCTCTCAAAGAGAGTTCTTGTGCGAAATTCTTATTATAAAGAATTGTAAGGTGATAAAGCAGACGAAGAAAATACGATGAGTTTGTGTCTGCGTAATTTATGTGCAGTGTCACTTTCTAAAGAGAGTGTTTAGGGGAGTTCAAGAGAAATTTAAAAAACCTAAAATACGCAACTGCCAGTTTGCAGACTGTACCGTTTGTTAACCATACGGTAAATTACAACGGGTAACAGCGCGGTCGGAGACAAAACAAATATATTCTTCGAGTACAGAGTACGAGAGATAAATACCGATAACACAATGAGATAAAGCACAATATCTTTTGCGATAAAAAAGGAGAAACAACGCTTTTCTTAGGAGTTAAACAATTTCAGATGCGAGGCAGAAGATAAAATTTATTTAATTAAAATGTTATTTGATACGTGAAAATAGATTTTTAAAATAAATTAATAATAACAATTAAATTAAAGATATCTCTTTCAAGAGTTCCAGTCTACAAAAATACTTGTTTCGTATTTTTGTAGTAGTTTGTATTATTCTTTTAGTCTTTTCTCTTATTTTTACATGTACTGAAAATTTGTTTAATATTTAATATATTTACTTATATTATATCATATTATATTACAATAATACTTTGATTATAAAATAAAATAAAATATGCAATGCAATATTAATATTACATTTAAATAAAAAAGTATATGAATCAATATCTTCATTTATATATAAAAGATGTTGATGAAACAAAATAATTTAAAATACCATTATATAAAATAAATGCATAATACTTATCGCAATGTAATAAAAAAGTTACAAATAATTTCTATATTATATTAAATAAAATATAAGGATGCATATGTCTCTATATGTATATAATAAAATATAAAATTGCATATATGTGCCATTAATATTATTATACGTCTAATTATATAGCTTTGCATACAATTATTAAATTAAAGAGATCAAATACTCAATCTGTCATCGTAGCTGCATATGTTACTATTAATTGCAACGATTGCGCATTGTGTAAGTTCCAATTACGATGCAAAGAGCATTTATATGACGAAATAAAAGCATCACGACAGAAAAAAAATATATACCGATCTTCATGAAAAGGTAGACTTCGAACGAAAGGAATGTATTTCTCGCTTAACATTCTCGTTTAATGAGAAAAGAGATTTTATAATCCGTGCACATTTGATGATAGAAGCTGTACGTAATAACCAGCAATAATTATCATAACCACTGGCATACTACACCAATCAACTTGTACGTGCATTTGCTACGGAGACGCTAACATTTTATCAATGTCTAGAATTTCTAATATAAAAAGTAAAATTCTTGGATTATTAATAAAAAATTATTTAACTGTGCTATAAATTATTTAAATTGCTCGATATAATCGCTGATATATTATTGTTTCTAATTTTCTTTTAAGCTCATGTTTACGAGAAGCAATTTGTCATTTATTTAACATGTTAAAAATACAAATAACATTAGAGCGCTCTCGTGTTAATTAGTCCTAAGTGAATCACAATTGTTTATCACGATAAAACGAACGACAGAATGGACTTGTAATTCCTATTCAAAAAGCAAAATATGCTTCTTCGAAGAACGCGTGTTTGCATCGTGCTGTAATCGGACACGCTCGCGAATGTCCGACGGAATGTGTTGGATTGAAGGCGTGGGCATTTGCAAAAAAATATCAGACTGCATGCGCGATACGCTCAACGCCAATATCTCTTTGCATTTAAAATTGAAACGCGACTTAAATTACGATAGTCGCATTGCAATCTCAAAATTATTATTGTTATTAGCAGAGGCTGTTATTATGAAAGGGAAGAAGATTGATTATCAACGCAATATAATTGCTTCCTCTCACTCGCATTGCGTATGCCTATGCAAATATATAAGTAACAAACTAACTGCATTGATAAAGAAAACGCGATAAATTGATGAGTTAAGTATTACTTATATATACGGAAAACTATAATCGAAATAAAAAATTTTCCAAAGAGTTACTTATTTAAATAATGTTTTATGCGTTGGGACAAAGTGCAAAAAATATTGTTATATTTTGAATACACAATAAGTAAGAAAGAATGCCTATACCAGTCAAAGCTGGTTCTTAAGTGCTTTGAATAATTTCTTAAATACTTTGAATAATTTCGTCATGAATCTATATAATGCATGAAATTATTATATAGACATGTATCACATATACGGTCTTAAAAAATCGTTTATTATTGTTATATTTGTTATTATTTCAGGATAAAATAAGATAAGTTTACATATTATTTTTTCCTGACATTCAATCTTTTTTTTGAGCACAAAAAAATTACGTTTCAGATATATAAATTCTCTATAATCATTTTTTAAAGATGAATTTTTAAAATATTTTAAAATAAATGAAAAGCAAAAAATTTTTAAGAAATTTATCCTATCTAAAATCTGTGTTTTCATGCTTATCATATTATCAGTAATCAATAATCAGTATTATTTTCGCTCAGTTGATGGCTATTCTTCTGTATTTATTCATTTTTATACTTTTATCTAAATATAATATTTTCTTTCCATGAATGTTTCCTTATAATTTATTATTTCAATTTTACTAATATCATCATTTTTACGAATCAAAATTGTCTAAATGATCCGCTGTGAACTCGAAAGCACCGAGACGTCAAGATTTCGTGGGCCTTTTTCGAATTAGGTTAGTTTCCTGCTCTCTTGGACCCGCCGGCAATTTGGGACTCGAGAGGAGCAGCTGACCACCTGCGCTTGCTTCGTTTCGAAGCAAGTAATTCTACCTGGTTTAAACCCCGCTGAGAAGCCGTCAAGTTATCTTTGAGAGATCGAACAAAGACTCCAGATGGAACTCGTGGGTCCTATATTTAGCTTCCGCCTCTTAAATTCACGCGTAAACGCGTATGTTTGTTCACTTTACGCGTTCAATCTTCCTCTAGATACATTCCACTAACGATGATGTGTCGATATTCATCTTTTCTCAAGAAATTTTTCCGAGTCAACAAAGAAGTGCCCATATGGCATTGAAAAGAAAGTTTCGTGAGGGAACCATGGACCTGAATATCTTCTTTCAGCTGGTCTCAATGAAACGTATCACGAAGTAACCAAAACGGTTAAAGACCGTTCTGCTGATGCGAATGTCAAGCACAAACACAATTCGCTTAATTCATCCAAGATTATTCGATTGAATGATCGAGAATTAGGATGACATTCTAGAATCAAGATCTTAATCTTATCCTTTGTTCAATCGCAATTCAGTTTAAAAGAATCATTGAGAATAAATATCGACATATGTATGATCCGCACATAGTCCAGCGATCGCTCGCTGAACGAAGTAAAGCTCCAGTAAGATAACTCCATTGTCATCAGATGACAAAAAGCATCTCGAGTGACTATTGCGCAGCGCGTTGATTGTGTTGTAAATTCTTCAAGAAATATAAATAGTAAGAATAACATTATCAATTAATTAATATTATCAATTAATATTAACTAGTCGTAATTTTTTCAAAATGCTCATCATGATAAGATTGCCAAGCTATATTATTTGTTATTTCAATTTTTTGATTAAGATTCTAGTATCGTCTATACATATAGCAGTCGAGAGCTTCTCAAAACTGGTCTGCGTCTTTCTGACGCGCAAAAATAATTGTCCGATTTCAGTATTTACAAGTCACCACAGTGTTTCTACCGCATACCAATATATTTCTTATATAGGAGATACATGTTGCTGATAAACTATTCCTCGCGCTCCTGGCATTTGCATCTCGAAGTTGAAGTCCGCGCCAGGAAATTGTTTACGCGGAAGCGTACGAGACATTATACCCGCATAAATCCCGCTCTAAAAATGAATGCATGGTCAATTTTTGCCGAGTCGGATCAGCTTCAGGAATGAAATGCGACGCGACGCAAATAAAATTGCTCGATATATCTGAACGATAACATGAGAGAGAAAGAAAGAAAAAGAAAGAGAGAGAGAGAGAGAGAGAGAGAGAACAATGAAATATTATTTCTTCGCTCAGTCGCTTCTTAATAAGAATCATTTTTACATTATCAAATTCTTATGAATATATTCTTATAACTTAATTATTGTTAAATCTTACATTTATTGTGAAGAACTGATTTATAGCTATTTGCTGAATCAAACAGGTGAAGAAGAAAGTTGCTCTACAAAAATCAATTGTTAAATTAATATAAAGGCAAAGCTTGTGAAGTTACATCTTAAAATCATTTTTTACAAAATCTCACTGCATTGCTCATCCTATGTCTCTTAATCTGTGCTCACCTGAAAATTTCCAACTACTCCAGTTCTGATTACACTCGTGATTACAGTGTTTCGTCGGACACAGATTTTTCGGCTTGTGAGCGAGAAACATTGAGAATCATGATTGATAAAAACGTTCGGTTAGAAAATCGATCTTCGTACCTTGAAAAGAGCTTGTGTCATACAACTCTTGATAAAGAATACGTGACTGATAGAGGCGCATGTCAATTGAATACATGTAACGCATTTAGCTTGAATGCTACCTAACAAAAAAATAATTATGCTGATACTTCAGTGTTTTAATTTATACGTTGATAGACATAAGTTATTTAAATTAATCAAAACTCTTTGATTAACTCCTCACTTAGATTGTACATACTATAATTTTTTATTTCAATCATCGATCAATTTTCGAGACAATAATCCCCCTTCACATCAGTTACGAAGTTGTTCGTCCCACATACAACCAAATACGTTCGTAACCAATGCAAACAGGTTTCTTTGTCGTTTGTGTAACATTTATTATGTATAAATAATATTATAAGAATATTATAATAATATTATTATAATGGAATAATTTCTGTAATAATTGTTGTGATTATTATTCCAACAATTTTTTCTTGTAGATTAATGCTCAGTATAATGTAAGTACAACAGTTTATCAATTAGCTTCAGCATAATCAGCATTTAAGCTACATGAAAATGAAATAATGAAACACATTGCGAAAAAAAAATGTGATATCTTTTTGTTTGATGGTGTATTTCCTAGTAGAATATTTCTTTGTGTCTCTGATTATGATAATATTGCATAACAATATGTATTTAATAACATATTTAATAACTCGTATGTTTAATAAAGATTTCATTTGTAAGGGACATTTCCCATCTGTTTAAGGATGCTTACTTGTTATTATCTATTGACTATCCAAAACTAGGAATGTACAATCTCCGGATCGATTCACTAAAAATTGATTTTTTGCAAAAAGATAGTTTCAAAATAGTTTTTGTTGCTAAAAAGAAAAAAGCGATTCCTTATAAAGAGATTGGTTTAAAATAATCTCTTTTAATTAGAAAAATAATTTTTCGCAAAATAGATTAGTTTAAAATCGCTATTGTTGTTTGGGAAGATCAATTCTTTTGAAGATCGGAATCCTTGTCCAGAGCATACGTTTTTTCATCTCCGTTTATCGAAAAGTCCATACCAGTCTATTCACATATGTGCCAGAAGTCACGCCAGTCTGCAAACTGTCACGGTTATCTAACGTCAGCGTTCATAGGTGGGGCAGTAACGTTGTACAGTAACGCGAACAGCGGTTGCCTCGGGTGTATCTCATTCGTTAAAAATCTCATCACGAATGGAGAGTTTGGATTATCTCTCGAGCTCGTGACGATCACTTTTGAAAATCATCGAGGTAAAGATATACTCTTCCACGAAAATTTGATTATTTGAAAGTCTCAATTATTATTTCACTATTTAATAATTTCGCTATTTAATAGATAATTCGATAGATTAGAAATTTTTGAGTTAACAATTTTTAAATAAATTATATTGCGTTTTTAAATAAATTACATTACGTATAAGAAGGATTACGACACTCTTCGCTTTTATAGCAATAAAATAACATAGAACGGTTCCCCTTTTACGAAGAAACGATTTTCCTTTTACGTTTGCAAAGAGACATCCGGTTCGGCAGAAGAAATAACACATCCGGTTCGGTAGAAGAAATTTTAGTGTAATGATTCGAGGTACTCCGGAAGAAGTTTTCTCTTGTTTCTTTGTAAACTGCGAGTTTCCGTTCTTGCATTTGATTGCACTGACACGAATGTAACGCCCCAACGCAACACTCAATCTCTTGAAAACTTTAATACAACTTAGCACTATGCTACAGAAGAGTGAAGAATTGTTATAACTAAGCGTTATAGAGCGTTATAAATTGGTGTGTATAAACAATCATGTACAAAAAGGATATAAATTCAATAATAATTGATAAATTAAAATTATATTTTTAATAAATTAAAAATTACATTTTTTAAATATTTGTAAATTGTCCGTTTCGATATTTATGAAATATGTTTCGGAAAGTTCAACAGAACAATGTTTGCTTTGTAAAAGAAATTGGTCGGCAGATGTTATTTGAGAACGGACAAGAAAAAGTTTCACGTTACACAGACCACTTTAAAAGTGATGCACTCCCTAAGTTTCAATTTAAAAAATTTCAAAGATGGTATTAAGAAAAATCGCTATTTAATTATTTTTTAAGAAATAAAAAAAAAGTATTTTAAAAAATAAAAGTAAAACTAAAGCATTCTTATAAATTAAAATTTCAAATACATTACTTTAAATACTAAGCGCCACTACGGTCTGAATATTAAGATGTTGAACTATTATATATATTCATATAAATGAATTTATAATTTCAGAAATGATAATTGCTTGCCGATATGATTGTCGGACTTTCAACGCAATCAATCTGAAATATTAATAATCCCCCCAAATTTCTCAAATTTGATCTTAAAAAACTGTAATAATCTTATTGCGAAAAATATTGCCTGTTGGGAGTCGAATCCGGATTTCTTGCATTCCATCCTAAGCCTTTAGACTATCGAGACCTTACGTAATTATTAATATTTCAGATTGATTGCGTTGAAAGTCCGACAACCATATCAGCACGCAATTATCATTTCTGAAATTAATTCATTTATATGAATATATAGTTCAACATCTTAACATTCAGATCATAGTGGCGCTTCATATTTAAAGTAATATATTTAACATAAACGGTCTTGTTTCCAATCTTATTGTTTAAAATTTCAAAACAAATAAAAATTCTAAAGAAAGATTAAAATCGTATTGAATTAATTATTTAATTAATTATATGAAAAAATATATATAAATTGTAATAAAATATAGACTTTATTTTATTTTTGTATGTAAACTAAAAGAACGATTGCAATTAATAAATAATAATGAAGATGTCAGAATTGATTATGAGCACGAATATCTTTGTTTTGCGCTAGAACTACGAGCAAACATCGCATATAAAATCTTTATCTTATCAAATAACGAAGATTGATTATTTTCAGAATAAGCCATAATATGGAGATCTCAGCAGCTTGGCTGCTGACCATCTTCTTGGCGGTTGCCACTATTACGATCGATGCATCAACTGTTTCGCCACCAATAGTCGATTCAGAAAATAAAACGACTGTCGAATCTACACCGAAAACTACACCGAAAAGCAACTTTGTAGATTACGCGAGACCCTTCACGAATGTGAAGGACATACTGATGCAAGAGATCCAGACTTTAGACAAAGAAGCTACCGATGCTAAAGTAAGATTTTTTCATATGAAGAATATTTATTATTTTATATAACATTTTTCAATCTCTAGTGAAATAAGCGCGATCATATCTTTCTACATAAAAAAGAATTCAATTATTTTGAACTTATGCCTAACAAATTATTAAATATGGTGGATAAAAATTTTCCAATTACTTGCATCACTGCAATATATATAAACATAAATATTGTAATACATCTACAATTAAACAGAAAATTCTTAAAATTCAAATATAATTTAAAAAATCGAATCCTGAAATACAGTCAGTTTTAATTTGATTTTTGCTTTGTTATTTAATTAAGCTACACGAAATTACGATTAAAAAAACGTTTATTTAGATTCAGGAAGAGGTGGCGAAGACTTTCAAGGCCGAAGCACAAAAGGACAGCATAAACTTCCGAAAGACCTCTAAACCAATCAAGCTGAATGTATCAAATTCGCTTCTAAAGGAAAATGAATTGAAGAAACTCGAAGCTACGCCCTACGAGGACGACGACGAGACAAACTTCGATGATGACGATTTCAGCGATGACGAGTACGAGGATGACGGCCTATTGCCGGTGGAAGATGATGAAGAAGTTATGACACAGTGCCCTGATTACTGTAAATGCGCCGGGCAATACGCCGCTGCAACAACTGCAACGTATGTTTCTAATCGAATCATTATATAACTGAATAATGTCCCTTAGCGCGACGGCAGATAAAGAGTAGATAGCTTCCTACAATACTTAGAGCGCAATCATACGACACAGTTTTCTACATTAATAAAGAGTTAATAAAAATCAAATGAATACTTCGATCTCAATACAGAATTTTATCATTATTTTCGTAAAGTTCAAGGACCCAAACGATAAAATGAGATAATTAAAAAAATTACGTTATCTAAGTTGTGATTTTATTTAATTATTCTGATTTAATTATTTTTTTTTACGTCACAATGACTTCCTTTATGCTTTACAAATTTTTTAACATTTTAATATTAGTTATATATAATTAGTTATATATAACAAAGAAGTCATGGTCTTCTGCAAAATAATCGAATTTAAATCGATAACAAAAGATTAATTATAATTTGTCTAATATTAGAGATGACAATCGCTAAGTAGTTACATTCTAAAAAATATGAATGTGGATTTAACAGCATGCGGTTAATATAATCCTTACTCTGGTATTGATACCAACATGATGTATATTTGAAATCTATATATTAGATTCTCATCATGTTGGTATTAATATAAGTGAAAATTATATAAACACTTTAATGATATTAAATCAATATCCATATTTTTAGAATATAACATACATTTAAAAAAAAGTGTTTAATTTTAAAATATTAAAATGTTTTATTTTTGTCTCCATTTTTTAAATATTCTTTTTAGATATAAAGATTTAGTTTTAAACTTTTCTAATAAACAAAATATATATTTAAATTTAAACGGTAAAACTTTTAATATTGAAATATTTTTGCTATTAAATATAACTAATAGTTATTTTGCAGAGTTGTTTTAAATGTAAATATTTAAATACTGCATATTTTACAATGTAGTTAAATAGAATCAGTCAAGTAGACAAAAGTGACGTCTTTTACGTCAATGAGACGTCATCTTGCCACTTAAGTATACAAATTTTCCATTAATTATTCCCATTCTTTTCTATTTATTATCTATAGATGCACTAAACTGGTAAATGAGCAGTCCTTTGGGTCAAGTATTGCTCATTTGCGCATCGAAAACGCCGGCGAAATCCGACTGGGACCGAACGCCCTGCGTGCTCGCGGTCTTCAGCATGTGGAATCCATCACTATTGTCGACACACGTATAGTCGAGCTAGATCGTACGGCCTTCAATGGCATCACGTACCTATTCGCCGTAAACTTGACACGCAATGGTTTGCAAGACATCCACCCGAACACTTTCCAGAACAATACGCAACTCAGCCTGCTCACGATCGCCGGTAATCCGCTTAAGCACATGCATGATTCTAAGTCGAAGCATTATCTGTTGCATGCACCTTCGGTCACTGATTTCGATTTTTCAAACAATGGAATAATACGGCTGAAACGCACCGCCTTCTCCAAGATGCACAGCCTCAATTTCATCAATTTACGTGGCAATCGGCTAAGAGAAATTGACAGCATGATCTTTGACTCGTTGGACCAACTCATGGAAGTGGACCTTTCGGATAATATTCTGGATGAAATCCCGATCGATCTATTTGTTGATAAATACGTTCAAATTCTTCGTGTCGCTGGTAAGAATGGCAACGTGAATCATTATTTATCAGTACACAATTATTAAAATTATAAATGCTTAATTGAATTTAACAGAAATGATAAATTTTAATTTAATTAATTATGTCATCTAATGAGCAAACTAATTGTAAGATTTTTTTAACCGTTGAGAAATTAATTGATATAGAAAAAATTATTTTTAGGAAATAATCTATCGACATTGGCCACCATAAGTTCCTCGAAACTGACGATGCTCGATGCCTCAAGAAACAAAATTAAGGTAATCGGTAAAGATGATCTAGAAGGCGTACCACTATTAGATCAATTATATGTCAAATCAAATAATTTGAAGAGAATCCACCAACATGCCTTCAGCAATCTCGAGCAATTACAATATTTGGATATCAGTGATAATAAGCTTTCCTTATTAACTGAGCATCATTTCAAGTCTAATCCAAGACTACAGGTTCTACTGATGAACGACAACCCCGGTTTGCAAATTCTGCCAGTTTTTAAAACTTATGACTTGCAATTTAATACGTTCAGGTGAATATATCATGTGCCATTTTATTTTAAGAACCAAATAAATTAATCTATATATGTATATCGCAATAATAGTTTTAATTTAACAGCATTACTCGTTTTGAATGCGCGAATTGTGGTCTGGACAACCTCAAGCCTGGAACGTTCGACGAAATGCCGGCAATGACTCGATTAAAGCTAGCAAAGAATCGTCTATCTGCCTTACCCGATGGATTCCTGGATAATCTTTCGTCTCTTCGTGAACTGGATTTGTCCGATAATATCATCAATGCTCTCCGACCCAATATGTTCCGTGGCGCCATAAATTTGAACAAACTGAACCTCGCTCGTAATCCATTGAGAACATTACAAGTGACGCCGTTCCTAGATATTCCAAGCCTCACCAAATTGGACGTGAGCCGATGCAACCTCGAACGCGTTTGGAGTGAAGCTAGAGTACCATTGAAGACTCTTCGGTACTTAAAAAATTCTATGTTCTTCCTCGTGAATTGTTGTATTTGAGGATAATTTTAAATATAATCTTTTTTTAATATTGTATTTTGCAACATATCTTCTATTATAAACAAAATTATTCTATGACATTGTAATCAAGATATTCATTGATCAGTGTATTATGATGTCAAAAGATTCACTGATCAATACATCTCACATTTTCGTTCTTGTTTAGATTTTTGTCGGTTCGTGGTAATCTTCTACGACGAATCACCGTTGAGGAACTGAAAGCCACACCACATCTCACTGGTCTGGATTTGTCGCATAATCCTTTAGATTGTGATGCTGAATTCACTGAATCTGTGCAATGGCTCACCGATCGTGGTGTTGCACCTACAGAGGTACTTGAGTGAGTATTCAAGATTAGTCGTCAGTTAAATTTTATAGAGAACATCTCTCAATCTGTCATGTTTTTATAGACTTATCAATGATAAATATGACGATATTGAAGATATTGATAATTTTATGGACGTCAATCAGTGGACAGATTTAGCGAAGATAATTTGCGATGGAATCGATGACGGTCCACCAGCAAGATCACTTCCTGGCAAAGGCACACAAAAAGATATTCTTCTAAATATTGATATTGTAGAAGACTCCGATCCTTTATTGAAACATGAGCTTGACAACAATGAGGTAAAACGATAATAAAGAATGTCCTTTGATCTATGTTTTAGAAATATTTTTTTTATATACTTCAATTATTTATTTCTTTTGATTTGATATAATTTTTAATTTTTTATAATTTATTACATTATTTCCTAAATTAAAATAATAATGCTGGATGCGTTTATTGTAGAAACTCAACATCGATCACGGTATGCAACATATCGACGAGCCGCGATTAACGGAAGATCAAGAATACGATGCAGACTTCGCAGTTACCACTCAATATCACACTTGGTACAACTGGAAACCGGGTTTCAAAATTTGGTTGATTTCCGGCACTGTTCTGTCTGTTCTGGTAATCTTTTTGTTGGTAGCTCGTCTTGCCTGCTGCTTGGCGAATAAACGAGGACGAGGTCCTGTTATCAGGCCACCCATGATCCTTCGTCAAGGTCTAGTTGACAACAAAAACTGCGGTTTGGTATATAAACCTTTACAGGAGGAAATAGCCACGCCTCACATGCCAAAACGCGGTAGCTTCTACTCGAGCAGCACCTTCCATTATGATAAAATCGTACCAGAGAGTGTATAAGAGAACTTGTCTCCTGATTAATTAATTGACCCATTACTGGGCAATCTACCGATGTGATTGGTTGTGAACAACGAATCGAAAATCATTTTGTTCTCGCGAATCAAGAGAAGTTCTCAGACTGTTATTCTAACGACGAAGCCGATGAGAATAATTAGGCAGATTTTTTTGAACACGTAATTCATAATATATAATCTTGTTGGTAAATTGATTCGTTTTGATTCAAAGAATATAATTGAGTATTTAATTCAACCTCTTAGAAACGAATACGATTGATCGTAATATTTTTCTTCTAGGCTTTGTCGTATCCTCAAAGTTGACATAAAATACGTGGTTAATAAACGTTTATTGTTATATTATTAACTCAAAGATGCCTGATAGAAATAGTTATATATCTTAAAATAATGAATAGTTATAATATATCTTAGATATATAACTGCAGTACTGCGTTACAACCATATATAAATATGTAGCTTTTGTAAGAAACAATGAAAAATTAGATTATTTTTTACAAAAAGTAGAGTTACAAAAAAATACAACAATGTATTTATTTATAAGCTCAAATAACAGCTTTACTTGATTAAGTAGCGAAATTTGGAGAACAATTCGAAGAAAAGCAGTACTGTCTAAGAAGCACGTATTTAATCAAATGAAGATGAAATGTAATAATAATAATAATATTGCGTTAATTGGACATAAAGCATGTCTATAATTGGTAGTCGGTGATGAGAGAATTATATATGACAGATGTAAAATTTTATATGGAAGGAGAGAGTTTCCTGTAGAAAGTCCAGTCATAGTAATATATGCCAACAATAAAACAATAATTATGGTGACGATGTCTTCATTCAGTGAGAATTCAAAAATTTACGTTCAAACTAATACTTTGTATGTACGTTATGTCGCTATGCACATCTCTATTATATATATTATATACATATATATATATATATATATATATATATATATACATTGTAAATAATAAATATCGTTTTAATAAAATTTTATTTAGAATCAAATTCGAATTTTCTGTCTTAATCAAGTCCGTTAAAAAAAAAAAATAATAAAAGAAATAAAAAATCCAACTTGAGTATGCTACAAAAAAGAAAGACATTAATGACAAAAAAAATATGTTAAAAATTATGAAGGTTAATATTGAGATTCGAAAAAAATATAATGTTTCATTTATAAAATTTGTAGAAGTGATTAATATCCAATCAAGATTCAATATAATAACGTATATAACAGAAAGCACTTGTAAAGATAGATGACGTGGAATAAGCTCGATTGAATAACTTCTATCACAACAAGAATCAACGCGATAAACTTGTGCAAAAAAAAATAAAAAAGCCGATCAAAATCAGGTATGACATACCGCATTAATTTTTGCACTGTACTATTTATTCTAGGTATTCCAGAACTAATTATTGAAAAATTCTATTGATAAAAAACTGTAAGATTTCATAGTATTACGTAAAAAATACGTCATATTTAATGTAAATTATATTGTCTTGGAGCCTAGACATTACTGTATCTCGTTTTAAGTAAAGTTATAATTAAAAAAATTAGATTAAACATTTACTAGTTATTTTTATAGGAAAAATTCTCTAATCTATTATTGTATATAACTTCAAAATTATTAATTTAAAAAATTTATTAAATTTTATTGTTATTATTCAGTCAATAAAGTTTTCGTTAAAGTTTCAATTATCAATAGAGCTACTCAAATTTTAAATAAATTTGTAGCTTTAGAAATTTATTTAAATAAATTCTAAAAATTCTAAGCTGTGAAACATTTTTGAAATATTTATTTTAAAAGCTTAGGTCTTTATATAAAATTTTGATTGAATATATTCATGGAAATGTAACACACAAATAAAGCTTTATATTCTTCTTCTCATAAATCACATAGATAAATTCTTAATTTTTAATATTTATTTCTTTTGTAACATTCTTTTTGTAAATTCAATTTCAATATATATATTCAATATATAAATTTCATTTAATTTAAATTTTTGCTTTAAACATCGAAATTTCGGAAATGATCTCTTAAATTGAATGATAGAAAGTAACACTACAAAACGTAACTATTAATACACGTATTGATACAGCCCTGTTCACATATGAATATGAACACATGGATAACAGAGCCACCTCATCAAAAGGTTAACTGGTAAACAGCCTCAGTGGAAGGAAGGGGAAATGGAATACGAATGGGAATGGGAATATGAACTGGTATCACTTCGTGATACGAAGACAAGAGTACAGCACGAGAGTTGTCGAGAACATCACTCCACAATATTTTCAAAAGACCTGTTAAAATTTGTTTCTATCACCGCTGTTTTGCTATTTTTTTAGACAATCATTAACAAGTATTTAAAATGTTGCCGAGGCGACGCGTTATTGAACTTCTGCAAGTCATTTCATCCCAGTCGTAAGTAAACTACAGTATAATTTTTATTTGGAAAAAATATAGCAATGTAATCAAATAAATCGCCAAGTGTTTTGATTACGGTCTTTATCGTAGATCAATTAATATGATAAATTTTATGCAAAAATACATTATGTTTTTAAATCAAAATAAAGAGAACTAAGTGATCGTGCTATAATTAATAACAAATAAATATTACTTAAAATTAAATATATAATAATTGCTACAGAAAGAATATTTTTTACAATTAAAATTAGTTTTCGCAACAATCCTTACATCAAAAGATCATCTTCGTTATACTTTTATTTACTTTCCTTCTTAAAAAGATATAAGTAAACACAAGTATATTTAGAATCCTGCTTTATGTTATTAAAGCAGTGGAAATAATTTTCACCTGCATTTTGTAAAAATATTATATAAGAAACGTAAAAAATATGAGAATGGAAACATCAGTGATGTAACATCAATGACAATCTATCACAAAATAAAATAAAGTAGCGCAAATTAATTCGATGACGTTTTTCGATGGGTTTATTTGAACGAAAGAATAGAAGTATACTGACCGTGAAAATTAAACTGTTCTGGATTTTTAGATGCAGATGTCCAGCGCACGGAAATCCAGGAGCGACTAGCGTATGGGATCATGGAAAAACACGAAGCACTGTAGCAAATATTACGACCGATAAGGAATATGCTTTCGAGGTAAAATTTGTAAAGACAAGGAAATTATTTATAAGAATTCTCCTTAAAACATATGGTAAATACATTGATTTTATCGCAGACTCCGCGATTATGAAATAAAAAAATCTCTCACATACATTGTAAATTCAGTTAAGATAACGTGTTTACAGCATATTCAATACCACATTTCCTAATAATCTAGATATATCATAGGTGCAACAACAGATTTTAAAACTATTTCGTAAAATTAGAGATTATTATTTAAAGATTATTAGATATAGTAAGATATCTCTCTTTCTCCCTCTCTCTGCCCCCCCTCACCCTCTATTTTAAAAGTTAAATTCGACTGATTATATATACAAAAAACAATGTATCTCATAAATATGAAACCAAAAATTTTTAAATATAATTCTTGAATTCGGTAATTTATTTTTTCTTTATATCACTGAAACATTTGACAATTAAAATGTGATAATGTCGTAATTTATGTATAATGTTAATTATTAAAAATTACGTGAAATTTTAGATGGCCTGTTCTACGGTGCGATATGGAGTAGGAGTAACAAGAGAATTAGGAATGGACATACAAAATTTAGGAGCAAAGAAAACGTGTCTAATGACTGATCCTAATTTGATGAACTTAGCTCCTGTAAAAACTGCTATTGACAGTCTTTCCAAATATGGGATTCAATTCGAGATTTACGATCAAGTACGAGTGGAACCAACTGAACAAAGTTTACAAGATTCGATCAAGTTTGCCAAGCGTGAAAATTTTGACGCTTTTGTAGCGGTACGTATGCAAGAAACGCGATAGAAGAAAGAACGTTAATACTATCACATTCTTTGTAAAACATATACCTACACTGAAAAAAATATAGTCAATTTTGAAATATTTAGTTGAATATTGCCAACTAAATATTTATTAAAATTAACTATATTTTTTTTTCAGTGTATATAAATAAAATTATATTCTCTTTTTGTATCAATTATATGTTATATTACAATATATCATTAAATAAATCTTTATTTCTATTATATGTAATAATTAATAAAATATTATTATTATTATTATTATTATTATATAATTATATATTATTTTTTTTATTGTCAATTCGCAGGTTGGTGGTGGTTCCGTAATAGATACTTGTAAAGCGGCAAATCTGTATAGTTGCGATCCAAATGCCGAATTTTTGGATTACGTAAATGCACCGATCGGAAAAGGTAAACCAATCCGAGTACCTCTGAAACCACTTATCGCCATTCCAACAACCTCCGGTACCGGTTCTGAAACAACTGGAGTATCTATCTTCGATTATCGACCGCTAAAGGCCAAAACAGGGATCGCTAACAGGTAACGTTCAGTATAAATCATTGGATAGAAAGAAGAAATAAAAAATATATATATTAATTTATCAATTATTTCATTACAGATCTCTACGTCCTACACTAGGAATCATCGACCCCAAGCATACTCTGACATTGCCGGAGAGAGTATGTGCTTACTCCGGTTTCGATGTGCTCTGTCACGCTTTGGAATCTTTCACAGCGATATCCTATACAGAGAGAACACCATGTCCATCAAATCCAATTTTGAGACCAGCTTATCAGGGTAGCAATCCTGTCAGCGATGTCTGGGCGCGATATGCTCTTCAAGTCATGCGCAAGTAATTAATCAGTCAATTACTTATGAAAAATTGCATATTCAATATCTGCACATATTTGTACATATTTACAATATCTGTACAATACCTGTACATATTTTGAACCAAGGATTTCCAGATAGTAAGTTAAAAAGTTAATTTTCATCACGTCAAAAGTAAAATTACAAAATTATATTAAAATATAAAGCATTATTCTAATTGATGATGAATTCAAATAATTACATTACTTTTACAAAAACAAAAACTGTTTTTCAAATATGCATAGAAACCGTTTAAAAATTTTTGATATCATCTTAATTTTCCATCAATAAAATTTTCCATCAATTAAATATAATTTATGTCATAAAATTTAAAAAATGTTGAGAATATTAAAAATTTTTTTGTTTCAAAATAACTGGATTCAAAGAAAGTACATAATTTAATTTTCCAAAACTTATTTTTTTTTAATAAATATTATCTATTCATAAATAAACATATAATTTTTTATATAGATACTTTGAGCGAGCAGTTTATAATCAAGAAGACTTGGAAGCAAGGAGTCATATGCATTTAGCAAGTACAATGGCAGGTGTTGGTTTCGGAAATGCTGGTGTTCATCTTTGTCATGGACTTTCGTATCCTATAAGTGGAAATGTTCGAAATTTCCAACCAAAGGTAAATTAAGAATTTGAATTCATACTCTTTTTATAATCAATAACAATCTTAATTTACTTAAATACAAAATTTACAATAATTTATATTTAAACTTCTATATATTTATCGCAAATATTCAAGCAACTTTTATTCAAAAAATAGAAAAATATTTGATTACAATAGCTTTCCAAATAGCAATATAAAAATATGACTTCTCTCTTCTCCCGTTCTCGAGAGAAATCTCCATACACTTTAACTCTTATTTAAAATACATTTGTAAAATTATATATCTTCCTAACTCTAGCTTATCAAATTATTAATTATTATATAGTAAATAATTGTTATATATTAAATTATTTAAAATTCTTTGATGTTTTTATTGAATTTTTATTATATTCAAGGGATACAGCAATTTTCATCCCATAATTCCTCACGGTCTATCCGTGGTGATATCCGCACCAGCAGTATTTTCCTTCACCGGAAGCGCATGTCCAGATAGGCATCTGGAAGCTGCAAAATTACTCGGAGCGGATGTTAAAAATGCTAAGCAGGCTGATGCGGGCAAAATTTTGGCCGATATTATAAAGGAATATATGCACCTTATGAAAATCGAAAACGGTTTGAAAGAACTCGGTTTCAAAAAAGAAGATATTCCTACGTTAGTTCAAGGCACTTTACCTCAGGTAAATAAGTTCAGTGCATATATTCTTTATTAAATAGAAAAATTACACATAATTAATATAAAATGTAGTATAATGATCAATACATTTGTCTAAGTAAAAACGCCATCATTAAAAATCATATTAAAATTTATCTCCTTTTTTCTTCTAGCATCGTATCACGAAATTGGCGCCACGTGAACAGTCAGAGGAGGATCTTGCACAATTATTCGAAAATTCATTTACCATTTATTAATTTAATATTTATAAAAATTAACATTTTAATTAATTATATAAATTATATAAGTATATAAATTAAATTGTAATAATTATTTTTATATAAAAAACAAAGAGTATAAAAAAACATAAAAATTAGATTTAGCTAAAAGATTAATAATTAAATAATTGTGAAATTGTTAAATATTATACATACATATGGATATATAACACACATGTAAGTTTTTAATTAGTTTATATAAATATAATATATGTATACTGCTCCAAAAAATTATGTCATAGAAAAATTTAGAGCAAAAAGTTAGTCAAATTTGATTAACGATAACTTCGCGAAAAATTATCATAGGATAACGAATTTTTTTTAATTTAAAATGCTATGAAGTTTAAGTTTAAAGTGCCCTTTTATTGTAATCTCTAAAAATAATCG
>Ga0157363_1001033_pt1 | contig 22531 bp, 23 predicted proteins | sample AttsexASBM1_FD_111477 | JGI IMG/M metagenome (GOLD analysis project Ga0157363, IMG submission 111477) | Fungus gardens microbial communities from leaf cutter ant in Ribeirão Preto, State of São Paulo, Brazil - Atta sexdens ASBM1 | ecosystem: Host-associated > Fungi > Mycelium > Unclassified ... | reverse complement strand
TGCCTTTTTTGATACTTTCCCGGTGATCGATGCCGCCACTCAGGGGGGACCGATTCAGTCCACCACTACGCTTATTTATAAAATATACCGTGAAGGATTTACGGGGCTGGACCTGAGTGCCTCGGCAGCTCAGTCGGTAGTTCTGATGGTGATTGTCATCCTGCTGACAGTCGTACAGTTCCGTTTTATTGAACGTAAGGTTCGTTATCAATGATAGAGAATCGCCGTGGATTAGATATCTTCAGCCATATCATGTTGTGGCTCGGTATCCTGACAATCCTGTTTCCGCTCTACATCGCTTTTGTTGCCGCGAGTCTGGATAACCATCAGGTTTTCCAGTCGCCAATGTCATTAGTTCCGGGCAGCCATCTGTGGCAAAACATTCAGACGATCTGGACTCAGGGCGTCAGTGCTAATAGCCCGCCCATTGGCAGGATGCTGCTGAACAGTACCCTGATGGCACTGGGAATTACCCTGGGAAAAATAGCCATCTCTATCATCTCAGCGTTCGCGTTGGTTTGGTTTCGCTTTCCGCTGCGTCAGTTCTGTTTCTGGATGATTTTCATCACCCTGATGTTGCCTGTTGAAGTTCGTATCTTCCCAACAGTGGAAGTGGTTTCTCAGCTGCATATGCTGAACAGTTACAATGGTCTGATCCTGCCGATGATGGCTTCCGCGACGGCCACCTTTTTGTTCCGCCAGTTCTTTATGTCACTGCCAAATGAGTTGATTGAAGCTGCGCGAATTGACGGCGCTAGCCCGATGCGATTTTTCTTCGATATTGTCCTGCCGTTATCGAAAACTAATCTGGCTGCTCTGTTTGTCATTACCTTTATTTATGGCTGGAACCAGTATCTCTGGCCATTGTTGGTTACCAGTGATTCACGAATGAGTACTGCCGTCGCCGGAATCCGCAGTATGATTTCATTTGGGGAAGGAGTGACTCAGTGGAATCTGGTGATGGCAGCGATGTTACTGACGCTGATCCCGCCATTGATCGTGGTGATAGTTATGCAGCGCGCCTTTGTGAAAGGCCTGGTCGAGAGTGAGAAATAGTCATGGCAAGTGTACATTTTCAGGCAGTGACCAAATCCTATGATGGTAAAAACCGTATCATTCAGCCGTTAGATATCACCATCAATGAAGGAGAGTTTATGGTAATGGTCGGGCCTTCAGGATGCGGAAAATCCACCCTGTTGCGGATGGTGGCAGGGCTGGAAACTATCAGCTCAGGTGACATTTATATTAATGATCAGTGCGTCACGCATCTGGAACCAAAAGAGCGTGGAATTGCCATGGTATTTCAGAATTATGCGTTGTACCCGCATATGACCGTTGAGCAGAATATGGCTTACGGGTTGAAAATCCGCGGTATGGCTAAGGAACAAATACGTCAGCGGGTATTAAGTGCTGCCCGCAGTCTGGAGCTGGATGCTCTGCTGGCCCGCCATCCACGTGAATTATCCGGCGGCCAGCGTCAGCGTGTCGCGATGGGCCGTGCGATAGTTCGGGAACCAGCGGTTTTTTTGTTTGATGAACCGTTGTCTAATCTGGATGCGCGCCTGAGAGTTCAGATGCGACTCGAGTTGCAGCAACTGCACCAGCGACTGAAAACCACCAGTATTTATGTCACCCATGACCAGGTAGAAGCAATGACTCTGGCCCAGCGGGTTATGGTGATGAATAAAGGGGTAGTTGAACAGGTTGGCACTCCGGCAGAAGTTTATGAGAAGCCTGCCAGCATCTTTGTTGCCGGATTTATAGGTTCCCCCGCCATGAATTTACTGCCTGGGAAAGTCAGTGCCGATGGCCGGGAATTCGTGATCGATCCAAAAAATAAAATCATGTTGTCCACTCAGAGACCAGAACTGGCAAATCAGCAACTGACTCTCGGGGTTCGCCCTGAGCATATTCTGACCGTACCACGTTCGGAAAACAGTTTGCCTGTGCAGGTGGAAACTCTCGAAATCCTCGGTGCAGATAATTTAGTGCATGGTAACATTGGTGGTCACCGGCTGGTGATTCGCTTACCTCATGAACAGCGACCGCAGGCAGGGACAGTGCTCTGGCTGGAGTTTCCGCATAAAGCCCGGCATTTGTTTAATACCACCACAGGATTACGTCTGTAATGACAGAACAACACTGGCCATACCCGCATATCGTCGCCCATCGTGGCGGCGGTAAATTAGCGCCGGAAAATACCCTGGCAGCCATTGATACCGGCCACCGTTTCGGGCATACCATGATTGAATTTGATGCAAAGTTGTCCCTGGACGGACAAATATTCCTGTTGCATGACGATTCACTGGAACGCACGACCAATGGCCAGGGAATAGCCGGGCATCAGCAGTGGCAGACATTATCCGGGCTGGATGCCGGAAGCTGGTTTGGTTTGGCGTTCCGCTCAGAACCGCTGCCCACTCTTGAAGAAGTGGCTGAGCGTTGCAGGGAATATCGGATGATGGCTAATATCGAAATCAAGCCAACGACCGGCGAAGAGAGAACGACTGGCAGGGAAGTGGCCCTGGCCGCCCGGAGATTATGGCAGGGCCAGGTCGTTCCGTTACTTTCGTCTTTTTCGGAAGAGGCGCTGGCAGCAGCGCAGGAAGCTGTTCCTGAACTGCCACGCGGATTATTGCTCGATAGCTGGCGTGATGACTGGCAAACGCTGACTAAGCAACTGGGATGTGTGGCGATTCATCTTAATCATCTGTTACTGGATGCTGAACGTATCCTTCAACTAAAGTCTGCCGGGTTACATATCCTGGTTTATACCGTCAACCAGCCTGAGCGGGCTCGGGAATTACTTGGCCTGGGTGTAGATATGATTTGTACCGACCGTATCGATCAAATAGGACCGGATTTCCGCTGAGTCTTTTCACGGGCAGGTAATAGCCCGTGACGTTTCAGGGCTGAGCGTTATTAATCCGCTGCTGTGATCTCTGTTGCTGCTGTTGGATCTTCTGCTGCAGAGCCTGCGATTCCATCTGCTGATCATTACGCAATTTCATCTGCTGCTGTTGTTGCTGCATTTGCATCTGGTTTTGCATCCGTTGCTGGGAAATATTTGGAGTAACCCCTGCAGGGCGGTTTGTTGTCAGCGGATTGTGGTTAATTGCTGCCACTGCCATCAACGGCAGAGCTACTATTAACGCGGTTAGCAGAGTTTTTTTCATTGTAACCTCGGGTCTAATCAGCTTACTAAATTATAGTTTTGATACCGCCAGCGGGCAAATCTGTGCCTGACTGCCATGTTGTCTTAGCTGGCTGTCAGTCGCTACCCAAAGAGTGCGGATGCTGATTCCTCAGAACACTTTCCGCAGTAAATATCAAAAAAAGTAAAATTTGCCTTTACAAGTGATAATGATAATGATTATTATTCAATTGTCTTCACGAGACATCTCTCTCAGATAACTGGTGAAGACACGACATTGCTCACATTGCTTCCAGTATTTTTTGCCAGCCTTCAGGCTGGCTTTTTTTTATCTGTTATTCAGCCGATATCACCGGACTACCACCATCCTCTTCACTTTTTTTGAACAGAGGCATGAAGTTTTTCCGCTATTTTTTAGTGCTATTCAGGTCCAGACTGGTAAAAAATCGGAGGGCAATGAGATGATCTATTTACGTAAAGCGGAAGACCGTGGTCACGCACAACATGGCTGGCTGAACAGCTGGCATACCTTTTCTTTTGCCGGTTATCACGATCCAGACTTTATGGGGTTTTCGGCGTTAAGGGTGATTAATGAGGATATCATCGCGCCTGGTCAGGGATTTGGGGCTCATCCGCATAAAGATATGGAAATTCTGACTTATGTCTTGTCTGGTGCGGTTGAGCATAAAGACAGCATGGGGAACAAGGAACAGATTCAGGCGGGTGAGTTTCAGATAATGAGTGCCGGCACCGGAGTTCGTCACTCTGAATATAATCCCAGCAGTACCGATCCGTTGCATCTTTATCAGATCTGGATTATACCCGAACGCGCTGGTATTGAACCCCGCTATGCTCAGCGGAAATTTGCGGCTAAGCAAGGACGTCAATGGGTACTGACTCCGGATGGCCGGGAAGAGTCACTGATCGTCTGGCAGGATATGACACTATCACGCTGGGCCCTGTTGGCGGGTGAACAGGACAAACTGTCACTGGAAGCTGGCCGTAATACCTGGGTTCAGGTAGTTAAAGGAAACCTGATCATCAACGGGCAGCAGGTAAACACCAGCGATGCACTGGCGCTCAGAGATGAAGATGCGCTGGAGATTGCTGCCGACAGTGACTCAGAGATTCTGATTTTCGATCTTCCACCGGTTTGATAGTCCGTGGCCAGCCCCGTTGCGCGTGATTGCCGACGGGGCATTTTTGTGTGACAAATTAATGCTAAACTCAGCCTAATCTCTCTGGTGTGAGTTTCACAAACGATGAAGAAGAAAAGACCAGTACTTCAGGATGTTGCCGATAAACTGGGAGTCACTAAAATGACTGTCAGTCGTTATTTACGTAATCCTTCTCAGGTTTCGGCCGCATTAGGAGAAAGGATAGCCGTTGTTCTGGATGAACTTGGCTATATCCCCAACCGGGTCCCGGACATGCTGTCTAATGCTACCAGCCGGGCAATTGGTGTTCTGCTTCCCTCACTGACTAACCATGTATTTGCGGATGTGCTACGAGGTATCGAAACTATTACCGATGCCGCAGGATATCAGACACTGGTTGCGCACTTTGGCTACGATGCACAGAAAGAAGAGCGGCAGTTACGGTCTTTACTGGGCTGGAATATTGATGGCGTGATCCTCACTGAAAGAACGCATACACCGGCGACATTACGGATGCTGGAAATTGCCGGAATACCGGTGGTTGAAATTATGGATTCTGCCTCGCCGTGTCTCGATATGGCCGTCGGCTTCGATAATGTGGAAGCGGGACGACAGATGACAGAAATGCTGATTCGTCGTGGACACCGTTCAGCCGTTTATCTGGGAGCAAGGCTTGATGAGCGTACTCTGCAGAAACAGCAAGGGTATGAGCTGGCCATGTGTGAGGCAGGACTGGAACCGATGAGTATTATGGTTGAGATGTCATCCTCTTTTACCACCGGGGCTGTCTTGTTACAGCAGGCCCTGCAGCGCTTTCCACATATGGACAGTCTTTGCTGTACCAATGATGACCTGGCAGTAGGTGCCATGTTTGAGTGTCAGCGGCAGGGGATTGCCGTTCCGCAGCAGATAGCCATCATGGGATTCCATGGGCACGATATCACGCGGGTGGTGACTCCGGCGCTGGCCACGGTGGTTACGCCCCGTCAGCAGATAGGCGAGGAAGCCGCCGGGATGTTACTGCAAAGACTGAAAGGCGTAATGGTGTCAGAGAAAGTGCGTGACCTGGGCTTCAGTATCGATTGTGGTGGCAGTATTTAAGTATTTTTTATGATTCAGTTCACAGTTTGATGTTTTATTTGCCAAAGCTGTTGCCAGTAAATGTCCTGGTCATGACAATGTTTAATTAATTGTTATCGGTAACATTGCTGCATCAACAGTCGGGGCATAAAAATGAGTACAGCTTCTTCAAATCATCATGTGTTTATTCTGATGGGCGTATCCGGCAGCGGAAAGTCGGTAGTCGCCAATCGTGTCTCTCACCAACTGCAAACCGCGTTTCTTGATGGTGACTTTCTGCATCCCAGAGCGAACATTATGAAAATGGCCGATGGGCATCCCCTCAATGATCAGGATCGTCAGCCCTGGCTGCAGGCCATTAATGATGCGGCTTTTGCTATGCAGCGAACTCAGGCTGTATCGTTAATTGTGTGTTCGTCACTGAAAAAAAGTTACCGCGATATTCTCCGCGAAGGTAACAGCAATCTGAAATTTGTTTATCTGAAAGGTGACTTCGATACCATCGAGTCGCGTCTCAAAGCCCGTAAAGGACATTTCTTCAAACCTGCCATGCTGGTAACACAATTCGCCACTCTCGAAGAACCGACAGAGGATGAAACTGATGTCCTTACTGTGGATATCCGTCAGTCGCTGGATGAGGTTGTTGCTGCCACGGTTGACGCGATCAAACACGCAATTCAGTAAGGATTAATAATGATAAGTACCGCAACACTGGTGCTAACAGCGGCCGGATCGGTTCTGCTGCTGTTACTGCTGGTGATGAAAGCCAGGATGCATGCTTTCGTCGCTTTGATGTTAGTCTCCGTTGGCGCCGGAATAATGTCCGGAATGCCACTGATAAAAATTACCGAAACTATGCAAAAGGGTATGGGGGGCACCCTGGGATTTCTGGCCATAGTGGTCGCCCTGGGAGCAATGTTTGGGAAGATTCTTCATGAAACTGGAGCCGTCGATCAGATTGCTATCCGCATGTTGAAAACCTTTGGTGAAAAGAGGGCGCATTATGCGATGGGCATTGCCGGATTTATCTGTGCCTTACCGTTATTTTTTGAAGTCGCCATTGTATTGCTGATAAGTATCGCTTTTGCCGTGGCCAGACGTACTGGCGGCAATCTGGTAAAACTGGTGATTCCTTTGTTTGCGGGGGTCGCGGCTGCGGCGGCATTTGTACTGCCGGGGCCCGCTCCAATGTTGTTAGCCTCGCAGATGCATGCCGATTTTGGCTGGATGATTCTGATAGGGTTATGCGCAGCCATACCGGGCATGCTGATTGCGGGTCCGTTGTTTGGCAGCTTTATATCCCGACATGTTCACTTTTCTCTGCCTGCGGAAGATACTCAGCCGGAGGTTGAAGCCCATAAGCTCCCGTCATTTGGTTTCAGCCTGTCGCTAATCCTGTTTCCGTTAGTGCTGGTGGGGCTGAAAACTATCGGTGCGCATTTTGTAGCTGCCGGGACACCGGTGTATAACTTCCTGGAGTTTATCGGCCATCCGTTTATTGCAATTCTGTTGGCTTGTCTTATCACCATCTATGGTCTGGCTTATCGTCAGGGGATGGAGAAATCGAGGATTATGCAGATCTGTGGTGAGGCACTGCAGCCGGCCGGTATTATTCTGTTAGTCATTGGTGCGGGTGGGGTATTTAAACAGGTATTGGTAGATTCCGGAGTCGGCCCTGCGCTGGGTGATGCCGTGGCAGGTGCTGGTTTACCTGTCGCTGTGGCCTGTTTTATTCTGGCGGGCGCTGTCAGGATCATCCAGGGGTCTGCCACTGTTGCCTGTCTGACGGCAGTTGGGCTCATTATGCCGGTAATCGAACCTTTGCATTACAGTGGCGCTCAGCTGGCTGCGCTTTCCATCTGTATTGGCGGCGGCTCAATTATTTTCAGCCATGTTAATGACGCAGGATTCTGGTTATTTGGTCGTTTTACCGGAGCCTCGGAAGCCGAAACACTTAAGACCTGGACATTGATGGAAACCATTCTCGGGACCAGTGGCGGTATCATTGGTATGCTGGCCTTCTGGCTGCTTAGTTAATCTGACCGGTCTCCTTGCCATAATAACGCCGCAACAGAAAACCTGCTGCGGCGTTTTTTTATAACTTCATGTAAGCGCGGATACCATCAAGGAACATTTGAGTTGCCAGCATGATCAAAATTAATCCCATCAGTCGTTCCAGTGCATTCACACCCTTACTCCCGAGCAGTCGTAAAAATATCCCGGACAGTAGCAGAATGGTTGAGGTTATCGCCCAGGCGAGTAACAGTGCCAGCACCAGCATCCCCGGCTGTCCCGGATACTGATGGGACATGAGCATCAGTGTCGCCAGTAATGAGGGGCCGGCAACCAGTGGAATAGCCAGGGGCACCAGAAAGGGCTCTTCACCCGCCGGAAGTCCAGAGCTGTCATTGCCAGGTCCAGGGAAAATCATTTTTATCGCGATTAGAAACAAAATAATGCCCCCGGAGATAGAGACCGTTTCAGCCCGCAGATTAAGGAATGACAGAATCTTTTCACCGGTAAACAGGAACAACAGCATAATAGCCAGAGCAATGAGCAGTTCACGCAGAATAACGATTCGCCGCCGCCGGGGATCAAGGTGTTTGAGTACTGACATAAAAATTGGCAGGTTACCCAACGGGTCCATGATAAGCAGCAGCAGTATGGTGGCGGAAATCATTTCGGTCATGAGTCGCAGAGTATCCTTTAGCTGAACGACAGATATAAGTTCAATTGTTTAAAAAGCCCGGCTCATCGAATTAATTCACTTGCCAGACAGTGTGCATTTTGTAGAGTTGGGGGTCACAGGTAAATCTGATTATTATGCCGGATGCTCAGAACAGGCATTTTAGTTAATTTTTTTCAGTAAAAAGCATCTGGTCAGTATAAATCCGCCCGGTGATCGTATAATCCTGCGATACGTTGTCAATGTTCCTGACAGTGTGGTGTGGCAAAATCTGGCTCAGAATACAGGATAAGCAGGCATAACATGAAAAATGTAGGTTTTATTGGCTGGCGAGGTATGGTGGGTTCCGTACTGATGTCCAGAATGACAGAAGAACGTGACTTTGATGGGATCAATCCGGTCTTTTTCTCTACCTCGCAGCACGGCCAGCCGGCACCGTCATTCGGTGGACGCCAGAATGGTGTTCTGCAGGATGCGGGTGATATTGAAGCATTACGCGCACTGGATATTATTATCACCTGCCAGGGTGGAGACTACACCAGCGATATCTATCCAAAATTACGGGCTTCCGGATGGCAGGGATACTGGATTGATGCTGCTTCAACTTTGCGTATGCAGGATGATGCCATCATTATTCTGGACCCGGTCAACCAGAACGTCATTCACCAGGGACTGGAAAAAGGTATTAAAACCTTTGTGGGTGGTAACTGTACCGTCAGCCTGATGCTGATGTCTTTGGGCGGGCTGTTTAGCCAGGGGTTGGTTGAATGGGCATCTGTTGCTACTTATCAGGCCGCCTCTGGCGGCGGTGCCCGCCATATGCGCGAGCTGTTAACTCAGATGGGTATGCTGCATAACCATGTTGCGAAAGAGCTTCAGGATCCTGCATCTGCGATCCTGGACATTGAACGCAAAGTGACAGATCTGACCCGTTCAGGAACTTTACCGACCGATAATTTTGGTGTTCCTTTGGCGGGCAGTCTGATCCCGTGGATTGATAAACAACTGGATAACGGGCAAAGCCGCGAAGAGTGGAAAGGTCAGGCAGAGACAAACAAGATTCTGGCAACTGATAAAATTATCCCGGTTGACGGGCTGTGTGTCCGTGTAGGAGCCCTGCGCTGCCACAGCCAGGCTTTTACCCTGAAACTGAAGAAAGATATCCCGCTGGCAGAGATTGAGCAGTTACTGGCAGGACATAACGAATGGGTTAAAGTGGTTCCGAATGACCGTGAACTGACCATGCGGGAACTGACCCCTGCTGCGGTGACCGGAACGCTAAGCACTCCGGTAGGACGTTTGCGTAAGCTGAACATGGGGCCTGAATATCTGTCGGCCTTTACTGTCGGCGACCAGTTGCTGTGGGGAGCTGCAGAACCTCTGAGAAGAATGCTACGTCAGTTGGCGGGCTAAGTCTCAGGAATTGAGCAATAAAGAAAGGCGGCTAATCAGCCGCCTTTTTGATCTCTGAGTGAATACTCAGATTTCGGTCACTGTATGCAGTTTCGTCGGCGCAGGCACTGGCACCACAGGGTGCTGTGCCTGTAGCCATTCGGTGATCCGTGCCTGCTGTTCCTGAGTCAGCCACATGCCCTGTTTGGTCCTGCGCCAGATAGCGTCATCCAGTTCGCGGACCCATTCGTGATCGACCAGATAGCGGAGTTCTGCCTCGTAAAATTCATGGCCGAAATTCTCACCTAAATCTTCCAGTTGTTGTGCATTGCCCAGTAATTTCTCAGTATTACTACCATAAGTCCTGGCATAGTGGGTGGCCATAGCGTCGGTAATAAACGGATAGCGCCTGCGTAAGCCAGCCGCAAAATCTTCGCGACTTCCGGAAAAATGTCCACCTGGTAGTACAGAAGTTTTTGTCCACGCCGGACCCGCTTCCGGATAGTATTTTGCCAGTTTTTCCATGGCGTGTTCTGCCAGTTTACGATAAGTCGTCAGTTTGCCGCCAAATACCGACAACAGTGGTGCTTTACCCTGGTCATCATGGACATCCAGTGTGTAGTCACGGGTGACCGCCTGAGGGGAGTCAGATTCATCGTCACACAGCGGGCGCACACCGGAATAAGTCCAGACAATATCCTGACGGGTCAGGCTGTGGCGGAAATGCACATTAAAGACCTTCAGCAGGTAGTCAATTTCGTTATCGTCGATGGCAACCTCTTTAGGATCGCCATGATATTCGACATCAGTCGTACCGATAATGGAAAACTCATCCATCCACGGAATGACAAACACAATCCGATGATCTTCATTTTGCAGGATGTAGGCCTGTTTATCTGTATGGACCCGGGGAACCACAATATGGCTGCCTTTGATCAGACGAATACCATAGGGTGATTTCAGCTCCAGCCCGTGATCAAAGAATTCTTTGACCCATGGTCCGGCAGCATTAACCAGCCCTTTGGCTTGCCAGCGGAATTTCTCTCCGCTGTCAGTGTTTTCGGCTTCAACCACCCAAAGGCCATTTTCGCGCCATGCCCGGGTCACCCGTGTACGGGTTTTTACTTCACCACCGCGTTCGGTCACGGCCTGTGCGTTGACGATGACCATTCTGGCATCGTCGACCCAGCAGTCTGAATATTCAAAGCCGCGGGTAATTTCGGGTTTTAAAACGGAATCGCTTCCGAATTTGAGCCCTTTACTGGCCGGCAGACTGGTACGTTTACCCAGATGATCATACAGAAACAGACCCATACGTATCATCCAGGCAGGGCGTAAATGCGGACGATGGGGCAGCCGGAAGCGCATCGGAAACGCCAGATGCGGTGCCATTTTCAGTAATACTTCACGCTCGGCAAGGGCCTCACTGACCAGACGGAATTCATAATGTTCCAGGTAGCGTAAGCCACCGTGGATCAATTTTGAACTGGCAGAGGATGTCGCGGATGCAAAATCCCTTGCCTCCAGCATCAATACCGACAGGCCGCGTCCGGCTGCATCTGCCGCAATACCGGCGCCGTTGATACCGCCGCCGATGACGATAAGATCTTTGGTTTCCACGTAATATCCCCCGATGTTCGGAAAATCAATTTTATGTTCGTTTTCGAGCGTAATAGTAGTCGAAAACAAACATTGATGCCAATAGTTAACCAGACGAAAACAATTTTGCGTGATAGAGATAACATAACGACACAACAAAAAACCCTGTGGCGATTTTTTAACGGATTATTGAAAGCCAATATCGGGTTACAATACACAGCAGTGAAGTGATCTGATGAGGTGAATGAGAGACATTATGGAAACTTACGAGTGTATCAGCGTGCAGCAGGCCGGTGAAAAGTTCCGGCAAGGAGCTTTGCTGGTGGATATCCGCGATCCACAAAGCTTTGAAGCCGCACATGTGGCTGAGGCCTTCCATCTGACCAATGGCACACTGAACAATTTTATTGCCAGTGCAGATATGGATCAGCCGGTATTAGTCCTTTGCTATCATGGCAATAGTAGTAAAGGTGCTGCACAGTATCTGATTAATCAGGGGTTTGATCAGGTTTATAGTGTCGATGGTGGTTTTGATGCGTGGAGGATCGCCTTCCCGTCGCAAATCCGCAGTGACGCGGGTCACAACTGAAGAGGTGATGCAGGGGCTCTTTCATGAAATGTATTTCTCAGTTTTCGAACCCGCGCATGGCTCAGGCATTTATCGATTATATGGCGACCCGCGGTATCCGTCTGCACCTCGAAAAACAGCAGCAACACTATCTTTTATGGCTGGATGATGAAGAACAACTGGCAGTGACAGAAGATGAATTAAGCCAGTTTCTGCGCGATCCCAACCATCCCCGTTATCAGGCGGCAAGCTGGAAAAGTGGCGATACCCGGTTTCAGATGAGTTATCCCCGTGGTCATCTGTGGCGGACAATCCGTGAGCGCGGTGGCCCTATGACTATGACCCTGTCGGCTATCTGTATTGTGGTGTTTATCCTGATGCAGATACTGGGAGATGAAACTGTATTGAGCTGGTTATCATGGCCCGACGGACCTGACCAGTATTTTCAGGTCTGGCGCTGGTTTAGCCATGCTTTCCTGCATTTCTCTTTGTTGCATATTCTGTTTAATCTGCTGTGGTGGTGGTATCTCGGCGGTGCGGTTGAGAAAAGGCTCGGCACAGGCAAACTGTTTGTGATTACCCTGATTTCTGCTTTGCTGACTGGCTGGATGCAGGCGAAATTCAGTGGTGTCTGGTTTGGCGGGTTATCCGGAGTGGTTTATGCCCTGATGGGTTATTGCTGGTTACGGGGAGAGCTGGACCCTGACAGCGGCGTCTATCTGGAGCGAGGGCTGATTGTTTTTTCTATTCTGTGGCTGGTGGTGGGTTATTACGGTTTGTTCGGTATGTCGATCGCGAATATGGCACATTTCACCGGTTTGCTGGTCGGGCTGGCGATGGCCTACATGGACAGCCGGGCGGCGATAAAACAGCGCTGACAATTAAAATAATGAATCTCATAACCTACCTTCAGAGGAGTGTAATGTGAAGCAGACCCAGCGTCATGACGTGATTATTGAAATGGTAAAACGTCAGGGATATGTGAGTACTGAAGAGCTGGTCGAACATTTTTCCGTCAGCCCGCAGACCATTCGTCGCGATCTGAATGATCTGGCTGAACAGAATCATATTCAGCGCCACCACGGCGGTGCAGCATTGCCCTCCAGTGCAGAAAACACGGCCTGGCATGACCGTAAGATGATGTTTTCGGAAGAAAAAGCCAGGATAGCTCAGAAGGTGGCTGCACAAATTCCGGACGGTTCAACACTGTTTATTGATATCGGAACTACCCCGGAAGCAGTGGCCCATGCATTACTGAATCATAACCATCTGCAGGTGGTAACTAATAACCTGAATGTTGCTTTGTTACTGATGGCGAAGCCGGATTTCCGGGTGATTATCGCAGGCGGTGATGTGCGTTCACGGGACGGGGGGGTGATAGGCGAAGCAACTATGGACTTCATCTCGCAGTTTCGTCTTGATTACGGCATCCTTGGTATTAGCGGGATCGACATGGATGGTGCATTGTTGGAGTTTGATTACCACGAAGTACGTACCAAACGGGCAATCATTGAGAATTCAAGAAATGTGATTCTGGTTACCGACCATTCTAAGTTTGGCCGTAGTGCCATGGTTAATCTTGGCAGTATCAGTATGTTGGACAGTCTGTATACCGATAAGAAACCGCCGGAAGAGTTGCTGAAAGCCATTATCCAGAGTGATGTTCAACTGGTGCTTTGCTAAACAAAACAGCCCGCATTGCGTTGGAAGACGTTGCGGGCTGTTTGCTGTTTAATAGTAAGAGTGCTCACCTGGCTGGTGTTCTGTCAGGTCACGTACTCCTTTAAGTTCAGGGAACGCGGCCAGAAGCTCTTTTTCAATCCCTTCTTTCAGGGTGACATCCACCATTGAACAGCCGTTACATCCGCCACCAAATTGCAGGATAGCATAACCGTCATCGGTAATTTCCATCAGCGATACTTTACCGCCATGGCTGGCGAGTTGCGGGTTGATTTGGGCCTGTAACTGATATTCGACCCGTTCAATCAATGGCGCATCGTCAGCAACCTTACGCATTTTTGCGTTCGGTGCTTTCAGGGTCAGCTGAGAGCCGAGGTTATCGGTCACAAAATCGATTTCAGCCTCTTCAAGATAAGGGGCACTCAGCTCATCAACATAAGCTATCAGATTGTCGAAGCGGAGTTCAGTATCTGTGCTTTCCACTGCATCCGGAGGACAATAGGAGACACCACATTCTGCACCAGGGGTCCCCGGATTGATCACAAACACACGGATCTGTGTGCCTTCTTCTTGTTTAGCGAGAAGCTTAGCGAAATGCTCCTGGGCGGTGTCAGTAATACGGATCATAGCATTGCTCAATAGTTGACTGAAACAGTGGGTTATAATACGCCCATCACTGTGACTCTACAAGGTTCGGCACAGGCACCAGACCTGGATATCAGCCACAGCAGATTGGGCCAGTAATCGTGATATTTCACCGGCAGTACTACCGCTGGTCACAACATCATCGACTAATGCAACATGGAGTCCTGCCAGCTGTTTTTCAATACAAAACGCATTGTGAAGATTCTGTTTTCTCTGCGAGATATTCAACTGATGCTGCACAGCCGTTTTACGGGTACGGCGTAAAGCCTCTGAATCAAACTCACAGCCCAGCCAGTGAGCCAATGGTTGTGCCAGTAAGGCTGACTGGTTGAATCCCCGCTGCCGGAGCCGTTGTTTGTGTAACGGTGAGCATAGCAGGATATCCGGTTTATGTAGTCCATGCTCTCTGTGTTGCTTAATCCAGCTTAGCAAAATAAGCCGGGCAAGCATCACCGAGAGTGCGGTATAGCCGGAAAATTTAAATTTATGTAACAGCCTGCTCAGTGGTGGTTGATAATCTCCTGCACAGACCAGGTGTTGCCACGGCGGGGGCTTTTGCAGGCAGCGGCCACATTCTGCGCTATCCGTTGCTACAGGCAAGCCGCAACGCAGGCACAATGCCGGCAAGCGTGGAAGACGACGCTGGCAGCTACTACATATACCAGTGGCGGGTAGGGCCAGTGGCAGATGACATAACCAGCAATAACTCTTCAGAGTAAGCATGGTATCCTGATGTTTATTTACGGGGGTCATTTATCATGTCGCTTTACTGGCATACTTGTGGAGAGGGAAAAGCGGATCTTGTGCTGCTGCATGGCTGGGGATTGAATGCCGAAGTATGGCGGCCGGTGATCGGCCCACTCAGTGCACATTTTCGCCTGCATCTGGTCGATCTGCCGGGTTACGGACGCAGTCAGGGATTTCCGGCCCTGAGCCTGGAGCAAATGGTAGCCATTCTGCAGGCGCAGATTCCAGACAATTCGCTGATTGTGGGTTGGTCGCTGGGTGGCCTGGTGGCGACCCGGTTGGCCGGGCTGTCAGAGACCCCGGTACGCGGGCTAATTACCGTTGCCTCCTCTCCCTGTTTCACTGAACAGGAAGACTGGCCAGGAATCAAACCTTCAGTATTACAAGGGTTTAGTCAGCAGCTCAGTCACCATTTTGAAAAAACCATTGATCGCTTTATGGCACTACAAACCCTCGGCACCGAAACGGCACGGCAGGATACCCGGTTACTGCGTGAGGCCATTTTGTCGCAACCTCTGCCGGATCTGTCAGTGCTGAATACCGGACTGGAAATATTACAAACCACGGACTTGCGTGAACAACTCCCCCTGCTGAATGTCCCTTTCCTGCGGATTTATGGAGCACTGGATGGTCTGGTGCCAAGAGTCATTGCCGGTAAGGTGGATCAACTGGCAGGACAAGGTCAGTCGGTAGTTATCGGAAAAGCCGGGCACGCACCGTTTATTTCTCATCCGGATTTGTTTTGCCAGTCTGTTAATGACTTTTTGCGTTATTGTTGAATTTTATTTGTAAGTTTGTTGCCTGTTTGCCGGTTGCACACTAATAATTTAGGTGAGTCCCTGAATTACCCCGACTGGACTGCAGTACATGGATTCTCTGTTCACTCAGAGCTATCCCTCTATGCCGTGGGTTTATATGATTAAACGACAAACTAAGAGGCTTACCCTATGAAATTTATTAAATATACAATAACCGCTCTGGTGGCAGGTGTGTTCTCCTTTTCGGCATTTGCAGCCGAAGAAGTGACTCAAAAGCAGGTAGATGAGATGAAACTCGAGTCACTGGGTACGATATCCACGACTAATCATGCAACTTCCCCGATGGATGCTCATAAAATTCTCTCCTCCGAGGCCGACAAAAAAGGTGGCAGATACTTCAGAGTTATCGCCGGACGTGAACATGGTCGTATCAGTGCAGTGGCTGAGGTTTACAAATAACATTTCTTCATGCAGGCAACCTAAGTTGCCTGCATGTGGTGAGATTTTTTACCCTGTAATGCTTCTCTGTTCTTTCGCTGGTTGTCATTCCCTGTCTTAGCGTTGCATACTTAAAAATCAAATCTATACCGCCGATGTTGCCGGTATATCACTTTCTATCTAAAGGTCAGATATGAGTCAGGTTATTACTGTTACTGCATTGATTACCGCAAAAGCGGGCGAAGAACAGGCTGTTGCTGAAGCATTGAAAATCGCCGAAAGAGAAGTGCAGGAGGAGTCGGGTTGTGAAGCCTATATCCTTCATCAGAACCTCGCGAATGCCTCACAATTTCTGATGCTTGAGCGTTGGACTTCCGCACAACATCTGACAGAACATGAGCAGTCACCGGCCTTTAAAAAACTCGGTGCCGCTATTGGTGGGCGTGCTGATATTGAAGTGATTAAATCTGTGCCTGTTGCCGGGGCCGACCACTAAGTCTACTGATATACCTCGCAATGTACATAAAATAGCAGAGCTGGCGGAACACGTTGTTGTGGTCCGCCAGACTTTACTGTCAGGTCGGATCTAACGTTTTTTCCCAAAGGCCGCCGCCAGTGCATCTTCCATGGCACTGTTGCCTGCAGGTTTCTGACGAGATTTGCCATTATCCTGACGGGCTTGTGGGCGCGATTGTCCTGCTGTATTTGCTTGTGCTACCGGTTTACGACGCTCTGATAGTTGTTCGTCCAGGCGCATTGTCAAAGCAATACGTTTACGCTGCAAATCAATTTCCAGCACTTTCACCTTCACGATATCACCGGCTTTCACCACCTGATGAGGGTCTTCGACAAATTTGTCGGAAAGTGAAGATATATGTACCAGTCCGTCCTGATGAACCCCGATATCGACAAATGCCCCGAAATTTGTGACATTCGTAACCGAGCCTTCCAGAACCATACCTGGCAGCAGGTCAGACATCGTATCCACGCCTTCGGCAAAAGTAGCAGTCCGGAATTCCGGACGTGGGTCGCGGCCGGGTTTCTCCAGCTCTTTTAAAATGTCGTTCACAGTAGGCAGACCAAAACGGGAGTCAGTAAACTGTGAGGCGTTTAATGATCGCACTGCAGCACTGTTACCCATCAACTCATCCAGAGCCTGCTGAGTAGCTGCCAGGATGCGTTCTACCACAGGGTAAGCTTCAGGATGGACCGTGGATGCATCCAGCGGGTTATCCCCCTGGTTTATCCGCAGGAAGCCGGCGCACTGTTCAAACGCTTTTGGCCCCAGCCGGCTGACTTTCAGGAGTTGCTGGCGGTTATGGAAACGTCCATTCTCATCGCGCCAATTGACAATATTCTGGGCCATCATCCGTGTCAGGCCCGCAACACGGGTCAGCAGGGCAACCGATGCGGTATTCAAATCGACACCTACCGCATTCACACAGTCTTCCACCACAGCATCCAGTTTTTTCGCCAGCAGGCTCTGGCTGACATCGTGCTGATACTGGCCAACACCGATCGATTTAGGATCGATTTTAACCAGTTCGGCGAGTGGGTCCTGAAGCCTGCGAGCGATGGAGACTGCTCCCCGTAATGAAACATCCAGGTCAGGGAATTCCAGAGCGGCGAGTTCGGACGCAGAATAGACTGACGCTCCGGCTTCACTAACGATCACCTTCTGCGCGGTGACCTGTGGAAATTGCTTCTGAAGATCGAGGAAGAAACGTTCGGTCTCTCTGGAGGCGGTACCATTTCCAATAGCAACCAGTTCTACCTGGTGACGGGTGCAAAGCGCAGCAACAGCCGCTGCTGCTTTTGCAGTCTGTCCGGTATGTGGATACACCGTATCGGTCGCCACCAGTTTGCCGGTAGCATCGACTACTGCAACTTTTACGCCGGTGCGTAAACCGGGGTCGAGCCCCATTGTGGCACGCATCCCGGCAGGAGCAGCCATCAGCAGGTCATGCATATTGCGGGCGAAAACATTAATAGCTTCTTCTTCCGCTTTTTCGCGCAGGGTACCCATCAGTTCAGTTTCCAGATGGAGTAACACTTTAATGCGCCAGGTCCAGCTGATCACGGCTTTACGCCAGTTGTCGGCCGGAGCATTGTTAAAAATGACCTGTAAATGGCTGGCAATCAGCGTTTCGCCATAACTCTCGCGGGGCGGCTCATCCGCTTGTGGGTCCGGATTAATCGACAGCTGCAGTATCCCTTCGTTTCGGCCACGGAACATGGCTAATGCACGGTGAGATGGGACTGAAGACAGTGGCTCATGGTGGTCGAAATAATCGCGGAATTTTATACCTTCTTCGGCTTTCCCTTCGGCGACCCGTGAAACCAGGTGTGCATTTTTTGCCAGATAGTCACGAACTTTGGCCAACAGAACGGCATCTTCGGCAAATTTTTCCATCAGGATATAGCGGGCACCATCCAGAGCGGCGCGGCTGTCTGCGACTCCTTTATCCGCGTCGACATACGGCAGGGCGGTAGTTTCAGGATCAGACTGAGGATTTTCCCATAACTGTGTGGCCAGAGGTTCAAGCCCGGCTTCAATAGCAATCTGCCCACGGGTCCGACGTTTCGGCTTGAATGGAAGGTACAGGTCTTCAAGCTCAGTTTTACTCAGTGTGCTGGTCAGTGCAGTGGCAAGAGCGGGGGTCATTTTGCCCTGTTCTTCGATGGAGCGGAGGATAGTCTGACGACGATCTTCGAGTTCACGCAAATAACCCAGTCGGGATTCCAGCTGTCTCAGCTGTGTATCATCCAGGCCACCGGTCACTTCTTTACGATAACGTGCAATAAATGGCACGGTATTCCCTTCGTCTAACAGATGCACGGCAGAATCGACCTGCTCTGCCCGCACCTGAAGTTCACTTGCAATAATCTGGCTTAGCGAATTTTTCATCTTTTGCATCAGGTTTCTACGGGGTTAATTTATAGCGGACAGTTATACGGACTGAGCGGACAAAATGCCAGTAGCCGCGCTCGCTTTGGGAGATATTCCTACCCGGCGTCAGGGTAGGTGACGGAATTCACATACCAGACAGCAATGCCAACGGGTGTTTCGACTCTGACAGTATCGCCGGGTTCCTTTTTTAACAGGGCTCTGGCCATCGGAGAATCGATGGAGATATAGTCTTTACGGCCGAAGATCTCATCGTAACCCACGATACGGAATTTCCGGATATCACCTTCATCATTCTCAATTTCTACCAGCGCGCCAAAAAATACTCTGCCTTGTTGCTGAGGCGAATAATCAACGATACGTAATGCTTCAAGACTTTTTGTCAGATAACGAACCCGTCGGTCAATTTCCCTTAGCCGCTTTTTGTTATACTGATAATCAGCATTTTCGCTGCGATCACCCAGACTGGCAGCCCAGGTGACTTTCTTTGTCACTTCAGGGCGTTCTTCTCGCCACAAATAGTCAAGTTCCTGCTTTAATTGATTGTAGCCTTCACGTGTAATCAGTGGCGTTCTCATTCGGGATCCCCGGGACGTAATGAAGTGTCAGTAAACAGTCAGCATTTGTAGGGAGGCGCGTCCGTGGAAGTCAGAATTTCGTCATCTGAGCCCGAAAACGGGCTGTGGGGCAGAAATAATGACCCGGAAGCAACTTTACAAGCCAGGAGAAAAGTTTGTGTAAATTCAATACATTTCCCTGGCTTCCTCAGACCAAAACAGACATAACTTGCTGTTTAATATGCTTTGTAACAATTTTGGCCAGAATATAAACCATTATAAACTGTCACTGTAATATATCTTTTTTAACAATACAGCATCAGGCAATTGTGCCTTTGGGAGTGAAGAAATGCAGGAAAATTACAAAGTTTTGGTGGTCGATGATGACATGCGACTGCGGGCACTGCTGGAAAGATATCTGACAGAGCAAGGATTTCAGGTGCGTAGTGTGGCGAATGCTGAACAGATGGATCGCCTGCTGACCCGTGAATCTTTCCACCTGATGGTTCTGGACCTGATGCTGCCGGGCGAAGATGGCCTTTCTATCTGCCGTCGCTTACGCAGTCAGAGTAACCCGATGCCGATTATTATGGTGACCGCCAAGGGTGAAGAGGTTGACCGGATTGTCGGGCTGGAAATAGGGGCTGATGATTATATTCCTAAACCGTTTAATCCGCGTGAACTGCTGGCCCGTATTCGTGCCGTCTTACGCCGTCAGGCAAATGAGTTGCCGGGTGCACCTTCTCAGGAAGAAGCGGTGATTGCGTTTGGTAAATTTAAACTGAACCTCGGTACCCGGGAAATGTTCCGTGAAGATGAGCCAATGCCATTAACCAGTGGGGAATTCGCAGTGCTTAAAGCGCTGGTCAGCCATCCCCGTGAACCCTTGTCCCGTGACAAGTTAATGAATCTGGCCCGTGGCCGTGAGTATAGCGCTATGGAACGTTCTATCGATGTTCAGATTTCCCGTCTGCGTCGCATGGTTGAAGAAGATCCGGCACACCCACGTTACATCCAGACTGTCTGGGGCCTTGGATATGTGTTTGTTCCGGACGGCAGTAAAGCATGAAGCGATTCCGCTTCTCGCCACGCAGTTCGTTTGCACGTACCTTACTATTAATCGTTACCTTGCTGTTCGTCAGCCTGGTAACGACTTATCTGGTCGTGCTTAACTTCGCTATTCTGCCAAGTTTGCAGCAATTCAATAAGGTTTTGGCATATGAAGTCAGAATGCTGATGACGGATAAGCTGCAACTGGAAGATGGGACGCAACTCGAAGTTCCTCCGGCCTTTCGCCGGGAGATTTATCGGGAATTAGGTATTTCACTGTATACCAATGCGGCCGCGGAGGAAGGGGGGTTACGCTGGGCTCAGCATTACGAGTTTCTCAGTGATCAGATGGCTCAGCAACTGGGGGGACCGACCGATGTCCGGGTGGAAGTCAATAAAAATTCCCCGGTCGTCTGGCTGAAAACCTGGTTGTCACCCGATATCTGGGTGCGGGTTCCACTGACTGAGATTCATCAGGGGGATTTCTCCCCGCTGTTCCGTTATACCCTCGCGATTATGCTGCTGGCGATTTGCGGTGCATGGCTGTTTATTCGCATGCAAAACCGGCCACTGGTTGAACTGGAACATGCTGCCCTGCAGGTCGGGCAGGGGATTATTCCTCCGCCACTTCGGGAGTATGGTGCCTCTGAGGTTCGCTCTGTGACCCGGGCGTTTAATCAGATGGCGGCCGGAATTAAACAACTGGCTGATGATCGCACTTTGTTGATGGCAGGTGTCAGTCATGATTTACGGACTCCGCTGACCCGTATTCGTCTGGCAACCGAGATGATGGGGGAGGAAGAACGCTATTTGTCCGAATCTATTAATAAGGATATTGAAGAGTGTAACGCGATTATCGAGCAATTTATCGATTACCTGCGTACCGGGCAAGAAATGCAGACTGAGCGGGTTGACCTGAATACTGTGCTGGGTGAGGTGGTTGCTGCAGAAAGTGGTTACGAACGCGAAATTGATAACGCGGTGATGACCAGTGAGTTGTTGCTGGATATCAATCCGCTATCTGTTAAGCGTGCGGTAGCCAATATGGTGGTCAATGCTGCCCGCTACGGAAATGGCTGGATTCGGGTCAGTAGCGGCCGCGAGCTGAACAGGGCATGGTTCCAGGTGGAAGACAATGGTCCGGGAATAGAACCTGAACAGATTCAGCATCTGTTACAGCCTTTTGTGCGGGGCGACAGTGCACGCAGTACCAGTGGTACTGGCTTAGGTTTGGCGATAGTACAGCGTATTATTGATGCTCATCGCGGAGAACTGGAAATTGGCAGAAGTGAACAGGGGGGATTACGTATAAGAGCCTGGTTGCCGGTCCCGGCCTCAGAACTCCCTCAGACGACCACCTCTGGCCATTGAATGCTGGCAGGCTGACGGGAATGCTCATCCCGTCAGCCTGCGGTCAGTTATGCAGTACCGGGCCCGCTTTCACCAACTCTTTACCGGTCTCAGTATCCGTATATTGTTCAAAATTATCAATAAACTTACGTGCCAGAGCCTCTGCGTTTTCCTGCCATTTCTCTGCACTTTCCCAGCTGTTGCGTGGATCTAAAACCCGGTCATCCACATTTTTCAGAGAGACAGGAACCTGCAGGTTAAATACCGGAAGAGTATGCAGCGGAGCCTGTTGTAACTCATCGCTCAGAATAGCATTGATAATGGCCCGGGTATCTTTCAGTGAAAGACGTGAGCCTTTTCCGTTCCAGCCGGTATTGACCAGGTAAGCTTCTGCCCCGGCAGCCTGCATACGCTTCAGTAACACCTCAGCGTAACGTGTCGGGTGCAAAGTTAAAAACGCAGCACCGAAGCAGGCTGAGAAGGTGGGAGAAGGCTTATCTATTCCCCGTTCAGTTCCGGCCAGTTTTGCGGTGAAACCAGACAAAAAGTGGTACTGAGTCTGTTCAGGGGTCAGACGTGATACTGGAGGGAAAATACCAAAAGCATCAGCGGTCAGGAAGATAACTTTACGGGCATGACCCGCTTTCGATACCGGGCTAACAATATTATCAATATGGTTAATCGGGTAAGAGACCCGGGTATTTTCGGTTTTGCTGCCGTCATTGAAATCAATACTACCATCGGCCAGTACCACCACGTTTT
>Ga0157363_1001032_pt1 | contig 22541 bp, 25 predicted proteins | sample AttsexASBM1_FD_111477 | JGI IMG/M metagenome (GOLD analysis project Ga0157363, IMG submission 111477) | Fungus gardens microbial communities from leaf cutter ant in Ribeirão Preto, State of São Paulo, Brazil - Atta sexdens ASBM1 | ecosystem: Host-associated > Fungi > Mycelium > Unclassified ... | reverse complement strand
TTATATACAAATACCTAATGGTCTGTGCGAGCTATTTCTAACCTACCCTAAACGACCATGTGTATGCCTTAAGGTCAACATGTGTTTCACATGTTGTATGATGTCATTCTTTCAGAACCTTCTACCTCCTTCCATGCGTCATGTGACTTGTGACCATGTCATCTAATGTGACCTGCTGTGTGACAGTGTGATCTTGTCACTCTAACCCTAACCCTAGTTCTAAAAATAGAATAACAGAAAATAAATCGAAAAGAAAATAAAAATGAGAAAGGAAAATAGAAAAATACTAAGTCCACTTCTTTTGTTCTTGACAGTAGACAAACTTGTACAGAGTTCTCTATCAAGTTTTCTTGTATTAACCACTAATATAAAGTTTATCTTATTGACCAATCCTAAGATCTTTAAGTTGTAATAGTATACTTATAGATATCTTATAGTTTACTCATGGTTATTAGACATATAGAGTAGTAATATATCTTTATGCTTTACCAATTGATCATCTCTTCTTTCTTACTCAAGTCTTTGTCTAAGTTACAACTTGTCATGGTATACTTGAACTCTTATATTTTATTTCAATTTTATTTTATTTTTATTTCTTTCTTAGTCAATAAAGAGGCACATGACTATGGTCACATGACATATCACATGATATGATATTATAGGCCTAAAACACTGTAAAAAAAAACTAATACAATAATATTAAGAAGTATGATTACAATATATTTGTAAGAAAACTAGCTCTTCTAAGACTTTTCTCTTCCATGTTTTTTTAGCTGATCCATATTTTGTAATTCTTTTCCACATTCACACTCATATGTTTATCCACTTTCCAATGTTCTAAATCTCTTTAAGCTATATACCAATACTTTTATTTGCCTAGATATATTATATAACTTCTTCTTTCAGTACTCTTTTGCTCTTTCACAATGTTCTATAGTCTTCTAAAGTCTGCTAGTGTCATCTGCACTCATTTGCTCATCTACTCTCTTGTGCTCTAAAAACACTGCTAAGCACTGTTTCTAGTTACTTAAGCATTATCATTCCCTGTGATTGTAAACAGAAATATAACATATTAGAATGGACCTGTTAATATATAGAGTAGTTGTTACTTTTAGGAATTCTCATTTTGTTCTTTTAGGATTTCTTAGAAATAAGTATATAGTTGAGTATTTCTTAGACAATAAACTTAGAATTTTCTAAAGATTTAAAGTGCTTTGTTTTTCTTCCTAGTTGTCCTCACAATATTCATCTCATGGTAACTGTAAGGAGACCCATTATCTTACCAATATTTAAGTCTGTAACACTGTCAAAGCTTATCATCAACCTTATGGACTTCTCATCTCTCAAGTTTTCTACCACTACCCCACTGCAATACTATCAGAGCCTAATTACTTCTACCACAACACTATAGATCTTTGTATATCTCTTCTAATCATTGACCTACTTTCTCTAACTACTAACCAATAAGCCTCATTATCTAACAACATTTGAAATTGGTATATTAAAGTTCCTATCCATACAGCTTTTATTATTCTGTAGTTAGGTTACAAAATGTTCTGTCTGATGTTTCACTTGATTGGAATAGACTCTTATATTATAATTGTTATGATCTCCACCTTATATTTTACAGATATTTGTCTTGTGTTCAATATGATTGAGACATATATTGGGGTTTATTCATTTGTGACTCATATTTACTGTGCCTTGCATTCTCCTCATGTAGTAGTGGAGGTTTTTCTTATTGTTTCCTCAAGGACACCCTACTTATTCCTCATAGTCATTAGGTATATGGTAGTAGATACAGATATATATTCTTATCTTTACCAATTAATCATCTCCTTTATTCTTTCTCAAGTTTTTCCTAAGTTGTAACCTAAGCCAAGCTTAGAATTATAACATTTGATAAAGCATTGTCAGGCTTACCTTACAAGAGAAAAGTATATGGTGGTTAAGCTACTGAAATATCATAATGGTTAGGCCATTGAAGAAACAGCAAAACAACATTTTTAATGAGACTATAGATAGAATAAAACAGACACAGATAAGAAGCTATAGATATTGAAGCATTAGAGGAGATATTAAGATCATTGAGAATCACTGAAGAATATACCTCAGATAGAAACAGGACTACATATATATTGATAGATAAAGTATCAATAGCACCAGCGTTTACAACAACATAAAGTAGACAGTTATACCAAAGAGCATAGTCCTAGACCTAGGGTAGTTTGATAGTAACTGGACAAAGTTCAAAGACTAGTGAAGGAGGATACAATCATTCCTTAAGAGTAACAGAGTTATAGCAATAGATAACAAAATCATAGCCACATTAGCCTAACTTAGAGGGGATATAGCAGGAATATATGCACAGAAGAAGATCAATTAGATGGAAGAAGAAAACAAGATCTAAGACTAGAACAATTTTATCATAGAAATTAAGACAGTGTTTAGTGACAAGAGCAAAACAGCAGACACTGAATGAAAGATTGAAATGTTCAAGCAAGGAAGAAATATATAGTGGACTTCATGATAGAGTTCAAAGCATTGGCTATAAAAACTGAAACAAATGATGTATATGCCATTTTATTATTGAAGAGGAATGTTAAGGGCAATATTACCAAAACTATATTGGGATGCCTACCTATAGTAGCACAAGGGACACTCAAGGAGTGGAAAGTAGCAATAATATCAGTTAGACAGAAATAGGAGCCACTTATGGTGAAAGAGGAGCATTCATGGGCATTGGAAAGTCCAAAGACAATTAAAACAAGGACAGGAAGCCTAAATGCTTTAACTGCAATGTATATAGACATATGGCAAAGGATTGCTGAAGACCAGAGAAAGAAAAAGAAACTAGGAAGTGGTATAGATATAACAAAATAGGATATCTTGTGAAAGACTGTGGGTTAGGAAAGAGAATGAAGAATTGAAGTATATAAAAAGATTTAGATAATAAAGACAAGGAGGATAACAACAATGAGAAGGGTTTTGTCAAAGGTTTGGAGTAGGTATAATATAATAAATCTCTGTACATAGTAATTCACTAAAGAATTGATATGTGATTTCACAAAGGAGAGATAACAAAGAGAGAGAACTTAACATGCTCACAAATGTGAAGACATCAGATGAAAAGAAACTATAGCTCAAAGCACTAGTTGACTCTGATATACTCATACTGGAATTGATAAATAACTAGTGAAAGAAGAATGGATTAAAAAAGAACCAATGGACAAGTCATTTGAAGTTTTCAATATAGATAGAATCAAGAATGAAGAAGTGACAATATTTGCACTACTAGAACTCAAAATCAATGGATATATGAAAAAGATCAATGCAGCAGTTACAAACTTAAATAGTATGGATATGTTTCTGGAATATAACTGGTTGGTTAAACACAATCCAGAATTAAACTGGAACAAGAGGACAATACAATTTATGAGATGCTAAAAAGAGTGCAGAATATAATACTAGAATATTACATTCACATCAAGAACTAGAAGAATACAACAAATGGAAGAGATAGACAAAGAACATCAGGAAATTGGCAAGAAATCAGATCCAATGAATTTAGAAGATCTACCAGAATGTATTTGGCCATTTACACATTTGTTTAACAAGAAGAAATTTGAGAAACTACTAGAAAAGAGAGAATGGAACCACAAAATTAATTTACAGGAAGATGGACTAAAAGAGTTAAATGCCAAAGCCTATGCAATGACTGTCAATAAAGATGAAGCATTGAACTAATGGTTGGAAGAATAACTCAAGGCAAGACTTATAGTGGAATCAAGCTCAAGATATGTAGTATCATATTTCTATATTCCAAAGAAAGATGAATCTTTATAGACTACAAAAAGTTGAACTAGCACACAATAAAAGACAAGATGTCACTGCTATTAATTGGAGAAGTAATCAACAAACTCAAGAATGTAAAATAATTTAACAAACTGGATCTTATCTAGGGATACAACAATATACAGATCAAAGAAGGAGACAAATGGAAAGTGGAATTTCTAACAAACAAAGAACTATTTGAACTGAAAGTAATGTATTTTGGACTATACAACTCACCAGAAACATTTCAATAGATGATGAATAGTATATTCAGAGAGCTCTTACATAAAGTATTAGCAAACTACATAGATGATTTTGTCATACCAGCCAAAACCAAAAAAGATCTGGAGAAGAGAACCATATGATTCTTGAAGATGGCAAAGAAACACAATCTCTATTTCAAAAGATCAAAATGTGACTTTGATACCAAAGAAATACCTATCCTAGGAATGGCAGTTAGATGAGGAAAAGTACTAATGAAAAATAATAAAATCAAGGCAGTTAAGGAATGGAATACTCCCATTAATATAAAAGAAGTAGAAAGCTTCTTAGGATTTGCAAATTTCTATAGATGCTTTATCAAAAACTTTAGTTATATAGTGAAACCTCTCAATGAACTCAAGGGAAAAAAAGATTGGAAATGAGAAGAGAAACATCAGAAGGCATTTAATAAACTGAAAGAAAAGATCACAAGTCAACTAATACATGCTCTATCTAGAAAAGAAGGAAAATTCAGAGTGGAAACTGATGTATCAAGACACACTATTGAAGGAGTTTTATCTTAGGAACAAGAAAAATGGAAACCAATCATATTTTTATCAAGGACAATGCAAGCAGTAAAAAGGAATTATGAGATTTACAACAAAGAACTATTAGCAATAGTAGAAGCCTTAGCCAAATAAATGCAATACCTATTGAATGCTACTAAAAAGTTCAAAGTTTGGACTTATCACAAAAATCTCAAGTATTTCTAGGAAAGACAAATACAAGAGCAGATATTTTATTAAGAAAAAACCAAGTAAACATGATAGGAGACAACAAGGACATCAAAATGCTTAAAGACAAACTATGGACAAGAAGAATGAGCATAGAAGCTGAAGTAGCAATGTTGAGAGAAAACCAGATAGTAGAAAAAACCACACTATTGAAAGAAATCTAAAAGAATAGCACAAAAGAACAAGAATTTCAGAAGGAGTTGGAAAAGAAAGATGATTAAGCATGGAAATAAAATAGAGTGGTTCATATAGAAGGAAAAATCTATATTCCAAACAGCCAGAAGATTCAAGAACAAATCCTATAGAAAAATCATAAACCAGCAGACATAGAACAAAGAATGTCTGAGTTAATCAAGAGAAACTATTGGTGACCAAAAATATGAAATGACATCAAAAAATATGTCCAGGGATACCAGAAATGCCAACAGAACAAAGTGCAACATATGAAGAAAGCAGGAAAACTTTATCTATTAAAAATGTCTCAAGAACCATGACAAGAAATCAGTATTAACATTGTTGAACCATTACCAGGATTGAATGACAAGGATGCAATAATGGTCATAGTAGATTGATTTATAAAAATAATCAAACTCAAGGCAATAATGATAGTAGTATCATCAAAAGAAATAGCTAAGATCTACAGTGATGACATATGGAAAATTTATAGGATACCAAAGAAGATTCTCAGTGATAGAAGACTCTAGTTTGCCTCATGATTCATGGAAGACTTAAGCAAGGCACTGGGAATTAAATGGATATTGTCAACAGCATACCACTCTCAAACTGATGGTCAAATAGAAAGAATTAATCAGAAAGTCAAAGCATTCTTATGATACTATGTCAATTATCAGCATGATGGTTGAATAGAATAGTTATTAGCAGTGTAATTCTAGTATAATGACAAGAAACATGCAGTCATAGAGTATACACCATTTGAACTCAATTTTCAAAGACATCTATGGAAGAAAAACCTAACAATAAAGATAGAATTACCAAAACTGGAGATTTTCCTCAAGGAACTACAATGCAGTTGGGAAACAGCAAAAACATCAAGAGAAAAGGCAAAAGAAGCCATAAAAAAGTAGTTTAATAAGAAAAGATGAAATTCTCAAGGATTAAAACAAGAAGACAATTTGTGGTTAGAAGTCAAGAATATCCAATTGAAACAACCTTCAAAAAAGCTGGACTAAAAAAAATATAGACCTTTTGAAATTATAAAAAACATTGGTCAAGGAGTGTTTCAGCTAAAATTGCTAGACAGATGGGTGATATACAATGTTGACAGGAGTTAAGCAGAAAAGAGGTTATGCTAAGATGCAACAAGAACTATACAACACTAGCCCTTCACTGTGCTCTAAAAAATTCAAAGGCACCTCTCAAGTTAAACCTTATGACTGAAGATACCAACTCAGACTTATTTTGCTAGCCTTTTTCAGACCACTAGAACTCTCCAAAACTTGTTTGAAAGTGATAGCAGGTACTAACAACACTCACTTAATAAAATAGAGGTTTAACTGCTCTTAAGTGGGGGTATTTAGATAGAGGTCCTCTTTCTTGCTCTCCTTCACTCATAGCTTATATATTATTCTAAAAATACAAAGAATGGAACTAGAGAATGAAGACCAAAAAATAATGAAGCTTTCTAAGGCTTTGTAAGCATATGGCTATTTCTTTATCTACAACCTGATATCAATCTAATAATCAATTCCCACTTGCAAGAGCCCAATCCATTTCTCCTTTACTATTTCTATAGTTGTCCCTACTCACTCTACTATTTTAGATATTATCAGCTTCCAATCTAATGTATTCTTGCTTTGTTCAACTGTCCAAATATTTGTAACCCAGTAAAATGCTCTTATAAGTATACGTCCTTCATAGCTAGTTGTTTACAAGTGTTATTCCTTATCATTAAAAATCTCTTTTTTCTAAGATCTGGTTTGATTAATGGCTACCACACCATCTCTTGAGAGGACCTGAGGAGTCATCTCTGAGTGTAAGATCTTCTTGCTAATGCCTTTAAAGAAGGCTTATATGCTTAAAAACCTTGTAAGAGTACTTGTTTTCATGGAAAAGCATTTTCCAGTGTAACACCAGCAACCCATGCAGCTTCCACACATTATCTCTAAAAAACTATACCGACTCTTCTACTGATGTTTCTTCTGTTGTTACTACAAAATATGTTATTTTTGACAACCTATTGCAGACTACTAGGATTGCATTCTTCCTAGCTACTAATGGCAACTTAGTGATGAAGTCAACTGTCAAATGTGTTCATAGTTTCTCTAGAACCTCATTTGCCATCAACTTCCCTACTGATACCTTTGCCCAGTTCTTCATCTTCTAACATATACCATATCTGCCTATATATTTTTCTATGTCTTTTGTTATCTCTGATCATCAGTAGATTCTCATTACCAACTCTATTATCTTCTATCTTCCTCTATATCCTACTACTAGTATATTATGGTACAACCAGATTATTTCTACTCTCAACTTTTCATCCTTTGGCATATATTTTTTCTTCTTATAACATCAAGTCTCCTTTTACCTGCCACTTGTCTCCTCTCAATACCCTGCTTTCCTCATTTCCTCTACTACTCTAACTGTTACAGTTATAAGATCTTAGAATAGGTCAAGTAAAAGAATCTTGTATTAGAGTTAACACAAGAGAACTCAATAGAGAACTCTGTATAGGATTGTCTATCTTATATACTAGAACTAATGGTCCATGCTACTACTGCAGTTAGCCTACCATAAATAACCATGTATTTGCTTTAAGGTCAACATATAGATAACATGCTATTATAATGTCATTCCTTTCAGAATATTTTACCTCCTTTTATCATAACATATAACTATGTGACTATTACTGTGACAGCATTGTATAACTATTTGTGACAGTGTGACCCCTTCATCACCTTAAACCCTAACCTTAGTTCCAAAATTAAAATTAAAATTGAAATAAAAATAAAAATGAGAAAGAAAGTAAAATAAAACTAAGCTTATTTTTCATGATTCTAACACTAACCACTTTTTCATTCTTTCCTTTAGCTATTTTTATTTTTCTAATATATATATCTCTAGTCCCTCTATTACTACTTTAGCTATACTATAAATTCATTGTTCTTTAATTAATGTCTGATTTTCATTATTCTTTTCTACTCCTACCTTCCAGTCTGATCTTCTACTAAGTCCATCTGCTTTCTCCATTTTTATTCCTAGCACATGTTTTAAAATGAAGTCAAATTTTAACAAATACAACATATATTGGGCTTGTCTTCTATCCAACTTCTGCACTTTCATAAAGTATTTTTTAAGTTTTTATAATCTGTCCAGACTTTGAACTTAAATTTTGTGCCTCTAATAGATATCTCTAGTTTTCCAACCCTCTTATTACCACCAACATCTCCTTATCATAAATCTCATAGTTTCTCTCTGTCTCATTGAGCCATTTTAAGAGATAAGCTATAGATTTCTATTTCCCATCTTCATACTCCATATATAACACCTCTCCTATTACATAATCTGACACAACAACTTCCATCCCTATTCTTTTTATCTAAATCTGGTGCTGCTAACACCAGTTCTTTTATGAATCTCTTCTTTAACTTTGTAAATACCTTCTCTTACTTCTCTGTCCAATTCCAATTCTGATCTTTCTTTACTAGGTCATACAATGGTCTGGCTATGAACATGAAATATTTGATGAACTACTAATAGTAATTGGCTAGTCCCAAAAACTTCTGCATATTCTTGATCCCTTTTGGAGTTGGCCACTCTAACACTCTCTTCACCTTTTCTTCTTCCATCTTGATTCTCTCTGGCCCTATTACTACTTCAAAGAATTCTACTTCTCTAACCTTTCACTTGCATTTTTCTGGTTTTACACATAAATCATTTTCTGCCAGCCTCTTCACTACTTTCTCTACTATCTCATCATACCCTTCCTCTTCCTCTATCCCTACTATAATGTCATCAATAAAGCTTGTTACTTTTCCAGTATTGATTAAGTCACATAGGATCTCATTCATCATGGTTTGGAATGTTGCTGGAGAATTCATGAGTCCACAGAATATTACAGCCAGTTTAAATGAACCTTTCAGAGTTATAAATACTGTCTTCTACTCATCTCCCTCCTTTATTCATACATTATTATAATCTTACTATAGATCTAATTTAGTAAATAATTTTTTTGTACTAATGTTCTCTACAATATTCCAAATTAGAGATAAAGAATAGTTATTCTTTATAGTCCACTTATTTAAATATCTATAGTCCTAAACCATTCTCTTTTTACTGCTCTTCTTTTCTACAAAAAACACCAGTGCTGTTTGAAATAACTTCAAGGGTCTGATGTAATCCTTCCTCAATTGTTCATTAATGAACTCACACACCTCTTTCCTTCCACCTCTTTCACATTTTCTAAGTCCTTCTTCCTTTCCCAACTATCATGTTCTGCTTTCTATTGCACTAAATATTTCATAATCCCTCTTATTTTTCTTTTATTTAGTATTTTTTCTATTTTCTATTCTTCAACTTCTTCAACTTCTATCAGTTTCACTTCTTTCACCTTCTGTCTCTCTACTTGTTCCCTATATTATACTACTCAACTGATATTTACCACTGGATAAATTCTTATTGAAGTTAGCAGTTGTAATTTAACCACATTAGTGAAAACCACTTCATCAATGATGTATAGACTGATATATTTATCCACCAGTTTCTTTGCTGGCCATTTCTTGAATACTGAATCTTTTGTACTCAACATTACTTTATCCTTCACTTTCCATACTTCTACTTCCTTTCTTCTCTTATCTAGCTATTTCATTTTCTCCTATGCCTTCCTTAATACAACTCCTGCTTCCTCTTGTATTATCTTCATTCTTTCTGCAAACTCTATCACCATTTTTTATTTTTTCCTAATATTCATCCCTATTCTAAATTCTCTTCTATAATTTGCCATAAATGGAGACACTTTTTTTGCTGAATGTACCTTGTTGTTAATTAGTAAACTCTGCTGATACTAGCCATTCTGTCCAATTCTTTTGTCTGTAATTGACAAAGAATCTTAGATATTGCTCTAGTTCTTGGTTCATTCCCTCTATCTGGCCATCTGTTTGAAGATGAAATGCTGTTGATAACTTTATTTTAATTCCCAATATTCTATTCAACTCCTTAGTTAACTTTGCTACAAACTATAGTCACCTATCTGACACTACACTCTCTGGCAATCCATATAACTTCTATATATCATTTCTGAACAACCTTGCCAGTCCCTCTGTTGATATTTCTTCTATTGTTGCCACAAAATGTGTTATTTTGGACAACTTATTGCAAACTACCAAGATTGTATCTTTCTTAGCTACTAACAGCAACTTTGTAATAAAGTCCACTGTCAGGTATGTCCATAGTTTCTCTAGTACTTCACTTAACTTCAAATTTCCTGCCAGTACTTCTATTCTATTCTTCATCTGCTAACACATATCACATTTCTTTACATATTGTCCTATATCTCTCATTACTCCTGGCTACCAATAATTTCTCATCACCAACTCTATCATCTTCTATCTTCCTTCATGTCCTGCTACTGGCACATCATGGTGCAATTGGATTATCTCCACTCTTAGCTCTTCATCTTTCAGTAAATACATCTTTCCTTTCTTCAGTATTAGTTTTCTCTCAATCTGCCATTCTTCTCCCTATGATTCTTTGACTCCTGCCTTTTTTATCTCTTTTACTACTCTAACTACCTCTTTGTTGCTTCTTCTAGCTATTTTTATCTTTTCTAATATCTTTACTTTGGGTTCTTCTATCACTACTTCTGTTAAACTATGAATCCAATGGTCCTTAATTAAAGTCTGGTTACTATTATCATTCTCAGTTCCTACTTTCCAGTATAGCCTCCTACTAAGTCCATCTGTCTTCCCCATTTTTGTTCCTGGTACATATTTTAAGATGAAGTTGAATCTTGACAGGTAAAGTGCCTAACAAGCTTGTCTTTTATTTAACTTCTACACTTTCATGAAATATTTCAAGTTTTTATGACCTGTCCAGATCTCAAACTTGAATTTTGCACCCTCTAATAAATGCCTCCAGTTTTATAACTCTCTTATTACTGCCAACATCTCCTTATCATAAATCTTGTAGTTTCTCTCTGTCTTATTTAGAGATTTTGAGAGGAAAGCTACAGGTCTCCACCTTCTGTCCTCACATTCCATAGATAGTACTCCTCCTGTTGCATAATCTAATGTATCTACTTCTATCCTTATTTTTTTGTCTAAATCTGGTGCTGCCAACACCAGTTCTGTTGTAAACTTCTTCTTTAATCTCTAAAATGCCTTCTCTTGTCTTTTTGTCCATTTCTACTTCTGATCTTTCTTCACCATGTTATATAAAGGTCTAGCTATCACTGCAAAGTCCTTTATAGACTACCAGTGATAATTGGCAAGTTCTAAGAATTTCTATACATCTTTAACTCCTTATGGAGTTAGCCAGTCTAATACACCTTTTACCTTCTCTTCTTCCATCTTGATTTCTTCTAGGCCAATTACTACTTCTAGAAATCCTACTTCTTTTGCCTTCTGCTTGCACTTCTCTGGCTTCACATATAAATTGTTCTTCACTAATCTTCTTACTACCTCTTCTACTACTTTGTCATGCCCTTCTTCTTTCTCTGTTCCAACTATTACATTGTCTATGAAGCTTGCTACTTCTCCAGTGTTGATGAGATCCTACAGAATTTTGTTCATCATAGTCTGAAACATTGCAGGTAAGTTTGTTAGTCCAAAAAACATCACTGTAAGTTCAAATAATCCTTCTGGAGTTGTAAATGCTATCTTCCACTTGTCTTCCTTCTTTATCTGTACATTATTATAACCTTATTGTAAGTCCAGCTTTGTAAATACTTTCTTAGTGCCAATATTTTCTACAATGTCCAAAATAAGAGGCAGAGGTAATTATTTTTAATAGTCTATTTGTTAAGATACCTATAGTTCTATACCATATGCTTTCTACCATCTTTTGTCCCTACAAAAACACAGATGCTGTTTGAGGTGATTTCAAGAGTCTGATGTAATCCTTCCTCAGTTGTTCTAATATGAACTTGTGTACCTCCTCCCTTTCTTTCTATGACAATAGATATACTTTTCTCTTTCTCAGTACAAACCCTTTACTTATTTCAATAGCACAATCCCATAATTTCCTGGTAGGCATTATTTCACTGGCTTTCTTGCCAGAGATATAGATCTACTTGTGAAACCTTTCTGGTACCAGCCCTTTTACCTCTGCCTCTAACTTTGTCACTTCTTCTCTCTCATCACAAATCTCTCACTTCTCTGCCAACCTTTTCACTTCTATTGTTCTTTCTTTTTTGGCCTTTTCTTTCTTTCTTCTTTCTTCCTCCACTCCTTCTCTTCTCTTCTCTTCTCTTTCTCTTCTTCCTTTTGTTTTTCCCATCCTAATTTTCTATGATTTGGCCTCCACTGCTTTCTATACTCTTCTAGACACCTCATCATCTTTACTTTGCCTATTCTCCAGTTAATCTCAGGATTGTGGCAAGCAAGCTATGGCATTCCTAAAATTATACTCCACTTCTGCTCTCCAATCATATTTATCTCCATCCTTTCCCTATATCTCTGATAATAAATATTTACCTCCACTATATGCTTGATAGGTCTCTCCTTATGGAAGAAGCCATCCACATTTTTCATGTATATAGGTCTATCTAACAATGTCTCTACTGTTACTTCTTCTTGTGTATCAATTTTTTCAATCCAATCTTCAGTGTTACTTCTCTTAGCATGTCCCCATTGTCCAAACTATAGCAGGATATATTATCTATCACTCTACTGAGTATTGCAAATCTATTGTAGCTACTGAGACCTAATTAAGGACTATTAGATCTTCTTCCCCATTTAAATCATTCATTATATTCTGGTTGTTCTCATATCCTATTCTTCTCACTTGGCCTATAATTCCTTGTCTTCTACAATTCCATACAAGATGGCCAAATTCTCCACAGCTATGACAGTTTCTTCTTCTGTCCACATCTATTGCATAAGAGTTTCTTCTCATTTCTTTTTCTCCTCATTCTTATTCTTGCAGAGAGTTTCTAACTACCACTGTATTTGTTCTCTTTATCCCTTCCATTGAAGTGGGTTCTACCAGTACTTGCTATATCTCCTGCTTTCTTGGCCATACTTGGGGTAGAGATATTTATGGTCTAAACACTCCCTGTATACTTCCTGTTCCCTTCTGTTGCCATTGCCTCTAATTCTCTAACCCTCTTCTTCTCTCCAACTTTCCCTCCAATATCTATCTAGATTAGTGGCATTTTCATACTACTGTTCAATATTGGTTAGAGGCCTTTCTACCTTCATCAGCTTTCTCCTAATTGCTTTGCTTATTCCTCTTTTGAATTCCTCCACCATTGTTTTTCTCTTATATCCACTTTCTCTTACTCCTCTTCTAAATTTCTGTACAAATTTTTCTATAGTTCTCCTTTCTTGTTCTACCCTTTTGAGTTCAGCCACTTTGACTGCTTCTTCATCTCCTTCTCCAAATTCTTTTCTTAATTCCAACAAAATTCCCCTACTGACCCGAATTCTACTTTTTTTGTTTCCAAATATTCCACCAAGTTCTTCTCCTATACATCTGCTGATTTATTCTGTACATATAATAGTATCCATTATATTTGTTCCTTCACTGCTGCTTCTCTCATTTTCATTCTTAAATATAATCTGTATACTGTAATAAATTCCCTAACCTTCTTTACTTCTCCACTAGATACCAGTAGCTTTGCCACCTCTATATTAGACCCTGTATTAGATCCTCCTGTTGCTGTTAGCAAGGCCTGAATTTGCACCTATATTACTACCAACTACTACTGCTACTACTAGATAATCTGTTTGTAATTGATTGAGCTGTGTTGACTCATATTGTATTGTGGGAGTAGTGATAATGGTAAGGGTGATGATGATGGTGGTAGTGGTGTTGGTACTGAAAAAGTATAAAGAGGTAGAACAGAACTAGTGCTAGTCTTACTCTCAGACTTGTACTCACTACTAAACTCAATCTCTGTAGGTGCTAGTGGGCCCTCTTGTTCCACCTGACACCATCTACTAACTACCTAGCAACTGACTATTGCCTTAAGAAAAATATAAACTATTTTGACTTAAGAAAGTCATTCTACTCTAGACAAGATCCAAATAACATTTGTTGTTTCTCTATATATATAGGTTATAAGTAAATACTGTAGCACAAGGCTTTTACTTGAAACAAGACTAGCTAGCACATCCACAAGGTAATATATCTAAAATATACTAGTGAGCTTTAATGCAATCAAATAGTCAAACTTTCCCTATCTAACTAATACACCTCTTAAGTCTAGAGTCTAGCTATTCTTCTTGACTAAGAAATAAGTTGTTCCTCAGTCAAGGATGGCTAAAGAGTAGAGTAGAAAGGTAATTGAGTTCTAATGTTACAAACTTAAGACCTTAGGGTTGGTCAGAAGAAAGAATCTTGTATAGGGTTTACACAAGAGAACTTAATAAAGAACTCTATACAGAACTGTTTACTTTATATACCCTAGACTAATAGTCTGTACTACACTACACTTAGCCTACCCTAAATAACCATATATCTACCTTAAGACCAATATGTATATATTATATTGTATGATATCTGTTATGACTTAAGTCCTTAGGGTTGAACAGAAGAGAAACCTTGTATAGGGTTACACAAGAGAACTCAATAGAGAACTCTGTACAAGATTGTCTACCTTATATACTAATACCTAATGGTCTGTGTGAACTACTTCTAGCCTACCCTAAACAACCATGTGTATGCCATAAGGTCAACACATGTTGTACATGTTGTATAATGTCGTCCTTCCAAAACCTTCTATCTTCTTCCATGTATCTCATGACTTGCAACTGTGTCATCTGATATGACCTACTGTGTGACAGTGTGATCACATCATTCTAACCCTAACCCTAAGTTCTAAAAATAGGAAAATGGAAAATAAATCAAAAATGAAATGAAAATCAAAAGGGAAAATTCAAATAAACAGAGTCCACCACTTTCATCTTTGACAACTGGCAACTCTGCAATATTTATTAACTCAACTCCACTACTTCTGCTTTCAAATCTATCAAGTACTACTACTAAGTAGTTATTGTCTTATACTTTCCATTATCCATTAGTAATTTTCTGCTGTTTATAGCTAATATTATAAATACTTCTATCAGAATTCTTGACCATCTAAATACTATCATTTCTAGGATATGTTAGCATTATTCCACTAGATTAGAATTTATTCTAGGATATATAGAATAATCACTGCCTTTAGAAGACCTTATCTTATTCTCTTAGACTTTTTCTACAGATAAATACTACATATACTTTATTTGAACAATATACTTCTTAAGTTTTTTCTGGATGTCATATTCAAATCTGGTCACATTCATCCCAACCCATAAATAACACCTTATTTTTATTCATACTTACAAATCTCTTCTGGTGTAGATCAACCCTATCTATTCATACATTTTTGAAGACTAGAACAACAGATGCTGCCCTCTAAAGCTCTAGCTAGTCAGATAACTGCTCCTAATACTGAGCTGTTTGCCATAAGACTGGGTATTGCTAAGGCTACCAGTATGAACATTCAATACATTATCTTTATTACTAACTCTCTAGTTTCTGCTGGCAAGATAATAAACCTCTCTATCCATTCTAAACAAGCCTACTTTTTGGCTATCTACTCTGTACTTAGATTATTCTTCTCTTGTAGTCTTAATCATAAGATTGAATTCTGAAACTGCTCAAGCAATGCTGAGTGGTTCTTGTACTAACTAGTTTATGATGATGTGGCTAACACTAAAGTGGCTGCTGTACTTTATCTAGTAGCTTCTATTGATGCTCTTTACTCTAAGAGTATTCTCTCATGCTTATATACTTAGAAAACTTCATTTAATTGTTCTACTGTTTAAGAGTATCATTTCCTCACTTTCAGAAGCAAGAATTGCAAGCTTCTTTAGCCTAGCTATTCTAAGAGTAGTAGTTGGCTCCCTCATATTAGCCAGTTAGTCACATTATGTATCAGAGCAACTAGAGTTATCTTTAATCATACTTCTATTGGAAAGTATAGACAGTACTTCTTCTCTAAAAAGTGCATCTAATGTCTGTGTGATTATTATTAGATTGAAACATATCAACACATTTTTGCAAACTATTCTAGATTTGCTTACAGTCTCTTGATTAATCTATTTCTATCAATTAAGAACTTTTTTGATTTCCTGAAAGAACACTCAAGTGCCTTTGTCTTCTTTTCTCAAGAATAGCCTCTTTTTCTCTCTGAACCTCTATAAGTGTTCAAATGGTTTGATTTTCTGTTTCTGTAGATAAATTTATCAGTTTCATCTTAGTTTCTTTTAATTCTGTATTCTCAGTATAATAGGTCTGTTTGTAGACTTGGATGTATAATTAGTAGGTTGACTATAAGCAACCTTTATCTAGATTTCTCTTTGATTTCTATTGATTTTGATAAGGTCTTTTTTTGTATATAAGAGATGTTTCTGTCTTCTGAGATAAAAATTATATGCTATTTGTCATAGATAGTCTACCATAGACTATATTTGAATACTGTATAATAAATTTTTGACCAAAAAAAAGACTTAAGCTCAAGTGCTAGAGCAAAAGATGTGCTTATATATTGAGTTGCACAAGAGAACTCAATAGAGTTTTTACTACAGAGTAGTCTACTTTATATACTTCTAAGAGTTGGTTTGTATATCTCAAACCTACTCTAAAGCTATGACTAAGTTCTTTTAGTAGTTTCTATGATATTTCACCAGGTTACATAACTGTGATGAGTATGACACATCATGGAACATTTGTAACTTTTTTTTTTTAAATCAACAATTTATTATATGGAGTGCAATAGTAGACTGTGGTAGTTACTTTGTAACTATATACATGACAACTGAAACAACATGAAAATGGAAATAAAGGAGTGAAAAAACATAGGAAAAATAAAAATAGAATAGAGACAGCCTGAAACACTAAAGAAAAAAAAAACAAAGGAAAAATAAAAGAAAGGTACAAAAAGGACCTAACTAAGTAGAAAGATTCCAATACTCATTGAACATTCTACACTTGTGAAGGATGTGCCATTTCGTTTTAATAGGATAGAGACTATATGGACAACTAAATTCTTCCTTGGAAAAAAAACAGAGGTGATACTCTTCTATTGGGGCATAATTAGTAATTGCTCTTGTAGCTCTGGTACATAGTATGTTTGAATGACTAAAGAATTGCAACTAAGTACCACCTTTACAATAAATAGGTTCTAAAATATTATTGTCACTGTTGACAAGATCCAAGAAATTCCTTCCTTTAAGATCTGATGCTTGGAACATTATCTTCCATTTGTTGATGATGTCATCACTTTCCAATTTTTTGCTGAAATCCCAAGAGTTCTTGTTTAGCAAGAGAAGAGTGAGATTAAATGATTTTGTGTCAGTGTCAACAGCTTTGTGAAGATGCCAATTGCTTTTGCTTGGACACTCCCAGAATTCAATAACGTTCTCAGGATGACAGTTGAAGAACTCCCTGAGATCTCTTAGTATGAGAGCTACTTGTTTTTGGAGCATATGTGAGAAAAGATCAAAGATTATTTTGGCAACATGGATAGAATCTGTAACAACAATGATTTTGGAAATTTCATGTGAGAGGGCAGCTTGGTTGATACCACATCTGATGGCAAAGAATTCAGCTTCAGAGGTCATAACATTAACCATATAGTGGAGGGTTTTGACCACAGGTTTGTTGTGGACGTGAATGTGTGCTATAGATGACGTGACATTGTTCTTGATACTGGTATCAGTTACCATAAGAGCATTGGTCGGGGAGTTAGAGAATTCAATAGCAAGGGCATCAAGCTGTTGAATACATGATTTGAAGGAATGGTCACTACTTTTACTGGAAAGATGGAAAGAAAAACAGTTAGAAAAACTGTCAATGATTCTATTACTCAGTTGGAATTCGGGATTGGTAGGATTGAATGAGGGGAAAACTTCATTGAACCTATTATCCATATCAACAATGTGGCCTTTGATGAGGCTGTGTTTCTGCTTAGTTAAGAAGCTAAGTGACAAGAAGTGGGAAAGAGATGGATTATCTGATTTATTATCTATTAACAATCTAAGGATATGGTTAGCAGAAAGAGTATGTACTCTTAGTTAGGATTTTCCACTAATTTTTTGCAAGTGTAGGTAGATCAGGATGAGATCCATGATTGCTTTGATGCCATATGATCTCTTTTAGAGTTTACCTAACGATTTCAGAGGATATAAAAGAGGAGCTTTGGAATAATACCATAGCTGAAAACTGTACAAGGCTATAGGGAGGGCACAGCTTCTGTAAAGGAGGTGTTTCTGTTGTGGATTCAAGCCTCTTGTTGAATTGCCGAGGATCTTCATACATTTGACTGTAAAGATGGCTTTGTTAACATAAAAGTCAATATGCTGATGAAAACATAGTTTTCTATTGAAGATGAGGCACAGGTATCTCTAGGTATCCTTTGGAACAAGTGAAGGGTTGCCAATAGCTGATAGATCAGGGGGAGAGGATTGAAGACACTATGAGATCTAGAAAAATGGAAAACTTTAGTTTTTGAGTGTTCTACAAGAAGACTAAACCTAGAAAGAAGTTTAGAAGCTACATTGTAACTACTAAAAAGTCAAGTGTTAGATAGTTGAAAAGAGTTGCCTTGTGAGATGAGAAGGCTATCATCAACAAAGAATAAAATAGAGATTTTTAAATCAAGGTTTTTTAAGTGTTTTTCAAGAATATGAAGAAGAAATATATAAAGCAGAAAGAATGGAGGAGAGGGCTGAACCTTGGCCCACTCTTACATTAACATCAAAGAGGTGAGAAGGGAAACCATTCCAAGAATAAGCAGTTTTCCTATTGATGAGGTAATTTGAGAAGAAATTAACGACTTTTGGCCTGAATCTTGCTTTGCCAAGGATTAAGGAAAGAAGGCGATGGTTTAGTGATGGGAAGAATTGGGTGATATTAAACACTAGAGTGCTGGTTAACATGTTCTTGATCCACCCTGTATGGATGAAGTGAGTAAGAGTAATGCCTGCATCTGTAGTAGATTTGAACTTTAATCCTCCTAGTTGACTCTGGTAAATAAAATTGTTCATAACAACCTGGAACTGTAACCTTTCTCCAATGGCTTTCTCAATTAGTTTGCCTAAAGTATTAAGAAGAACAATGGGTCTAAAGGACTTCAATAAGTCATAGGAGGATTTATTGGGTTTCGGAATGATAATTGTCATAGATTCCTTGAAATTGTTAGGCTAGTAGCCTAACTCAAAGCACACATTAGCGATGAAGACAATGTTCTTTAAGCATGATTTGTTTTTGATGATGTACTTGAGGTGTCTTCATGACACTTTGTCAGGATTGGAAGCAGATAAATCGCTGCAGTTGACAATAGTATGAGTAAGCTCTTCTTCCAAAAAGTCCAGCCACTTTGACAATGGAAAAGATTCAAGTTCATTTAGTACTGTTTCATCTATTATTTAGAATTGAGCTGAATTAAAAGATGAATAAAGGGCTTGCCAAAGATTAGCTAGCTCCAAACAAGGATTCCCATTGTACTTTATTGTTTCGATAGTAGGAAGCTTATGCTTGTTGATCTAGTTCATAAGCTCCCAAGGACCTTGTTTCTTGTTAGCAATTTCTTAAATCTTTAGGTTGAAGAATTTTCTTTTTGTGCTCTTGACAGTTTTCTGGAACGACTTCTAGCTCTCAATGCTTTTGGAGGATCTGTAGTTCACCAAGTCTTGATTACACCTGTCATTCCACTAGCTTTTGGAATGTTTGGTGATGTTGACAAGCTTCGAGTACTTTGTCCAAGAACAATCAATGATGTTAGCAAAGTTTGATATAGCTTCTTCTAACTCAGATATATTCACAACATTCAATACATCCACCTTTGCAAAGAATGCAATAACCTTATTGATGAACTTGACTTCTTCATCACTGTTTTTGGTGATTGTTCTCTTGTGAGTTACAATGTGTTCCTCAACAATAGGAATGATGATCATTAAAGGTGCATAGTTAGATGTGAGATACCATTCTGGATGGATAAGATGAGTGTTTAGTTCCAAGGAATCACACTGCAGGAATATCAAGTCAATGACTAAATTTGAATCATTTGCATTGTTTGAATACCTAGTAGGGGCCTGGTCAGTAGGATATGAAAGACTTAAATTAAAAGAATTAGCAATCGCAAAAAGATGGTCGCTAATGGAAGAATAATGGCTATAAGATAGATCCCATAAACTATTATGAATGTTAAAATCCCCTGTCATAATCAGAAGGTTTCTAAGGTTGCATTCAGTATCCTTGAGATACTTTATTGCAGAGTAAGATGAATCTGAATAAATGTTCATGAGCTAAAAGATATTGCCATTGTTGAAAAAGGAAGCTAAAAGAATATCCTTGTGATTAATAATGTCTTTGTGAAGGGAAAAACAAAAAGAAGAAAGTCTAATGTTAATGAACATGGCCACTCTTGGGTGGTCATTGGACATGACAGGTTCTTTGGCAAATGTGAGCCAGTTGGGGTGATTAACAATCCCCATTAAGAGCCACCTTCACAGTTGTCATAACTAGGAATGGAATGCAGTGTAGTCCAGGAGGGTTCCTGGATGAAAATGATGTTGAAGTCGGAATAAACCCTGAGGATCGTGTTAATAATGAAATTGTTTCTTCAGACATTTTGAGAAAAGATTTTTAAGCTTTCAAAAATTATAGGTTATTACTGTTCACAGCTGAACAAATCAAGTTCTTTCTAGTTTCCTGGAGTTTAGCATATTCTTTTACATACTACTCTTTGTTGAAGCAGTTTTTCCAGAAGTGACAGTCATTGGAGTCAGCTTGATGATTGCCCTTGCAGTTGAGACACTTGAATGTATAGGGACAAGGTTTGTCCTTCTTGGTCTCAAGCCTAGGCAGATTGATCCTATCGTTAGCCTTACAACACCAGGCAAATTGCTGGTGATGCTCAGTTAGATCCAGCCCATTGCACTTAACACACTTAGATCCTTGGATACAGCATACCCCTGCTGTGTGACCCCATTTCCAACAATTCTTGCATTGCAGGACTCCTGGGTTTATGTTTGCACCATGAACTATTGCGATAAGACTTCCAACATTAAAGTGCCTGTTGATAATTTTTCTGGCATTTAAACTGCTTTGAGTGTCCCAAATATTGATCCAGATTATGGCCATGTCAGACTTGGGAGAGACTTTGATGATACGAGGTTTAGACACAAGGACAATGTTGTTAAAGATGTGGTTGCTTTTGAGAATGCATTCAATGTTATCTGAAAAGATGTGAGTGTTTGAACTTTCATTGTTGTATAGGATGCCTACAATTTTGAGGTAGGACTTAGATTGTGGAAGTCTTAGGGAGGAGATCCATTCCACATTGGATGAAAGGGAGTTTTTGATGTATTTCTTGATTTCCTGTAAATCAGCATTCGAGGAGACATTGTTAGTTGTAATGATAATTCCTTTATTCTCTGCTTGGATGAAGTTGGCTATTGTATTGGACCAAATGCTCTTGAGGGCTCAATTGATGTTAACAACATGCATGCTAGAGTCTTTGATGAATTTTTTGCTAAGGTTGCTGTTCATCAGCATGATGACTTACTTGTGGGAGAGACCTTTCATGGTCATATTGATTTTTGGTTTGGGCTTATCGTTCAAACTGTTAATGACTTTTTGAACCAGATCAATTTTCTTATTGGGGAGATTAGAGAATGTTTCCTTGAGTTTCAGCATATCCCTTGTAATGCTTGATGTAGAGGTAGTAGTGGTCTGCTTAGAAGAAGAAGAGGCTTGTACATAGGATTTTTTCTGAGGAGAATTGTTGTTTTTCTTAAAGTATTTCAAAATTTTGTTAACTTCTTTCTAAGATTATGCCAGAATTGGAGGTGGGAAAGTTGATACGAAGGTGGGCTTTATAGTTTCTTTTCCTTTAGAAGGGGCCTGAGGGTTGAATTTTAACTTGACTTTGCTTCTGAAAGTCAATTTGTTGTTATCCATGAAAAAATTGTCCCAGTGCAATTTATAAATTGTAGAAATGAATTCCCACATTGCTTTACCCATGCCTTTGAAGTCCTCGATGTCATTAGCCTTATTACTTTTGATTGACTTATCTAAAATGTATCTTCACATTCTAGATAAGAATTTCTTGATGTTGAGAGCATCCAAAGCTAAATGTTCCATGAAGAGACACTGTACAGAAGTTTTCATTCCAGAAGTCAGGGTCCAGTGCTTGATTGGGGTCATAATTTAGCTGCATATTGAACACATTGGAACCAGCAGGCTGGTTTAGGATAGGGTCCACAATTGGGGCACATTGTTGCCTTGCGGAGGTGCTACTGTTAGTTACCTTGCTAATATGACCAGATTGACTCTTGGGAGATGTGTATTCCAATTTTACCTGTGTACCAAGAGATAATACACTATTAGATACAACAACAGGATCTTCCTCAACTATCATGTTGTTCAGTCTCTCCATTCTTTCAGCATAGCTTTCCTCACATTCACTCGAGGATATAGAAGGGGTCCTAGGACCATGTGTGCTATATACTGTAGAGTGACCTCATACCTTATCATAACCAT
>Ga0157363_1001030_pt1 | contig 22549 bp, 6 predicted proteins | sample AttsexASBM1_FD_111477 | JGI IMG/M metagenome (GOLD analysis project Ga0157363, IMG submission 111477) | Fungus gardens microbial communities from leaf cutter ant in Ribeirão Preto, State of São Paulo, Brazil - Atta sexdens ASBM1 | ecosystem: Host-associated > Fungi > Mycelium > Unclassified ... | reverse complement strand
TTTTTTATTCGATACTTGGAGTTGTCACTTATTCCAACTTTTTCGAAAAAAATTATAAGTTCGATTTCGATAGCTTTGAGACAGCTCATAAAAATTAAATAGCGAAGAATTAGATATCGAAGATTAAAAATTACTTTTGTATAGAAAGGACCATATTCTTGATTTCATTTTCAACAATTCTGGGTGATGGTCTCGTGTATTCCGTATTCTCCATATGTTTCGTCCGAATAAACGGACAAATACGAATCCATCCGCCTTCTCTTACGCAGGAAGTCCTCCAATCTCTGCCATTGTCCCAAATCGGCGGTGACGCATGATTCTCGATTGTATTTCCTTTATATCGATGTATGTATTTGTCCATTAACAGCTGGTTGTAATGGCGCGGCCAAGTAGTAGGACAAACTTCCGGTTGTCGCAACTGAAAGAAAATAACAGCAATTACCAGCAAGATATGTTATTTTTCCTTTTTTGAATAATACTAAATTGAATAATAATAAATAATACACATTAAGCTTTCTCGATATTGAATAATAATAAATAATACACATTAAGCTTTCTCGATATTAGTATTAATCATTTTTATTTAAATGTTTAGTTTTTTCTTGGAATTAATTTTTTCTTTTTTTATCGTATTTAAAAATATTATTTATGCAATTTCGATTGCACAAAAGACAGAAGATTCGCTCGCGATTACCGTGGCTTGGGTCTCCGAGGAAAAATTTAGAAAAGTTTCAGCTTCTCGTCCGAGTTTCGATCTTTTTTTCACGGAACGGCCGAACTTGGAAGACACTTCGCCCTCATCCTCCTCGATGCGATCGGGGGAGGACCAGATTGTGAACAGAGAAAGTCCGGTATTACATACTGGAAGACCCAATAAATCAAACAAATCATGCAACAGAGGTTTTTTCACTTCTGAATCAACTTCGCAGTCGTTACTCAAAGCCGGACTTAAGTTCACCTGGAATTTATTAAATTGTTTATCTGATTCAATTATTTTATTTTGTTCTTTCGAATTATTATACTTTATTTACCTCTAAGAGCCACGGCTTTAAATTTTCGTCAATCAGCACGTCGAAGCCAAAAAATTCGAAACAATTCGAAGATTTAGGAATGCCTGCTGCTTGACTTAGAATTGTTAAAGTTACGAGACAGGAAATTCTCTGCCACAGAATCCAATCAAAATATCCTGACTGTTCGAAATATCTCCGCAGTTGTCTAAATGTCCATTTGCATCCTAAAAATAAAAAAAATTTATGTATTATTTTTAAATCTTCTTTTAATTTTTGCGTGCAGAATAAAAATATTAATAAAGAAGGTAGTTAACATATAAAAATACCGGCACCGATGCGTTCTTTCTTTTCCGAGTAACCTGGTCCCAGTTTGTTCAAAGAAAAATTTGTGAGATGTCGAAAGGGATCATCTAATCGCTCCAAGGAAAACTTTTCAGTGGCAAAACGAGCCAGACCTTCCTTATACAAGTAAATCGTTAATGGGCGATACGATGGCACGCATACATATAAACGAAGATCAAATTTGTATCCTCCGATTAGCAAAGGATTCTCGATATACCTTTGTACAACCGCAGCATTGTCATACGATAGGTCGCTTAATTTCTGAAAAAATATATATTTATTATTTAATTTATATGATTTGTATTTTGATTTCCAATTAAAAGCCTCACGCGAAATAAAAAGATTCCTCTCCCTTGACTTTGGCCAACCGGTTTGCAAATCCAAATTTTATCATCTTTCTCGCAACGACTACATTCTTCAGCCAATTTCGTATATTCAGAAGGCAGATTATATCCTACGGGACTAATATGATGAATAAATATCAAACAGAGATAATCTTACATTCAATTTGCAATTTTTTATTACTATATGTATATTTATATTTTATTGAAAAATAATTTTTGAAAAACTCAATTTTAACTTTATACGTTTTAATTGAAAAAAATATTTGAAACAATTTCATTGAAGATAATAATTTTTACAGAAGAAAAGCTTTATGCTAACGCAGACAAACTCAATTAAAAGTTTATTCGTATACCTGAAATCATATATCGCACCGTGGACTTTTTTCATGCACTTTAAGTGACGGATAAGCTTATCCTTTCGACAGATGGAATTTCCCTTTGGTATCCGATTGACGAACTGTTCGAAAAATAATTCGACATACTATTTGAGTAATTTTTTTTAATTAAGCTAATAGATAATTAGAAAAATTATGTGATAAATAGTTAATTTTACATTAAATTTAAAAAATTATATAATTAATTAATTAAAACATACGAAATTAATTATTAAAAATGGATAAAGCGCCAAATATTATTACAAATGTTAATAAGTCAAAGTTAACTTTCGTAGATAAACTTAGGAAAATCACAATGATTTGAAAAATACAAATTTATGTAATAAGAAAAATTAGAATTTTTCAGGAAAAAATTGAAACAACGATTCTTTTGATCGTTGTTTACGATTTGAAGAGAATTCGAGATTTCACAAAACTTAGCTTAGATATTGCGTTATTACCTGGCAAGGGAATAATGGCCTGTAATGTGATGTGGGGAAACCGCCGGATCGCCACCATAAATTCCATCGATCTTTGAATACATTATTTTCACCGGCGTACTCTCGCCATCCCCTTTCCGTGCAAACCTACAAAAGAAAACATCCGCGATAGCGAAAGGATGGGATATTACGTCGACATTTATTCCGAAGGCCAGGTATACTATTTATATAATCCGTCTCAGATTTCAATATACGTGAGTGCTCAAGCATTTTTTTCTGCTGTCAGACGGCAACAACAAAAGCAACTTTTCTGTATTATTTGCAACAATGTGAAACGCTTTAAACGTCATGATAAAACGCAATCGTTATTCTTGTGTGAGTATGTCAAAAGCACAATTTTGAAAAGACAGTGATCGATATGTTAATTTATATATTCTTATCTCACATATTGACAGATTTATAACAATTTAAAATTAAATTGCGTAATTATAAAGTAAGCTGCTCGCGTAGAATGAACACGTTGGATGAAAATAGTTTTATCGATGCAATCGATTTTTAGATATATAAATATTCTCACAAATAAATTCTCGACTTATTTTAGAATCTTGCTAAATATGCGCTTATACCAGGGGTTACAACCGAAATACCATAATCGATATCTATTTAATTCACACGCTGTACATAGATGTATTGCATCGATTTCTCTATTTGGCCAAATTGATAGAGTGTAACCACTTTCAGTTTGGTAACCGAAAGTGCATTCCTTAATTCTAGATATCTACGCATTCTGAAGTTTCAAAACTTTCGAGGGTGAGGCACGAAAATAGCGACTACCGCCCTTGATTTATTGTCGTGTTATTAGAACATTAGGAATGACTGCTTATATCAAAACGAACCAAGGCCTCTGATTATAATTAAATCGGCATGCATGACATATCTCTTTAATTGAAAAATTTATTTTTGAACCATCTCATAAAATTCACATTTTTTAGAAACAAGGAGTTTATATACTTATAAACTTAAAAAATTTTATAGCTTATCATTATTTTCGACTCTAAAGTGATTTAAAAGTAACCTCTAATTATACGCGCATAATTAGAGATTACTTCTAAATAAATTTACGAAGTAATCGATCGCACGTTGTGTGAAACACAATTGAACTTTCGTAGCTTCAGAGTAACTCATTTTAGCATACATTTATGCAAACTATCGTATAAGTCATGAATTACATATTACTATTGGCAAACTTCCATTTTTTAAGTCTTTTTTTCTCGAATAATCCAATTTTTTTGCTCTCTTTTAACTTTTCATTAATGATCAAAGACAAACAAATGATTTAATAAATAAACGAACTGGATGAAAAAAATTAGATTTTATTTAAATAATAACATGCGAATTTTTGAACGAGTCTTAATTAATAAATTACGCGAATTCAAAGTAAATGCGAAGTCTAATTATGTGACAGCGAATCCATTTGCAAAAAATTATTTCGACTGACGTGGAATTTTTATTACTGTTGACTAATTGCAAAACATGTTAACTTTTGCGCTACATTATCAATACATTTATTAGTGTTTCTTCTATCATATATTTAAAAGAAAATATCAAGAAGAAATAATATCAATTAAAAGAACAATGTCTGATATTTTTTTAAAATCTTATCACTTCTTTTAATAATAATTTAATATTTACACAGGATGTATTTTGATTTTTAATGTAAATTTCAAATAAAAGATTCAGGATTTTTTAAATTAATTTTTATTTTTTAAATTAAAATATTGAGGAAATAATAACTTCTCTTACAGAAATCTAATTTAATTTTGAAAATTACTTATTTTGAACAGTAGTGTTTTTAATATTCAAAAAATAAGTAGTAGATTCTTCCAGTATTAAATTTTTGTAAGAATTGTACATTATTAGCGGTTAAAAATATTTAATTGTATTAAATAGATTAAATTGCAAGATTTTATTTACATAAATTCGATTTTATCTTTTCGATAATTATTGATTTAATTATTGAATATAAAAAGATACATTCCAAATGAAAGAATGAACTATTAAAATTCAATTGTAAGATAACTAAGCTTATACTTAGTGCTTGGATACTTAATACTTGTTAATCACTTTTTGTAATGTATATAACAGAGCAAACCAATAGTTATAAAGTATGAAATAATACGGAGATCACAAATCTCGCGCCGGAAATTTTCACGAAATTCAACTTATTGTTAGTCCTTTAGTTTTCTATTTTTGTTTTTTACCATTGCATGTCGCACTTATCTAATCATCGCGTCTAAAAGTGGCAAGTGCACGCAGAGGCGCGTTGTGGTATGCATGTATGTATCGCATACCTTGAAAAGTATTTGGTTCAAGGGCGCTAAGTCTAAGTTTGTAAGCATGCCGTATAATAAATTCTAAGGGACATAAAAAAACTAAAGCTAGAGAGGGCCTATCTCCGCGTTTACCGCGATATATTACATTACATTATCCGTCGAAGCCGTCGACCTTTCGCGTCGAATCGTATCGATTATCCGCGATCCATCGCGCGGCAACGCGTACAGCCGCGTTTTGGCATTTGTACGCCGAATGAATGACGTGCAGATTTACAATCGGATTATAATTAGTCTATGATTTTAATTGTGCTTTATCGAGAACTTCATCGACGATCGTTTCTGAGAGAATTTCTGTAAGAATTTCATCTAAATCAATTATACCTGTACAAGTAGATGCGGTCCGGTACCGTTGTCATTTAGTCTGAACACAAAAGGCCCTTCCATACATTTTACTGCCATGCCGAAGCATCGTATTCTTTTTGAGATACAACGAACTTCCGGTTTAATTACGTCGATATTGCATTACATTTAAGAAGTTCGTTATAATATGTAATCTAAGAAAAAGAAGAATTAAATTAATTAAATATTTTGTATTAGTAAACGCATTGATAAGTTACGCTATCACTTTTATTGCTTCGAAATAGCACTCGTACGTAGATAGTACTAAAACCGTTGTTTTCTTTTATCAAAATATAAAAGAATTTAATTTCATATTTTCTTCACTGCAAAGCTTGTAATAAAACAAAATATGCAAATATCCGTGATAATAACTATTTTTATCGAAAAAATTCAATAAATATTATCTCAAACTTTTTAATAAATAACACAAAATTAAATAAATATAATAATTTTGTTGAAAATACAAATTTCTATAATAGAGATCGATGTGAATTTGTTTTTATTTGTTTTTATTATGTATTGCAAATAACGGATTAAAAAATTAAACATGAAGTACTTTATCGATATTAATTATAAATTAATAACGCGTTGTGTTTCTATTAATATGCTAGCATGACTTGTGTTGTATAGATGTATCAAGTATTCTTCAATGTCAAGAATATTTTGAAATGTAAAGCGAATATATATCGTGAACGACACCACGTGTGTTGTGTCTATCGTTCAACTCTTATAGTATAAGCAAAATAGAAGGTAATATACAGGAGAAATCTTACCTTTAGATGATAAACATTTTGTTAATAATTCCAATCCTTATATACTGAGAGTTATCTGCAAAAATTAATATTATATTACATTATTTATGAATTTGTAGAAATCAATCATTACACATAATACATAAATATACTCAAAATCATAATTTATTGTATATCTAAATACTAATAAATTATATCATATAAGATATAAAAAGTTATAGTTAAGATTAATATCACTATTTTCTATGAATTGTAATTCTATTTGTTAACATTAATGAAGAACTTACACAGAGGTAGCAGATGTAAATAAATTTGCTGCCAATTCTGCTACCATTTTAACTTGGTGAATCGAGAATCGTTCGTAGTTTCGATACATCGAAGCTTATTTTTTTCCCGCGAAGTTTCTCGCTGAGATGGTTAGTGTAGACAAGGCGGAATCTCGGTTCTCACTGGTACGCGGCCACGTTCCGGTCTACGCAATCGCTTTCGGCTGATTCTCGCAGGTGCGCAGGCTACCCCTGTGAGCCGCTTGCAGCTTTTATGCGCTTTCCACCGCGATTGCCGCAAGGGACGGCAAGGCCGCTAGATGAGAATGTTGTAAGATATGTAATAGGCGGTCAGAAACAATTCGTTGTGGAAGGATCCGAGAGAATTTAGATAATTCGAATTTATGGAAGGTTATTAGAAGCACGCGACGGGCACTGTCGTTCTTTCCCGTCAAGGTACAGGGATGGTAACTAATAAAGCTCTAGACTTTTTAAATTAAAATATAGGATTACATTGAAATCAGAATAATATAGTGTAATATTAAATTGAATACTTTCCGACAATTAACAAAAGTATTCGACTTTTGAGTCCTTTCTAAAATTTAACAAAGTAAATATAATAGTAAAATATTAATTAATATCAATAAAATATTATCAGAACGATGTAATGAAATTATAGTTTGAAAAAGTAAAATATTTTTAAAGGGAATTTTAAAAATTTTGGAAATATCTTTAAGTTTTTCACATTAGGTGTATACAATTTTAATTATTAATATTTATAATTTTAATAATTAATTTAATTATTAATATTTATAATTAATTTAGAGTACCTGAGAGATCTATAAAATACTTAATCCAACCCTGTCTCCGACGAGTATTTTAGACTTTAAAGACAGTTCAACTATTTCAGCTCGAACGCGAGATTGAACTTTTCTTTTAACATTTCCGCGTGCTTTTAAAGACTCTTTTAATGGTCGACGCATTTTTAATGAAGGATAATTATAATCGATATTTGCAAAGATTCTGACAGAGATAAAAGAACATTCAGATGTCACGCGACGATAAATGCAGAAATAATTAGAGTTCGTGAAAAAATTATATAGTTTCAATAATTACGTTTAATTAAGACGTTCGATTATCCAAATTTCGTGAAAAAGTTTTTATCACTGCGGAATAATGTACGATATATCGTTATATTGATTGTGTTTAACAATCAATTAGGACTCACTGACGACCAATGGATGTGTGAAGAACACAGTTGCGGATTAGGTGGTTGTACTTAAAGATGAGGACTATGTATATTTCAGGTATAGGAAAATCGACAAAAGTTCGAAAGGACGAACGTAACTGACGTCGCAACGACGTCAAATGTCAAATGTCTCGCGTTAAATTAAATTCCTCACCGGATACTTTTTTTGCCGCAATCATCCGTGCAAAGGAGTAGTTAGGCACTAGAATATTTGATATTATATTTAGAATCGAAGCAGACAAGAAAAAAGACAAGGATTTTAGTTACAAAAATATTCAACAATAAGAAGCAATAAAATTGCAAGAATTTTTATATTTAAAAAATCAAATATTCCAAAAAAAAATTCGGATAAAAGTCTCGATATTTGCAAATATGAAATTTGAAATATCTTTTTTTATATAAAATTTAGTGATTTTTTTCTAACTTGTTTTATTTTCTTTTGCTTTATGTCGATATATTTTTTTTCGATATATTTTTATCGAAGTGTATTGTTGTCCAAAATTAATCTTTTATAAAAGCTTTTTAGAAAGTTGTCCAAAATTAATCTTTTATAAAAGTCTTTTAGAAAGTTTTTAATATCTAACTCTAATATTTTTATTTCTGAAATATTTAACTTCTGAAGAAGCAGAAGATTATCTTCCATCAATGTCTTTCGAAGACAGATATCGCGAGGTCATACTAATGATAAATCCATGAAACAAAGAGTAGCAACTTTGATTGAAAAATCTGAATTGGTTTGATCATTCTTATTAAAGATCTTATTCCGATCATGCATCGATCTCTCTTGAAATCGTCGATAAATGTAGAAGATAATTGATGTTGTGATAAGCTCGTGATTCTTCGCCATTTCTCAATCTATTTCATGACATAATCAATACTCTCAGTTATTAAAATACTAAATTATTGAAATGCTAGTTGTAAATAACACTCGTAAATAATGACGATTGTTTGTACGTTTTATAGCCTTCCTGGATTTTTATTATATATCTCATTGTACACGCAAATCTCCTGTAAAATTTGCTTCAACTGACTTTATAAAAGAATCTTAAGATTTACACGCTTTTTACATGCGTTTCAATAAATAAACTCAGAAGAGATAGCATGTACGCATACTATGAATTTAAATGATCAAATTATTATCTTTTGAATTAAGCTTAATATAAATGGATGTGTTTCAATTTTGACATTCTTAAGTTTTGCTCGTTGAATTTTACTCCTTATATTCAGTAACAGAGTCTTACAATGTAGAAGAGTTTATTAAACATAAATATGTATACGATCAATATAAAAACAGAAAAAGACATAATCATATATATTTAAAATTTATTTTAAATATATTTAAATGTATTTAAAATAAGAGTTAACAGATTTCTATAAAATTATTAAAAATTTAAAAAAAGTTTTTTAAAATTCTGTTTTTTAACAAGTAAATTTGTGATAATTTAATAATCAATTTCAAAATATCTTGATGTCAGCAAAACAGAGAGGATAAGAAATTTGAAACTCTCGAGTGAATATTTTCTTTTATTTCATAAGCAACACGTAACACGCATACAGAGGCTTGTGCGATGCTCAGCTGATAGTCAGCCAAACAAAAGTTGAAATTTCGTGGTCCGCGTCGTTGTATGATTGTCGAACGACGATAGTCGATCGATCGTTCGTTGTCGAAGATTATTCGCGATCATGCAGGTAAAGTCAAATTCTTTGCACACCATACTTTCTTTCCTTTTTTCAGAATTATCCCCAACGCAACTTAAAACACTTACATACTATATAATTATACTATATACTCGTTCCACGCAAATAAACGAGTTCTGTTCAAGTCTCTCGCACATGTACTCTTTTTCTCTTCCTTTTCTCATTCACAAAGAAAGAATAATTACGCAATAACAGAAGCTCACGCAGATGGCACAATCGGTAACATATTAGAAATAATGAATAATATGACAATATCTGTCATTAGAGTCTCTTATTTCGTAAAATAGAGCCGACAACTAGAAATAAACAATATTTTATTCCGCGCATTGTCATATCCTGGAAAAGATTTCTTTCATTGATTTTAGAATATTTGTAGTGAAGTAGATGTAGAAATTTAATTATTATAATTGTTCCCATCGAAAAACCATAAACTTAAATATTATAGTTCCAAAAAATTAAGAAAATTTAAAGATTTAAAGAAACTACGAAATTTCGAAATCACGAATTCTGATTATTATATTATTTAAAACACAATACAATATATATGTTTCAAAAAATTTAAAAACACGAATTTATTTAAAAGAATTTAATGACAATTTTAGGGAGAGAGTTCTTTTTAACAAAAGACTGATGTAGAGATTACAGTAGTCAGAAGTTTAAAGAGTTAAGAATTGTCAGCAGGTCGTTCCTACCGTGCGAATTTTAGTCTTTCGTTTTTCTAACTGCGAATCGATCGGTTGATTAAATGAAAGCCCAGATGCATGTTGAACCTGTTATCAGTCTCGGCTTTAATCGGCTGATTCCAGGGTACGGCAGACTCGCGGATGACTTACGGTGAAGTTTGCATGCACTAAGATTATATATCTGCTCGTCGTCGATTTAGTAAAGCTATTAAGTATCTTCGGCAAATAATCCTTAACGACCTACATGCACAAAATACGTCGAATTGACTCTCATAAATTAATATTACTCGCTTCTTCTTCTGCCTATATATTTCTTTTGCCTATAAATTTTTGTCTATAATTAAATTACAATTTGTTGTTATTATATAATTTATGAAAAATGTTCATAAATTTAAGAATGGAATTTTCAACATTTGACTAGCATATATTTCTGAGTATGCAAATTTCAACTGTTAAACATTATGACATTTCTCATTGATTAATAATGACTTTAGAACTAAATTAATCCTTTTGTTATTAAAAATAAATAATAATATTATTTAAGGTGATATTTAATTTTAAAAGTTTGCGTTTGTAATTATTTTAAAATATGTCCACAATAGAATTTGCTGTTGGACTATTTTAAGAATATATAATAAATTTCGATAATTACAAGACTAAATCTTATAAAAAACAAAGCAAATAAAGTCAAATTACTTAAATTTGTTTTATTATTATCATTAATCTTATATCAGAATTGTACGTGTTTAAAATCTGATCGCATGCAATTTGCCATCACATGCAATTTTGATTGCTCAGAAACCATGTAACCATTTTCTCTCTTTATGTGTAATTAACGCATTTACTCGTCATTCATACTTCCAATCTGACTTCTACAATCATTTATTCTATTTTTTCACGATTGTGCTCTCTTTTTCTCGTCACGATGCACCGCCGTCGTCGATTGTCAAGCAAAGAAATGCTACCTGAGATTTTGTTATAACTCATTGCATTCCGATGCACCTTGGAAATACGAAATTATGCCCACGTAATACTAATTATTCTGATGACCTTTGCGTGATCCATGATCGAGACTCCGCCGACGGCTCGTTCGTTATGTGTTGTATCGTCTCAGTGTTGTTTTCTGCCATGAACGATTTTACAAGGTATTCCGCTAATCCTGCTAGAATCGCGATTAGGCTTCCTGTTATTAAACGGGAACCGCAAAGTGCAAGGATATATTAAATGTCCTCAACGTCCTAATAATTAATTGCTCTGTTCGCTCGCGGTTGACGTCAATATCGTGACGCAAAGAATGACGATGATTGAATATTCGTAAACGGAATTGTCAAAAACAAGATTGCATGTTAATAGACGCAAGATCATTTAATTCTAAAGAGCACAAATGAATGTTTAACGAAAGCTATGCGACATATATAAAATCATGATAAAATCGCTCTTTTTAAAAAATATTTGATTAAAAGAAACTGTATATTTATATAGTTTCTTTTGACTGCACCTTTTAGAAAGATTATATATGAATGAAAGATTAATAAATTATTTTATAGATTGGAAACGGAGATCTACATCTCCATTGAACTCTTTAGAGTTGAGATGGTTGATGGCCATTTTCCTGCGCCATTTTTAATTAAGCTAGATAATAAATATTAATTAACAAATCTCTCTCGTAGCTGGACGACGCGCGACGTTAGTAGTACTTCGTGTGCATTGCGTAAAATTAATTAAGGTGATTGATGACGTTGAAAAAATTTAATGTTTAAATCATTTAGTATTATTGATAATCATCGCTTTTTTAAAATTCTTTTTATTACTTTTTATTTTTATTACTTTTTATATCATTTTATGATGTATATATTCTATAAATATATCGCATTTTTCTCTCAATTACTGATATTGCGATTCATTATCAGACTCAGTGATAAAGAAGTTTCGTTGTCAAAATCACCCTTAATTAATCCTGTATTTTTGTAGCTATACGAAGGATCGCTCGTAGATTTAACAAAGGGTTAGTTAAAGTGATCTTGATCGAAGACACAGAAAAAAAATAATCACGATAATTGATGCATTAACATTGTATGCTTCTTTCTTCGTTGCACTTTCTCTTCATTTTTTGCTCTTTCCTATTTTTTCTCCTCTTGTCATTCCATCGATCGTATCCGATGGTTGATGATTATTTTAACGTGCGTGATTTTTACAAAAAGGACGACCGCCTTTCGCATAGAAGCTTTGGCCCTCGAGATTCTTCTTACACATCTAATATATCAACAAAAAAAAAACAAACGCTTATATTAATCTTAAAATAATTTTACATCGGTTTAATAGATTTAGAGATTCCCTGTAGATTTCGGTGAACGATAAAAATGATAAAGCTTTAAAAAAACGAATAAAAATAATACAAAATAAAAAGTAGAATGTTGACAGGACTCTTCTAAAAATTATTACTTACCGTGCAATTGAAGCACTGGCTGTGATAATTGTTGTTTAGGGCTTCCACCCAACGGTCGCCAACCTCGACTGGGAATCCACATGCGAAGCATTTCGTGGTAAACAGCTCGTTCCAGTCTATATTGAGGAAAAGATTGCCACTTATAATTTTGCATATTTAATCGAATATATAATTTAATATGTAACTTTATGAAATACATGTAACTTAAATAGAAGTATTTTAAATTTAATACATATTGTTATTATGTTATTATGTTTTTTAATCGCCATGATACACTTTTTATTACACTTTACTTTATTGTGTTTTTTTGTTTTATCGCGGAAATACTAACCAGCTTCGCAGTAAGGCAATCCTTCCTCCAAGAAGAACGGATTGTTACCGAAAAGTTTGCCACAATAAGCGCAGTTGAAGCACTCAGGGTGGAAGTGCTTTCCAATCGCGTTCAAGCAATCCTATACATTAAAATGAAAAAAATTATTAATACATCGAATCATAGTCGATGATAAGTCACTTATACTGTACTTACGCCTTTGATTTTGTTGTTGCATTTGTTGCACGTAGGAGCAATAAATTTCTCGAAACAATATTCGCAATAGAGTTGTCCTTTTTCCTCGACGAAGCCGATATCTTGAAGAGGACGACGGCATTGAGCGTTAACGCAGACAAAATGATCGGGGCACCAGATTTGGCCCAAAGCGGTGATGAAAGGCCCTCTATAATTATATTATAATTAATTTGATCGTAATATATTTTGGTATCGTAATATATATTTGTATATATGTATATATTTTTTTAAAAAACGAAGTGTTAATAGATATTTGCGAAGTAGAGTTTTATACAAACCTTGTGCACTCTTTGCTGTCTTTACAACACACTGGTTTTAGAGTGAAGCCGTTCGACTTGTGATTAGTATTTTTTTCGTTAGCTGTCAACAATACATGCAATGGAAATCATGTTAATCACTTAGACAATTACTGATACAAACAAATGCAATGAATTTTCGTATATCACTCTGATAAACGAAAACATAATGCAGAAATATAACAAAAAATATTGTCAATATAATAATAAATAAGTTTTAAAAAATATTGTTTAACAAAATATAAAATTTTAATAGTAAGATATCTGGAAAAATTGCAAAATATAACATTGTGTATAATAAAATTAAATCCTAATGACATAAAATTTTTTTAATTAGGTATATATAACTACATCTATAATAACATATTTTTACATTATTTATATTATCTAAAATAGTGCATAACTGTATAAATTAGTTCGAAAATATAAGCCTGAGAACCTAATTCGAATAAGCTGCAAGTGAAAGATGCAAAAATATGCTTTAATTTTTCTAAAAATTCTACAAATAATTTAAAATAGGAAAAATCCCTAAGAATAATAAGAACAACACCTAAAAAAGAAGAATAGATTCACACGCACATACACGCACACGCACACTAATATGTACAAGCATCAATATGAAAACGAGTACGAATAAAAAAAAAACGCTTGTAAAACATATATGTCTAGGACAAGATACGAAAAGCAACAACGAAAGTAGCAAACATCGTCATTATTATCGATCCGGACAATCCTGAGTACCTGACATATGAGTTGCAGTGAGCGCACAGGGGTACACGCGATCCCGCTCCGACAGCCTGATTCAGGATACCCCGTCCACGTTTGGGTGCACTGCTACCAGCGAACGATCCGGTCTTGGAACCCGCGCTGCCGAGGCCACCGATTCCAGTACCTAGATCCGGGTGGGACGACAAATTTGGTGGGTCTACTAAATTCTGGGTTTCACTAAGGGGATCACAATGGATCTGGTCTTGGCAGCGGTTCTGAATGTTCTGGCAATGATTGCCGGATTCGCAATGGGTTTCGCGGTAGCTCTGAGTGTGATAATAAGTGTCTTCGGAGTAACTCTGGGCCTGAAGAGTCTGAGTCGGTTCAGTCTGGATCGATTTGTAAAGCTGTACCATGGGCACGTTTGATTGGCCGTTTTTGGCGGTCAATCGGGCAAGCTGACCACTCAGGTTAGTGCGAGGTTTGAAGCTAGGAGCTGAACATTGAGGAGCTGGTGAGGGAATTTCTTTATAGGGAAGCGGGATTTGAGGGAAGGGAAGATTTGCCTTGGATTGATTCGGACCAGGTTTTTTGCAAGGTGCCACGCAAACAGAACCGTCGGCACACGGAGTTACGCAGATGTCAGAACTTGGACAGTTGGAAATATTGAAATCGCAACTAGATTCGCGACCGCAAGTACCTGATGGTTGACCACAGATACCGGATCGCATACCGAATGAAGGTGACACGCACACGCCTGATTGATCTTTCGTGGCTCTCACGCAGATTCCGGATCTAGAACAGGTCTGAGAATCATCGCAGGGCACTACGACGACGCCGGCTTTGATTCCCTGATCAGAATACGCTTTGCAAGGTAGAACGGTCACTCCTGTTTCCGGACAAGCTTTCGGTGAAGGAGTCTCATATCGTACGTGACGTACTTCGGTGGAACTACTGTAGGTCGGTCTAACTGGCGCAGATGTTGTCATAGGACATGATAAAGTGGGCTTTGTATGGCTCACCTTACTTATGGCATAGATGCTTGATTTCGGCTTTTGGGATGGTGATATCTCTTTTTGCTGACATTTCTCGTAATCTTCGACTACTTGAAGCGCTTTCTTTACGTGAGTCGCAGTATTTTTCTGCTCGCTAGTTTCTTCACTCGTCATACATCGTGTTTCCTGGAACTGAGCGTAAAGTGCCTCCGTCGGACCTGCTTTGAGGCTGGTCTCCTTCTTGTCATAGTTGACGTTCCTCGAAGCAGAATATTCCTGCTTCCTGTGACCACTATCGGTATCTTCCTCTACATGGTAAGAGATGGTCTTACGCGAAGGAAAATGTACTGCTCCACCGCGTTTCGATGGTGGATCCTCTCGAATTCTTGGGGCTCGAGTTTTTACGTAACACGCTGGCGGCTCAGGCGGTCCTTGAGCAGGTGACTTGGATCTGCGAGGCGTTGGAGTAGGTGTTCTACTGGGAACGAATGGCTGACCCTCTATAGGTCCTTTCTTCATCACTACTAAATTCTTCTGATAGGCCGGTATGGCATCTGGCTTTTTTAGACCAGCTGTAAAAGATTTAGATGATTTGAGAATTTCTGATTGAGGTCTCGCAGCAGGTGATGCTGAAGAGTCTCTCAGACGATAATCAGGTGGCGGAGTAGGTAAAGGTCGCGGTCTCGATTCCTTGACTTCTTTCTTCATATATATCTGTTCTCGCGCATAAGATTCCCCTGTTTTTTCTTTACCATATAGAATACCTAATGGTGGGCAGTATTCGCCATTTTGTAACTGAAGACTTGGCGTCTGCGATTTAGTGGCAATTTGTTGATCTTCTGGTCCGATTTCACGACTCAGAGGAGTGTAGGATCGTTCAGGTGCTATCGTTAATGCTTGCTGGAAAGGTGAAATTGGTCGGATCTCCTTTTTGGTTGGCGGTGTCTTAGGGCGACATCTGTGGTCCAGGTAGATGGTTTCTTCGGTATATAATTCTTTTACGCTAGAAGTGGCATTCAACGGTGTGTAAGAACGATCAGATGCAGTTGTCAGGGCGTTCACCATCTCGGATTTCCATTCTTTAGGTGTGGAATTTTTTACAGGCGTGTCAGACAGAGATTTCGGCCCCGTCTCCGTCTCTTTCAAGAATTGTACCTTTTTCTTACACGACTCCATGGTCTCTTGAGGTTGTTGTCCATATCTCGCAACAACATTTCGTCTCTCCGGCGCCTGTTGATCTCGAAGACTTTGATGAACCTCTACTTGCTCACGCAAACTCTTTCTACGTTCGTCTTCTACTCCTCTTTTTTTTACGCGTTCCTGAACCAACACTTCTTCAGTAATCTCTTCGTATGTCTCTTTTGTGATTTTGCAACGTCCCGGAGTAGATCCGTCTGATTCTGTGATGCGTTCTTCTCGTACGACAGTTCTGCCCAGCGGCTGCTCTAGCACTTCTTCGATCTCTTCCTCTGCGCTGAAAGTTACATGCTTTTTATTCTTTTCCTCCTCTTCTCGTTTTCTCTTTTCTTCTTCTTTTTGTCGTCTTTGTTCCTCTTTCTCACGCTTTCTTCTTTCTTCTTTTTCCTTTCTTCGTTCTTCCTCTTCCTCTTCTTTCTTTCTTTCTTCTTCCTCTTGCTTTGCTTTTTCTAACATCTGCTGAGCGTCAATAGCCGATGTAACCATCTCGGCGGACTCCTCTACAGTTCGTTCCGTTGTATCTTCCACCTTTCGATCGATGTATTTTTCAGTTCTTCTCGCGAAATACTGAGATTCTGTCTTGTCTTCCGCTTTCTCTATCATCGGAACATTATATCTCTCCACCGGCGATGACATCCTCTTCACAGTCTTTTCAAAAGTTGCCGATTGCTTCGTGTGCATACCGTCCACCGTCTCTTCGGCCGTTTCAGTGATCAGATCATGTTCGCCCTGAAAATCCTTTGAAACTTCATCTATCTCGTCACCCCTTAGATTGTTTACCTCAATATCTATTTCTTTAACCGTCTCTGCTGGCTCTTGCTTAGGTGTGGGTAAGGGCGGTTTCGGACAGATTTGCTCCCTTCGACAGATCTCTGCTCTGTAAGCTCGTTGTTCTTCCCGATGTTCCTTGCCGCCTGATGTATGTTCTCGACAAACTTCCTGCTGCGTAAATTTCTTATAAATTTGTCCTGCAGGCTGTTCTTGTTGTGCCGATATTGCGTAACTCTGCTGATAGAGATTGGTACCTCCGCTGCTGACGGTCGCAGTCCACGGTTTCGGAATCGGTTGAACGATTCTGGTGGGTGTCAGCGACCTTCGGATGCTATCAGTTGAACTTGGCCTCGAGTGTGGCCTTGTTATATCCGATTGAGAGGTTCTATTGGTATCCCACAGCTCGATACGCCGATATATTGGCTGTCCAGGACAACTCAGCCGGTCCATCACGTCAGTTTCGTGCTGATGACCGTTTTCTCTCACTACTCTTTCGATCTCTCGATCGATGCTTTCACTTCGATATCTCTCGGTTCTACGACTCAAAGCTCGCTCGCAAGCCTCAATACTAGCGCGTTTCTCTTTAATTTGATAGCACCTTTTATCGAGAATAGGATTCGGATTGATATATAGAGGACTGGCAGTAGGATATGTAATATCTTCAATAGATTTCGGAGGTGGCCAAAGGAGGTTCCGACGGGATCTTATGGAACCGGAACGGGAGGACTGATCTTTCGGGTTTTCTACGACCTCGTGATAATAGGATCTTTTGTAAGTCTCGCTGTTGGAGGTTTCTGAGATGGCAAATAGGGATGGCGGTAGGCGATAAAGATAACTCGCCAGAATTGCAGGGAAGAGAAAACACGACACACAAAAAGTGTATAATATATATGTTCAGAAGGATAAGTGATTAGATTCGTCAGGGTATGTTAGAAAGAACAGACAAAAAACAGAGAAATTTGCAGTAAGTAAGAAGCACGATGAACCGTGCGCGCCCGTGGTCTCTTTCCGAATATATAAAATATATATGTATTTTTAATTTTAAATATGCAAACGAAATAAATAATTTTATCTTGATAAATAATTCTTACAATTAGAAACTGACTAGTTTGTTTTAATTGCTCATCTTAGTAATTATGATAAAGAAATGTAAGTAAGAAAATGTAATTAAATATTTTTTAAATAATAATATTTATTATAATACTATCGATATTTTATTTTATATATAATAGAAATATATTTATTATATCTGTCGTATACATTTGTGCAAATATATTTTAAATAAAAGATATTTGTTTACTTTTTTTACTATAAAAAATTTATAAAATACATTATTCATTTTTATTTTGCTAAAATGTAAAATATTTTGCTAAAATAAAACATTCAAAAAATAATCAAGTAGGACAGATTTATATTAATTTAATTAATAAATAATTCTATTTGATTTGATGATTTTTTCGATGGAAGAGGACCACAAGCGCAGCCCGGTATGCAAAATTAAGAAAAGAAGCAGAATTATAAGGTATTAAATTAAAGATTTAGTTTTCGTGAGAAGATCTTTTAATATAAAATTATTATTTAAATCAGCAACTGTGCATTTCTTGTGATAATCACTCGGTACTTGATACTTTAGAGCAGCGTGAAAGCTGCGTGCCTTCGTGTGTTAAACATCGCTTTCAAACCGGTCGTAAGTAGCAAAAAGATTCTACGAGAACAATGCGTATTATAGCACCAATACACCTCGAATATTTGAGATTATTGATGTAAAGCGAAGAAAAATGCTGTAAATGTCAATTCATGGGCGTATTGAAGAAGTGATGTGACGTAATGTAAAAAAAATCAAAGTAGATGTACATTCTATGAAGAACTTCTGCTTTATTTCGCATCTGCATTTATTTATTCAACACCCTGGATTGATGACAATACAAAATGTGTCATCAAATAGCAGAAATCGATGTATGTTATCTCATGATTTCTTTCTTGGAAAAGATAAAACAAAAACAATTCCAAATGTGATCAGAATAATATAATAAGCATTGCAATATTATATTGTTAAACTGATAGACATATTTCAAAATAACTAAAGATAACTTTTCTCTCATCCATATTATTTAATTAAAAAACTCGAAAGGAAAATCGTGAAATCATAGTCTGGCACTTTTATCATCTGAATCGTGTTTGCATTTCGGTTGCCAGAAGACGACGACGGCGCCATTGAGAGCTATTGATTCATGCGAATGTGAGGGAGAAGGGTCTGGGTTTCGGGTTGAAAGACGGACCGGCTGAAAAAAGATAAAAGAAAGATTATGCGCGGAAAGAAAAAGCACGATAACACGCGGTTAAATTGCACGAGTAGAGAGATGGGGATCGATCTATGTATTTTCCAAAAAAGTTAATGCTAGGTTTTCTTAAATATAATATTTCTATGATGAAGTTAATAATATAAAATTTCTTTATTGAAAATAATACTTTAAAAAAGTCACTTTTAATATAAAAAATTATTATACTTATATTTTGAAGTAATAAACTAAACATTAACTATAAAAACATATATTACATAAATTTTTTCAAAGAAAAGATATAAAATTATTAGAAAGAAGAAAGATTACAAAGGAGAATGTTTATCATTTTCTTAATGTACATAAATATTATTGTTATTATTATTATTATTATTATTAAATATTAGATTTATAATTTGATCTTATTCTCTCATAATGGCATATTTAAAATAATTAAGATACAGCTATTATGAATAATTTTTCGAGTGTATCGTGCAAATTTTTAAAGTATGAAAATAAGAAGGGATGAAAGTGTATATTGAAAGGTCGTTACAAAACTGTCATAGCTCTCAGAGTTCGCCGTCGTCGTCGAGATAACGACGAATGATAAGGAGCCAAGAATAAGACAATCAAAACTGAGACTTCCCTCCTTTTCTCTCTGTATCACTATTTAAAGAGACCATCACAATGTATAGACCAGCGAGGACCAATGATCGATCGATCGATATAATGATACATGTATATACGAGCTGCGTGCAAGGGAGAAAGAGCGATATAAAATATGAGAATGTAAGCCAAAGGAGGCGTATCAGCCAAAGCTCGAAACTCGGTCAACCGACGGCTCTAATCTATTCGTCGTACCTCTGAAAGGCGAACTTTTTGGCTTTGGCAGGGTAGAGTACCGACCTATTTGCAAGAATCGAAGGCAGAGTTAAGACAAGGACGTATAAGACAAGATCACGATTATCTTAAATCGATTATGAAATTGCTTCTACGAACTTCTCAGATAACTGCGTAAAATCGACGCAGTTCTTCGAATCAAAAAAATGATGAAGAAAAGAAGCGATAGGATTATCTTTCTCTATCCGTTGCTTATAAATCGAATATTTCGATTTATCGCAGAAAAGATTTTAATACATCTTTAAAATTAATTACGTCATCTTACATTACCTTAAAATTCCTCTTTTATACTCGATATAAATATTTTTAAGCGATATTACATAACGTGAATTACATAAATATACAGATCTGAGCATGGATTTTGCAATATTTTTTCATCAAACACTGATCTTAAAAATACACGAGTTTTCGTCGTTCTATATTGCATTAGTTCTTTAAGTTTATATCATACCTATTTATATTTATAATAATAAGATTGATTTACCTGTCACAGTCTGGCTTTGAGGACGTGGCAAGGTATTGCTTCCGGAATTCAATGTCGGAGTCGGAGACAAATTCGATGAGAAACCTCCACTCGATCCACCGAAGGGCTTAGGACCAACGAGATTGTTGCTCGTTGGTGCCTGTAAATTTACAAATTTTCTTCTCTAATTGCCATTATTGTAATATATATACAATATGTTTTAATTTTTAAAAAATGGAGCATTGTGCATTTAAACAATGTTTTAATACAGTAATTTATATCATATTAATTATTTTTTTCTTTAGAATATTGTGATAATTCTTGAATCAAATAAATAAAGTATTCTCTTATTATAAGAAACGAGATATAAATTAAAATCACAATCAGAATTAACAGATTGTAAAAGGTTGTCAGTGCCAAATATAGCTGAACATGCGAGATTTCGCTGCTTTGATAACGTCTGTTAATGCAAAAGTGCGATAGGTTAATCAGTGACCCATATCGCAAAGTCTCAAGGAACGTTGTACACCTCCCGTGCTCAAAACTGTTATTTTCTCTATGGAGGTCACATGCAAGCAGTTGCACACAATTTGATTATAAGCTTATGAATGAAAGCTTATTTGGGGATAGCTAATTGTTATACCATTGTGTGTACTGTATGACGTGAAGACAATTTTGCACCCGTTTAAAAATTTTACTTTATTTTAATTTTTATTATTTATATTTAGAACCACGGGATTAAAAAAATATGCACAAAGATCATTAGTTTTTAAAAATTGTTATTTTTATACAAATAATAATAACAGAATAATTTTGAATTTTCAATTTTTAAGTAAATTAAAGCAAGTATATTATCTTTACATTTATTAATTAAAACTTCATTTCGTTTTACATTATGTCAAATTTGAATTTAGATTTTCATAAGTTAAAAGTTGTCCGAAAAAAGAAAAAAACAGTTTAACAGTTGAAATTTAAGTTTTTCATATTTTTGAATAGAGATAATAGAGAAAATAGAAAGAAGATATCAAGATACACTATACTTGAATTATGCTCTAAGGTTAACAATTTCCACTGATGAAATGTTACTTTATAGTTAATTATAATATCTTGATATATTTTCGATAACAATTTGAATTAATTTCCGCGTTGAATCAAAGCAACGAATGTCTCGAATAGCAATTTGTATAGGATAAATTATATACTGACGATCTTGAAGGACGATCGAGATCAATTAGAGCGTTACGAATCGTGCTGGGACTTTACCTGGACTGATCGTAAGCTCGGTGAATCGACGGGCGGGGTGCCAAAACGGGTGGTAGGCTGCACAAAACGATACACCGATGTCATGTGGGACGAATGATTAAAAACAAGATGAGAGAGAGAGAAAGGGAGAGAGAGAGAGAGAGAGAGAGAGAGAGAGAGGGAAAAAGAATGGGAGAGAGAAAAGACAAATTGGCAGAAACATTCCCAATTACGACAGACTAATTAGTCACGAGTTCGAAATAGTCGGTCACGAATGTAATTATTAATATACTTAGATAATCGACTGATTCAAAGACATTTTAGTAATTATAATGATTTTTGCTTTAGTATACATGACTCTTTGATTATTAATGTATTAATCATTAACAAAAATTTTTAGATATATTTCTCGTATAATCAATGAATATGAAAAATGTAATAAATTATATATATATATATATATATATATATATATGTACAAATATATGTATTATATAACATATACATATGTGTGGAAGACAACACGACACTTGCAGAAAAAATTTATCAATTCAAGCGATATTTCTCGTTAATTTTAACTGAATTCTATGTCTTACAATCATTTTTAAACAGAGCTCCGATGATGTATAGATTTTTAAATAATTTTCATATTTTTTCAGTTTTGATTTTTAATATAAAAAACGCAGAACTTTTTTTCATTTTTATAAAGAATTGTAGAAATATGAAAAGTACTAACTACAAGAATTTATTAATATGAAAAAACAATGACAATTCTAGTAGCACTTTTTAAAGTTCTA
>Ga0157363_1001029_pt1 | contig 22550 bp, 9 predicted proteins | sample AttsexASBM1_FD_111477 | JGI IMG/M metagenome (GOLD analysis project Ga0157363, IMG submission 111477) | Fungus gardens microbial communities from leaf cutter ant in Ribeirão Preto, State of São Paulo, Brazil - Atta sexdens ASBM1 | ecosystem: Host-associated > Fungi > Mycelium > Unclassified ... | reverse complement strand
TATTTTTATTAAACTAAAAATATCTCCTGTAAAAATATCTCCTGTAGCGATCTGAAAATACGTTCATTATTTTAAGATGTAAGTCTTAAAATGTTGTTTTTATAAAATTATCTATAATTACAGAAATAAAATCCGCTTTATATATTAAAGCGGATTTTATTTCTCAAATGTTCATAAAATTTTCGTATCTTTTTGTGGAGCAAGAATTTTGAAGAGTTCTACATAACAACATTTCTATTACAATCGAATTTAAAATCGCAGTTAAAATGTTATCTAAAAATCATATCCTCACTTTTTCTCTTCCTTTTGATTTCTCTTGTGACCGCGGTGATGAATTTCCCGAGGAGAAGTTTAATCGGATGTTGAAACAGCATCTTTTCCGATATTACAAGTGAGAATCTCGTCGCACAGTGCTTCTAGATAATTCATTCGCATCGATTAATCCGTCTCGTTTATTATTGACGTGGTCGCGTCGCGGTCAGGACCGCGCATTTCCGGGCTTGTGCAACGGCAATTCAACTGACTAATAAGCGTCTCGTTATACGAAATTCGTAGTCGTTATCATTAAAGTGCGAATTTATTCCGGATAACAGTTTCGAATAAAATTTCGATATAAAACAATAATATAGACATGACAACTATTTCATAATATTAAAATGGATCAAGAAATTCGACAATAAAGCGCCATATTCGGACTAGGTGAGTCTTATCTACAACACTTCTTATTATTTTCTTTATTAGACTCTTCTTTTTTAAATGTAGATATCCGTTGCGATCGTTCAAGTTAGTTATGTTTCATTTATTTCTTGTTAATACAATTATTTAAATTAAAAAAAAAATGAACCAAGAAATTCAACAACAAAAAAAGAATGAAGAAGGTATTTGGACAAAGTGAATTTTATCTAACGTTATTCGAATTTTTATAAGATTCTACTTTTTTAAATGTAGGTATCTGTTGACGATTGTTCAAGATAGTTATCTTTCATTTATTTCTTATTAATATAATTATTTAAATTAAAAATATTATAATTAAACCGATTATAATTAACTGATGGCAAAGACAAGGACGCGAGCAATCCTCAGGTTTGCGCGATTAATTCTGTCCCAACATCTCCTCTCTTTCATTTCGCCGGAATTAATCCTCTTTTCATGAACGTGATCGATTTCGATCCCGATGTCGCGCGACGCGAGACGCGCCGTCGGTGATCGTGTCGTCAGTAGGGCCACAGAATTCTAGAAGGGGGTCATCATACGAGGCCGTCGAGCGGCGGGCCAACCGAGAGGCGAGAACCAGTATACCGGTGTCGTTCTGCGCGGACTGAACGGAAGGAGCGAGAGGCGTGCGTCGGAGGATCACACGAGAGAGCGACGTCGCTGTGCCGTTGTTCGTAAATAAACGTTACGCAGTCGTGACGCGTTGCCGCGCGGTGCTGTCGCACGGATTTTTCACGCGGAGTGCAACGCGAAGATTTACATCGAAAGGATTGTGCACGGGAGTTCCGGCTCGCCGGCATCGTCCTCGGGAAACGGATACGACTACGATCGCGAGGTGAGTTCCAGCTTTTAGTGCGGGATAAACGAAGATAACCGCGAACGATTCTGAAAATTTTCTCGAAAAAAATTTTTAAATTTTTAAACGTTATTGCGCACATAAATTTTATTGCAATATTTTTGTGTATACGGATCTTTTAATGACATTTTCACGACATTTTCTATTTTATTTCGTGTCGTGTTTATGTCACATATTGATGATATTCAATGCAATTCTTTCAATGTATTTGTGTTTTACGTATACTACTTGTTATTTGTTTTTTTTATTTTAAATTGATAAAAGTGAATAAATATGTTTTCTTATATGTAAAATTTACATTCACATTGACAGAATTATTGAGATAATAATTTTGTAGTTTATTGAAAGCTAGAAGAATTATTTGTGAAAAGTAAAAAAAATGAATTGGCTGTTTGTTTATCGATAGTTCTATCAAATCAAATTGTATTTTTTCTGGAAAAATACATACTGTTGGAACTAATCGATTGTTTGATATATTTAGTTGGATGACATAAACGAGTCAATTTTTCATTAAAAAGAAAAAAAAATTATAAAGCATCGGTAACTTTCTAGCAGAGATTTATTCCCAACACGGCGAAAAAATTCTTCTTTCTCATCACGAGACGCTCGCTGATTTATTTATGAGCGCGGAGAAATTCTTTTCCCTCCTAGAGAATACTTTCCAGGCCGCGATTAGAATGAGGCTTAAATGGATCCATATTCCACGAATAAGGGAAATATCGGAAAAACTTTATCCTTTTTCTAAATGGCTCGCGTTTAAATCGCGCTTCCGGAGTGAAGCCTCGATATTCAGTTTGCTGTACGTATAAAAGTTTACGTTTCAGTTTACATACTCATATTTCACGGAATATACAGGAATACAAAACTGCGAGAGTTACTTGTTGTTTAAACAAATGAATAGTAAACTGCGCATTTTGATATTTATGAAAATAGCAGGACTGAAACAACGAGTTTTCCGTCGTTATATGTACTTCTAACTTTTTCAACGCTTAAATAGAAAGTGACGGATCCGAGATTTTTTTATAACCATTATCCGTTACCAGTACATCGTAATCAAACATTACTTCCTGCATTTTTGCGGTAAAACTCTTCATGTAAAGTATGCATATATATTACATGCATCGCTACTTAAAAAATTCAGTTATTTATTACGGACTCTTGAAGCAAATTCTTCACGATTTCCTCACGCAATATTACATGAATTACATTAATTTTTTAAAAATATATATAATTTAATAGAGTTTCACTTAACTCATGGAAAAAAATATTATACATTTAAACGTTTTTTTTTTGTCTCTGAAAAAAAGATGCATAAATTTTATTTTTATATATTATGTAATTTATCTGCATTCGCAGGATGTCATAAATTTTTTTGATAAATTTTTATACAAGTTGTTTTATTGTGTCAGCACAGAAAATAAAGATTTGTTAAAAATAAAGATTTGTTAAAACAACCAAAAACTTCATTGATTTAGCAAATTTGTAGTCGTAATAATGGACAGCTTCAAATTTTCTATGATTCTATTAAAATAGCAAAGTTATAGAGCTAATAAAGTTAGCGATTGTAATTATATTTGTTGTAATAGGACAGTAAGTTTTTTAATACAATAAAGATAATTTTCTATAAAAATCAATTCAATAAATAGAATTTTTAACGAAACGTGCTAACTGAGATATCTCTTTTGCTGCTAATGAAAAAAACTTTAAAATTATACTAAGAATTTTGTAGAAAAAATTAGCTAAATTAGTATACTGATAATTACTTGCAGACATGATCTCTTTCTTATTCATCAAATCTTCTTAGTTATAAATGCTGAACTCGCATAGCAAGTTTTAACTTTGCTGGACTATCCAATCTATTTTTTCCGTGCGAATCGACTAATTCTCCGTGTAATCCGTTCACGCGTATATACTTTCTAAAGCAGTGGAGGAATGCGATACTCGTGCAAACGCACGTTTTCCCGGACCGTGCCCTACCCGTTCACGCTCGCGTGTGCATTTGCAAGTTGCACCGCTAAGAATTTTCAAATAGAGTACATCATCGGGTAGCGGAATCTTCGCCTCGAATCATGACAGAGTCGCCGTTTGTTATCGCGTTGTATAACGTTTTCTGTTTCCGCGATGTCCTCGTCCTCGCACGACGCGGACGTGAAAGCAGTTTCTTTTTTTTTTTCTTCACGCGTGCTCGTTTCATCGCTATTCCGAGGAACTTTCGACTGAGTAAAATAGACATGCTCAAACTTACGAGCATTAATATGTAGTAATCGAATTAATTCGTCGTAACGTGTCGTAATGTGTTCCGCAACACTTATTAGATAGAGTGAAAGGTTTTATTTTCGCAATTTTATTTTAACAGTTTTTATTTTAGTTGATTTGATCGATAATCTTACTTGTACACAACTTTTGCAAATTCGAATCTTCAAATTCGAACCCAAGAAACACATCAAGTCAAGAGAAGGTCAAAATGATTATTTTGACATCATGAAAGTTTCTTTATACAGAAGTTTTTCTTTATATAGAAGATGATCAAAATGATAATTTTTTTGTTACAAAACTTGACAGTTTATTAACGTTGAGAACATAAAATCATTTTGATATTTTAATTTTTATATTCCTTATCCTCTAAATTTCTCTTGGAATAAAATCTCATTTCGAAAGAATTAAAATACTACTAAAATTGAAAAATTTGCACTCTTGAATAAAAATGGCAGATTCTTATTCTTTTTTTTTGGAGTGAGATTCATTCCAAACGAAAGAAATCTCACTCCAAAAGTATAAAATTTCTCCTAAAAAAAAGAATGAAAATCTGCCACTCTTATTCAAGAAGGCAAATTTTTCACTTACTTTGAATAGTAGCAGTATTTTTACTTCTTTTGGAGTGAGATTTCAAGAAATTTAGAGAATAGATTTCGTTTCTTAACTATTTGTAACACTGTATTAGCTGTATTGGCTGTTTAAAGAGAATAACAAGATGTGACGTTTCGATCGAACGGGATGAAGTATCAAAATTTTGGTGAAAGGGAATTTTTCAATGCTTCTCTATGCTCTTCTGGAGCAATCTGCAGTACTTTGTAGTCGCCTGGCTGATAACACCCGTCGCGTTACTTTCAAAAGCACACAAAGAATTTCCAATAGCGTTGCGCGAGGAAAATAGCGGCGCGCTCGTAACTTCCGACAGGAGAGAACGTCGGTCTATATCCTTTATGCCTCTTTCATTTTTTTTCTTTTGTTCACAAGCCGCCTTCGAATATAGAAAATTTTAAATATGATTTGTTGCCTACAGTCCGCTTTGACGATAAAATAAAAATTGAAATTGAAAGTGCCTTTTTCTATTTCGATCGCTCACTATAGCTTTCCTCCACTTTATTTCGAAGACTTCATGTAATATTAAAGAGATGAAATATATGTACGTAATAAATCGATATATAGGGAATATTATTTCAATTATATTTTCCAACTACATTGAAATTTGATATTTACATATATTGAAATTTGATATTTACATATTTTCTCTCAAAATATAAAAAGAAGGCCAAACAAATTTTCTTAATATTTTAGTGACTTAAATTTAATAACTTTCTCAAACTTTCGCAAATTTTAAATTTTGTTGACTTTGCATCTGATATGAAATGTCTGATGCAAAAATTTATGCATACAAATTTCTATGCATACATACACGGTTTGAAACAAAGATTGTTGATTTTTTTAAACTATTGATGATGATGCAATGTTACAGAAAACATTACGATATTTTTGGAAAAAAAGGGACTCGATCGAATGAGAGAATTTCTCTGGCGTTTTGTCCCGTGGGAGAAAGTGTCCGCAGAAATCCATGGATCGTCGTCGTTGGTTTCGGTGCAACGTCGACCGAGGCCAGTAGTCGGTAGTGATTTTTATCTCGTGGAAAAGTTTTCTTTTTCTCGCATCAACTCGCGCGTACTTTGTATGCACTTTGGTTTCCGTCACGGGGATTACGTGACGATAAAACAAGATAGTTCACACGCTCTACAAAAAATATGTCGTATTTGAATGCAACACCTTGTGGGAATCACAATTGTTATTTCGATTAAAATATGTGGAATGGAGATAAAACTCAAATTGTTTTAAGTAATTTTATTTATTTGTTTATTATATTCACATTCTGTGTTATTTATGTATACCATTAATTCAAACATAACATGCGAATTGTTGTTAAAAAAAGAACATTAGTACAGTGTTTTGAAAAAACACCACGCGTGAGACAGTATAAAGTCTTTTTTTCTCTCTTTGTCATTTAGATTTTGTTTTTTCAAGAAATGCGATTTATTCCACAATTTATATTATTTGAACTTGTAATAATAATGTTATCTTGGAATTTATTTTTGCTTTTCTCTCTTCTCGTTTGTTTCTATTATACTGGAATAATATATTTTTTAAACAGCGGAATATATAAGTTCTCAAAATTTCTGGTATTATATTTAGAGTAGCGAAACTGATGTCTCTCTCTTGACAGACGACTGCTCCACATTATTAAGCTGTCGATCATTTAAATATATCGAAATATGCAAAATAATGTACAAGATACAGTCGTGACTAAAAATATTAAGCACTTTAATATTTACAATTTTAATTAAAAAATTGATTTATGTAACATTTGCTGTTATAAATTATCCTTTGTTTCAAAAACTTTTTAAATTTATATATAATGCCTGTAATAGATAGCAAAATAGATAAAAAAAATTCCAGATAAATATAGATGCCTAATATTTTTGATTATGGTTATATGTCTGGAGTATAATTGTATCTATTTTAATTAATTCAAGATTAAACGGTATATATTGCATTATTTTCTTAAAATCTCTTTTCTATATTTTAAAAAAATTCTGTATCTTTTTAATTAGTTTTTTTTATTTAGGTTTCTCGCCTATATTTATTTGAAATCCAGTTCTGACAACCAAACATCCGTTACAATTTTCATTACAGTTTAGCTTTGTGAAGAGATGACACACTTCCGCGCGGTTTCAGCCGAATAAAAATTTGCAGCGGTGCACAAAAAACGACCCGTCCATCGAACCGTTCTATCGCACGTTTACTCTTCCGGCCGTTTGTATTCGGGAAACGCGATCTGGAACGCACATCATCCAAAGGTATCCATATAATCTATCAGTAACCTGCTGTAGGAAATTGAATGTTATATCAGCGTGCTAATCAGATTGGAACGACCAACGCGGCAGGCTGGACGGCTACAACGCTTCTTGCACATCGATTTACATGGATGCATCTGCCTTTATAAGATATCCAAAAATCAATGAATATTAATTTCAATCACATTTTTTTTGGTCAATTTGGGGTATAATTTTTTCTTATAAGATTAAGGAAAATAATTGTTTAATGAATTTTTCAATTTTTACATATATTTTTTTACATATATTTTTTTACACATTTTATAACTAAGCTTTGAATTAAAATGCTATTATTGTTATAACTAAATGTCGAATCTCTGTTAAGTAATGTCTGTTTAAACTAAAAAAAATGTGATTTCAACATTTATTGTTTCTTTCTGAAGCTTGGTTTGTCACAGTCTTCGCTTTAATTGTTAATTATTTAACAGTTTGACAGTTATAGACGTCTTGACATTTTCCTCGATGGAAAATCAATTCCAAATCGGGTGAAGAATTTCTATTGAAGATATCATTCTATGTAAATGTGCTCAATCATCATTATATGTATATTCAAATCGAACAGGATTGAATTCATGTCGATTATATCTCCATGCAAGGAGAATAAATTCTAAATTTTCATTCAGCAAATAATAGAATTGGATAAATTTTGCCTTACAATGCTCTTTTTTAACAGTTTTCAAATTTTTCATTATTACCATTACCAAAATTGATTTTTTTTCAATTCAAATGAAATTCTTTAATAAAATCTTTTTCTTATTGTTATGTACTGACTATTTAAAAAGAAAGAATAAAAAATTTATGAATAGAATAAGAAATAATAAATAAGTATATAAAATATATTACATAGAGTAATCTAATTTTAGATTAAATTGTAAAAAATATTGTTGGAGTAGAAAATATGTATGTATCTTCAGTCTTTAGTGTTTTTACTCGTTTTGTAATATTTAGTCTCAATCAATTGATAATAGTTTTATTTTACTTTACACAAATAAATTGTTTAATGCTTGAAAAAGCATGTTTCGATGCCATATAGAATACAAATTTCTAATAATAAATAATAATAAATAATAAAAAGTCCAATGCAAGCTTAACACGAACTTGACGCATTACGAAAAAAATTTATATACGAAACATATATGCATATTAATAACGCGATAGAAAATTATAGACTATGTTGGCTGTCATTTTGGCTGTTGCAAGATCAATGTACGCTGTTCTCAGATATACTGTGCAATTAAAAGAGATAAATCGCGCACGTAATTCCAAAGAGCTATCGACGAGGCTCCTTCTTATTAAGTATGCAATGTATGTTCTTTCATATTCATTTTGCGTAAGATTTAACGTGCCTCCGCCGGATTCTGACAATTACGAGAGGCCCGTCTCTGGTTTGTGGTATTCGCCATAAATTCGAACTTTAAAGGAACACAGAAGAGAGAGAGAGTTTTGTTCTAACCCTTGGTATTTGTACATTCAATTAAATATTTTATTTAAATGTATCGTAAACTAGGCTGAGAAATGTTTTTGAGTAGGGTTATATTTTCAAGGGTACTATTCAGGATTTTGTAACTAAGTCGCACAGTTTGAAAGAGAAGCTGTAGTTCTGTCTTATTCCCATTCGTAGGCATAAATATTGCAAAGGCTTAAAGGGCACGTTTTAAATAAAATCGACGAACGAATATATAACATTTTCGGAGATATAAAGGATTTATAAAAAAGAAAGAAGGATAAAGAATAAACTTCTTTATTTAACATAAATAAAGAAATTTGTTCAACTTAATATAGATTTCCATTAAAGCATATAATAAATAATGAATTTATATTGTTGAAAAAAAGAAATAAAATAAAAAATATATGTATAATTTTGAAAAAATATACAAAAACGCAAATGAGAAAAAGAAAGTGATAAACAATATAGAAATGAATAAATAATATTTATCGAATAAGATCAAATTTTCTAAGAAATTGTCTAATTCTCTAAAAATAATACGATAATAATTTGAATAAAAACACAAAGTAATATTTGTCATGAGATATATGATAATTTTTATAAATTGTATATAAATGTAATAATGCTGCAATGATTCAATAGAATCAAAAGAAAGCACCGATGTCATTAAACAAAGGAAGCTCGAGATAACTTTCGCGCGTAGGTAACAGTTTCTGTGCTACTATGCCATTAGGCAAGTGCACTTTACGTTTGAGTGCGCAATTTCTAGGATGAAACATCAAAACTATTATTATTCGAATAAAATCGTCGCTTAATTCGATGATATTAATCGAAGAAAATATAATAAATTTTTGAAAATTTACACGCTTTAAAAATTAAAAACTCTTCTTGAGTTTTGTGAGAAAAATTACACTCTTCAAAAATTTCTCGATTAATATAAATTATAATGTTAGACTTTGATATTTTTTCGTATTTTAATTTGTGTAATTACCATATTCAATTGTTATTAATGTCAATACTGATTTAAAATTGATGCTGCTTTAAAATATGGTAAAATCAATTACGTAGGAATAAATTTTAAATGTCATAAAATTTCATGAATTTTGCATATTTGGGGAAGTTTCATCCTGATTCATTAAAAAGTCCCAGGTCATCCAGTAACTTAATAATGAAATATTTACATTTAATAATAATATCACATAAATGCCAATCTGCAAATAGCAGTTATTTGTTAACATTGTCGCCACTAAAACCGCATATTGATGTTTATTACATGATTATGCCACATATTGTTCATAAAGAATGTAAAAGGATATAACGCTCAATGTTCTGTTTTTCTTCTTTTCGTGTCAACAGATCGAAGTAGTCTACTCATTAATTCCAGTATATGCTCCATGTGGCTTCGATTTCTTTTTTTATTCACACAATTCCGATGACTGACGGCGAGATTCTTCCCTTGGAAGAAGTCTTCCACCTGCTTCCTTTTATAGGCAGCTTCCTTTTTTTTGTCTCCTCTTTTTCTCACGAAAGTATACCGACGATGACACATTTGGGAATCCATACGGCACGTCGTGACACAATAGAAAGTTAAAGGCTAAGATCCGGAAGGAAGACGCCAATGATGACGAGTGACCCACATCCGGTGAATTAACTGTGAGAGAGTAGACGCATGCGTCGCTTATATGAATCATTGAAGAAAATATCACCAATCGAGTAGAAACTCGGTGCTGGAGATGAGAGTCGAACCGTTCGATAACCAATACCGATTGAAAAGCGTGGAGAACGCACTTTAGAGCGCAATGAAGCCCGTGATTATTTAGTCTTCTGAATTCAATTGTTTGTTCAACAATGATTATTACATTCGACATATTACATTCCATTCAAATAATATTTCAAATATTTATCGTATCATATTCTGTGTATAATATTACTACATTGTATTGTGTTTACTCTCTCAAATATGTAAACACGGCAAAATTGTTTCATGCTGCAGAAAGACTGACGATTAATTATCTGACTATGGATCGACTTCCTCACTTATTCTTTTATTGTCAGAAATTACAATACATTTAATTCATAATGTTAAATTATAATCAATTTGAATTATTTTTAATCATATCTGCTACATGCCTCTGCTTTTATTTAATATGCCATTAATTTAAATAAAACAATTTAACTTTGGAAAATTTATTCTCTTTTAAATGCATACGGTAGACGATTTTTTATTTACTTTGAAACAAAATAATCATAGAAATAAATCGATTTATATTTTAATACACGTGAAAGTTAAAAATAACAAAATGTTATTTAGCTCAAGGAATTGGGTTACCATTACTTTTTGCAATCTAACAGTGTAACTGTGACTGAAAAATCCAATACGACGGCGGTCTGATGCGCTTTTTCTAACAGCTCGATAAATCTAATTTTAAGGTTGAGAGAATTCATCTTTTCTTCTATTCTCTTAACTTTTAAAAACACGGAGCTATTATTGCATTTAATTCTTAAATTATATATTAGAATTATCGTATTTTATAATCTAAGACGTGCGTCTATTTTAATCAAATTTGAATTTTAGTTCTATTTTCCTATCCCTTCTATTTTTAATCTCACAAATAATTAACAAACTTTTAAATAAAATGTGAATAAATGTTAACGAAACTTTCTCGCTCGATTGAGCTCGTTCTCTTATTTAGGTCGACGCGAATATGTCTGTCTTTTATCTTTCATGTTTTTATGAAAGATAAAAATTACGTCTTATCCCCCATTCAACATAGATTATTCCATCGACATTTCAAAGATCGCAGCGATGTTGCTAGCAGCTTCTGTACTACATGGACTATCTTTAACCATTATATTTTTAACAGTAAATTCTTTTGCATAGTTGCAAGAAAAAATTGAAAAGCGGCTGTATCGAAATAAAATCCGGGTCGTATCCTCTCCATCTCGATTGACGTCATAAAATGAAAGTCCAAAAGAATTTCGTTCATGATTTTTGGAATAGAAAACGTTCCGCATTCGTTAACCACGTTTCGCAACACGTAGAAATCACGTCTCCGTCGGTCAACAACAGACTAATGATTAATCTGGCATAATCTGGATGCGATTGCTCCATGTAATTGCCATCACGTATCAAGAAGTGGCATGGCGTTACGGCCATACTCCACTATCGTTGCATTATTCATGTCTCTCGGCTACACCCTAAATTCGAGGACTTCCCAGAGGATGTAACCGCCGCAACGCACCGGTAATTTCACCGTCGAGCAGCCTTGCCAGCTATCGCCATATAAATCACGAAGTACGGTGCATTAAAGACGATCCCGTGAGGGGAGAGATAGACTTCTTTGCATTATAGAGTTTAGAATCGAAAATGACATTTAAAATATTTATCACATATTCATAAGTATAATTTTCAACGGCATTGATTATGCAAAGCATTCATTCCAAACAATATTAATCATCGCAATTCTTATTTTTTTAATCAGACATTCTAAAGTATTAAATCGATGATCTAAATGTTATTAGTTTATGCAAACTAATATTATTAATGTATGATAATGAGGTTATTATTAATGACAGTAATGAATTTACATTCCTATGCACAGTAATAGCAGCGACATTATATTCAATATATCATCATTAGACAATATATTGACCTTAGGATTGTAATTACGCTGATGGTAGACAAGGGATGAGTTGCTATGATTCTTTTACTTTTATTTTTAATTATGAGTCGCCTCCGAGGAACATCTCGGGATGATTACGACGGGTGCGGCCTGGATAATCGCTGCGATGAAAAGAAATGATACGTCGCAACCAGGTTTGTACAACACATAAAAAGGAAAAGACGAGTAAAGGAAATGAAAAATGGTTGGACAATTCGTAGATCTAAAGTCGACTTCGGCTCATGAATAACGTAGGAGAGAGCGCATTAGAATATTCCCCGCGGCATAACGAATAAGGAGACATAACTTCCATTGTTATTCTCCAGGTTTTAAAGGGGAGGGCACTGACTTGCGTTGACTACGAAAAAGAAGGAAAAGTTCTACATCGGATAATGATATTTTTCGCGAAGATGCACTTGAAAGAAAAGTCAATCTATTGAAATCGTCATCTATTTATTAATAGTGCATTAAAGCGAAGAACAGAGTTCCAATCTGTTCTCGTTTCGAGAGAAGGGAAAATGATTGTGTGAGAGTACAAGCGCGACTCCCACAGCACCGTAATTAGGATTCTTATTCGATTATCGCGTCGACTGGAGGTCGTATTTTAATCAAGACGCAATTGTTACTGTTCCAGGTAATAGCGGCCGGTTCAAAAATTACTTGATGCGCTGAGGATGCGCCGTGATTTCTGCAACGGTGGGCTTGCCTGCGCCGTTGTGTGGGTGTCAACTTGTCTGCTGCTTGTCCTTTCGCTGTCGACATCGACCATCGCCGGTATTCCTCTATTCTCTCTCTTTCTCTCTCTCTCTCTCTTTCTGTTTCCTTTTTTAGCGCTTTATTATTTACTCCTCGTTAATTAGACCCGTCTCTGTTCAAAATGCTCTCATATAAACTCAAAACATAAAAACAGATAAAATAATTGCGAGAAAATATCTTTCAAAAGTGAATTGACATTTTCATCATAAATTTCGATTCGCACAACATGTCGCTTTAATCATTTTTTGTCGCATTCATAGTTATATCTATTTTTTTTAGCGAATCAATTAATTTTTACAATAATATTTATGTATATATATATATATATATATATATATATATATAAAATTGAAAAAAAAATTATATTTTATTATCTCTCCTTTTTCTTTTATGAGTTAAAGAATAATATTCTATTTGGCTTTTAAAAAGATTATTGATTAATAGTCAAATCTGTTTGCAATAATAATTAAACATTAAAATTTATAACAAATCTAACGTTATTGAAAGATGCACAACAATTTGGTACGAGTAGAAATGCATACGGATAGAAATGTAGAGATCATTTTTGCGCATAACTTCGAATTCTAAACTCGATTAGAGATTAAATTGAATTTGATCGATAATGGTACGCTTAACGTACGTCATGCGTACAGTCAAGTACATCAGAGTTGCACGCATGAATTGCACGTGTGAATTGTATGGTCATTAATGTACATGACGTAGACATAGATGATCGGAAATGCAGGGTACCTATGTATATATTCGATATAATGTGATATCGTTGGCTAGAAATTTCCCATGCGATTTCGTATTCCGGCAATCGATTCCCATTCTAATGTGTTACAGCAGGATGCATGTCGTCTCAATAAATATCGAGGGCAATCCGATTTGCATGCCAATAATAAATTGAATTTCTCCTACACTATTAAAATACATCCCTTCATCTTTTCTTCTATCTCTCCCTCTTTTGCCAGAGATTTGTATTGAAAATATAGGAGCGCGCTGGCTCAGCAATGTGTTACATTAAATTCATTTTTACACTTATTGAAATACAATAAAGAATAACAGGTTTTTAGAATATATATGTGTTTCTTATATTATATATATATATATATATATATATATATATATATATATATTTCTTAAAAATTCATACATTATATATATGAATTTTTTTTTATTGCAGCATAGTATATAAAATTATATACACTGTTAAAAATAAATTGTTAATTTTAACAGTTTTGCATGTCTTAGAAAGTTCAGTATTCATTTTTAAGTTAAAATTAACATTTTATTTTTAACAGTGTAAGCATGTAATAGAATCTTGTTGTATGCTCTATGAATATCATGATACTGGATTTGGAGCAACAAACGAGAAAATCCGCGAGCAATGAATCGAAAATTTGGGTAATTGATGCATGGTAAAAGTCTAAAAATTCATTTGGATTTTTATGAAATTTTTGTTTCGGCAATGTAAAAATATATGTCTAAAAATGTACACGTTATAAACGATTGTACAATGTATGCGATACGTACATCATACTTGAGAACTTTCGCTAGAGGACACCTAAATAGAATATCGGATTTTCTTTTCGTGTACGCCCATCTGAGCCAGACACTTTCTTCATTTGTCAAACGAACGTGCATCACTGTTTCGCGTATTAATATGTGTCATGTAACGGAACGCGCATAGCAAGCTTCCTTTACATTGTGCGTAAATTTGTGCACGAAAGTTTAATTCTTTGAGTTTAAAAGATTTATTCGTATATTTCTTTTTAATTCTTATCACTTATCAATATTTTGTATATTAATTTTTTAAATAAAAAATTTTAATTAAAGCTAAAAATATAATTTAAAAAGGAAATAATATAAGATACTATTATAATAGATAATAGATATTATAATAGATAACCGATTATAGTAAAGAGCATTTTGTATTTGTGTTAAAAGTGATCTATTTAAATCTTGACTAAAATTTTGTTGATTGTTATTTTAGTTTCGCGCTTGCAATTTTTACTGATTTTAAAGGAATTTCCGTATATTTTTTTCCTATTTATAAATCTTTGTTCGTTTTTTATTTTATTTTTTTCTTTTCTGAGTGCTCAAAGGCATTCGCTATTACGATGCCTTCTTGAAACGCTCTCATAGCATGTTAGATAAGTATAGTAAGTGTGGCAGTAGGATGCCGAGGAACCGTTATCCATCGACTCCAGCTATTTTTATTATTATCATCGTTGTGCTATACTTTTAGTCCGAGCGTTCAAAAACGTCACTTCGACTTCTCATTTGAAGAAGTACCTTATTTCTTCATTATTATTAAAGTGCTTTTTAATGTAGGTAACTCATTAAATCAGTTTAAATCCAAATTCAATATGGTGCTTGTAATACGCTTCGTATCGCTCCGCTTTCGATCAAAAATTTCTTTAACTTATTTTTCACCAAGAATTAAATAATTTTTATTGACTCTAATCTAAAATCTCTATTATTCTTGACTTGCAAAACATTACTTTTTATATCTGATATTTCCGGAATACTAATTAAAAAAATTCTGCCTTCTACATGTCGAAAATATTGAAGTCTTTTCGAACTAAGGCATGATACTGTGACCCAGAAAATCGAAAATTTATTTTCAAAGAAAAAATCCAACTTATCCAAGCTATCGTAAAATATTTTGGATAAGCTGATATCGAAAGTCTCTACGTCATTATTTGAGTCATTTCAAAACGTAAGCAAAAGTGAAATAAATCTAATTATCAAATCCTAAAAAAATGTGAATGTAGATTTAACATCATAAGTCATTAAATTATTTTCATTATTAATGTTGGTGTTTACATCAATATCAATCACAGTGAAGATTATCACGGTGAAGATTATATTTAACGCCATATTTATATTTTTATAATAATGAAAAATCAATGATCAATTAATGTTAAATGTAATTAATAAAATGTAAATAATAAATAAAATCTAACTAATACTAAAGCAGGAAATTACATTTAAAGTATATTTTATAAATTGCAAAATTATTCTAATTTCTTATCTTAAAATCGTCCATATGAAGACAGAGTTTCATTCTGATTTACGCATAATTTGCAGAGCCATTGCTGAAAGTCGCCGGTCGATGTCCGTCCCTTGTTGAACAGAACGTGTGTCCATCGAGAGCACCAGTCTGCGAGAATGACTACCAATGTCAAGGCACGGAGGAACGTTGCTGCAAGACTGCGTGCGGTCTCCGCTGCGTCTCAGGCGAGTTAACTGGATGCGAGCAGTTGGAGTTGGCGGCTGTGAGGAGATCGCGGGCCCTCGGCGTTCGGGGTCCCCAACAGTTCATTCCGCAATGCAACAATGAGACCGGCGAATTCGAGAGAATACAATGCGAGCCACACGGTCGCAGTTGCTGGTGCGTCGACGAGATCGGCGCCGAGATACCCGGCACCAGGGCGCCCAGCAAGAGTGTCGTCGACTGCGACAAACCTCATAGTTGTCCAGCTCACAGCTGTCGGATGCTCTGTCCTTTGGGATTCGAAGTATAAATTCACTTTACGTTTGTCGCATTCAATTTACAGTTATCAGTATTGAAAATATCCAAGAATAAGTACTTTCTTTTTGTGCTGAAGTACATCTTTGTTACTTCTGCAATTATCACTTATTTACAGTTCGAAAATGTTAAACTTTTAAACATTTTTTCTGTAATTGTTGATCGTTCAATTTCGAATTATGACATTTAATTTCTAATAAAGTACGGCTGTTAGAAATATTCAAAGATATATAAAGATATATAAAAAAAAAGAATTCATAAAATATATTTTTAAATAGAATTTTATACTAGATATACTTGATTGTTTCGTGCCAAATAATCTTGATATGATGTTTTTCACATGAAAATCTTTTCAATACTGACATTGAAAAATTTAAACGCTTTTGTTAAAATATCTAACGTTTTCTAGATCAATGAGGTCACCGGTTGTCCCAAATGTGAGTGCAGGGATCCCTGTCGCGACGTTACCTGTCCAGGAATTGGACAAACATGCGAATTAATCACTGTGAATTGTATTCGAGAACCATGTCCTCCAGTACCCAGCTGTCGGAAGACCAGGTCCTTATCGACAATTTGTCCGGCAGGCGAACCTTTGCAGATCACTGATTCACCGCGGCCGTTTCTTTGCGGCGACACGCCAGGTAAACCAACTTGTCCGCCAATGTACAGCTGCCTGGTGGAGTACAAACAAGAATACGGAGTCTGCTGTCCGGCCAGCGTGAAGATACAGCGACCCGGTACATGTCCCGCGGAGGAATCGATGATGAATTCGTGCGGGCCCACCTGTCGCTATGACCTCGACTGTCCCGGGCCTCAAAAGTGCTGCAACAACAAGAATTGCGGCGGTAATGTATGCATGATACCTGGGGATCTTACCGCATGCCATCGCGACCGCATGCTTGCCGAGATACTCAGTGTCTCCGAGCGCCAGGGTCGCGGTTACATTCCGCAGTGCATGGAAGGTGAGGAATAGGCCATCAAATATTCCTATCGATCGATTTGGTTTTGGTCGAATAAAACTTCTAAAATACAAAATAATTATACAGATGGAAGTTTCCAATCGAGACAATGCTCAAGAAATGGCCTCGTCTGCTGGTGCGTAGACGGAGACGGTAGAAAAATATCCGGCTCTATGGGGCCCGCCGAAAAGATTGATTGTAGATCGATAAGCAAAGCACGTTCGCTTCCGGCATCTTGCACGTCTCAACAATGCGCCCAAGTTTGCCAATACGGCTTTAAAACGGACGCTTCCGGTTGCTCGACTTGCGAATGTGATGATCCATGCGAAGGGTAAGCATCACCACCACAGTAATAATTAATATTTTATTTGTGAGCCAAAGCTAATAAATTATAAATTGTTTATTTGATATCTTTTATTCATCATAATTATATTGATTTTATATACGAATATCCAGTGTCGATATTATCTTTTCACTTGATTAATCAAGCTTATTTTTATAGATTTCCGTGCCCTGAAGGGCAAGAATGTATTTTAAAGCAGGAGAATAGTTGTCCCGATTTTCTATGCCCTACAAAACCGGAATGTAAACCCAGAAAGACCTATAAGAGTCCTTGTATTGTCGGTGCACCGCTGATCGATCAAGATGGAAACGCCGTAACTTGTTCTACAAACGAAACTTGCCCTGATAATTACAAATGCACGATGGTACAGGAAGCCGATCAATCGGTGTGCTGTATGGAAACATCCAACTCTGCAAAGGCACCCACAAGTAATAATTATATAATAAATAATCAGGAATAAAGTTAATTCCATTCCCTACAAGCAAGAAACATTTTGGAACATTTTAACATTACATTTTGACATTGCAGCAACGTTACAATATTGAAATGTTCCTTGCTTACTGGGTTATTATTATAAATAATATTTAATCATTAATAACAATAAGTGAGAATAACGATAAGTTGGATTGAAAGAAGAAAGAAATTAGAATCATGAAAATGTCAAGTTTTTCTCCACGAATTTCACAAGAAATCATTTTTAGTGTGCGAGTATCTGCGAGATTTTAACGATCGTATGGAGGGTACGAGGGAAGGAATGTCCCTGGCAATTCCAGCACCTCAGTGCGAGGAGGATGGTGGTTACAAATCTTTGCAATGTTACAACAGTACTAGCTGTAAATGCGTGAACCATCGCGGAGTAATCTTAAAGTCCGGCCTGGATTCAGTCGCTTCAGTGGACTGTGAAGCCATCAGGGAACTCACACAGATTTGTAAGCGTTTGTACTGCAATCTGATCTGTCCGTACGGCTACGAGGTGGACGCAACTGGTTGTGAGCAGTGTCATTGTCATGAGCCATGCCGCGATGTCACCTGCGATTCGCATGAGACCTGCACGATGATTGACGTCAACTGTGGCCCGAACGAGTACTGTCCAGCGGTGCCGGCATGTCTTACGACGAAACCGGGCCAGTGCCCGTACCTCGTGCCAAGCTCATCGAGCTGCGAGCTGCAGTGCAGCAATGATCAGGAGTGCTCATCCGGCGATAAATGTTGCTCGACCGGTTGCGGTACGCAATGCGTGGCGCCAGTCATGGCCACGGCTTGCCAGCATGCTCGTGCGGTCGCCGAGCATGCTGCCAGAGAATCAGGCGAGCCCGCGAGAAGGACTTATATACCCAGGTGTGACTCCAACGGCGCGTTTGAGCCGGTACAATGCCACAACGGTTTGTGTTGGTGCGTAGATGAAGAAGGCAAAGAAGCGGCGGGTACTCGGGTCCTCGAAGGAATCGTGCCGCGTTGTAACACACCCTTGAGATGCCCAGAAATCGATTGCAAGCTCGACTGTCCAGATGGATTTGAACTGAACGCGGACACAGGCTGCCCGACGTGCTCATGCCGCGACCCGTGTCGCAGCGTAACTTGCCGCGGCGAGAACGAGGCGTGCCGGATGGTGGAGGTCGCGTGTAGTGCACCACCGTGTCCCCCGGTACCAGTTTGCTTACCGAAGAAGGACAATCCGTGCCCGAATAGTTCGCCGTTGCTCGAGCAAAACGGCTCGATCGCCACTTGTGGACCACATGGTCATCATTGCCCTTCGACGCACAAATGCGAGCTGTCGCCATTGGACGAATACGCAGTGTGCTGTCCGAAACCGCGTGAGGTCTGCTTCGAGCCACCCCGAAGAATACCATGCAATCCGAGCGTTGGCTTCAACGAGACTGAGAGATGGTTCTTTGATCCGGAGCGCAATGAATGCCGGCGCAAGAACGAGTGCACCGTCGGCCACAACGACTTCTCCAGTCGACTGGTGTGCGATACAGTATGTCCTGTACTGTCGCAGTGCGAGAGGTTGCGCGAGAAGAATCTGAAGCGATCGCAACGACTCAAGCAGCCCACTTTCCTGCCCAAGTGCAATCCTGATAGTGGAACGTGGGAACCGGTGCAGTGTCTGGAGCACGTTGGTGTCTGCTGGTGCGTGAATCGTAAGGGCCAGCCAATTAAGGGTTCACTCACTCGAACCGCCGAGCCAAAGTGTAACTTCCGGCAAGCAAGACGCGGCGGCAGAAGACCAGAGTCGCAGGAGATAGACCGTGAGATTCAAGCGATTATGGAGGACGCTCTGCTGAACTTGGAAACAGACGAACGGCAAACAGGAAAGATTCTCGGGACTAGATGTCAGGCGATGAAGAACAAAGGTCACGTGCCTACGATATGCGACCCACAGGGTAGATTTGAGCCTACACAATGCGCTGGTGATACTTGCTGGTGCGTGGATGAAGCTGGCAATCAACTAATTGGATCTAAGCCGTTTGTGAAGGGAACTAACATTTGCCGTAAGTGGAAGATTTTTTTAAATTAAAACTTAGTTGTAATAATTTGACAAGTATATGATTAAAATATGAGTTAAATTTGAAATTAAATTTGAAGTTAAAATTTTATATTAAGATCTATAAACTTTTCAATTTAAATATGAAATAACAGAGTAAAACAAAAGATAGGATTAGTATATAAGAGATTGGAGCCATTTATCATACAGGGAATGATTGTCAAAACGTTTATAGGTAATTCAATTAATATATGTAATGTGACCAGACGTTCCGATTTCGACAAGATAGTCCCACTGTTCCATTTAACGAAAAGTAGCGAAAAAGTCTCACTGAAAAATATTTACATTTTGCCAAATTATAGAATCATAGAATATGTATTATCGCTTCCAGGAAATAAGCAGCAGTTGAATGAATTTTCTCTGCAATGAACGAAGTATGGACAGCAGAAAAAAGTGAACTTTGAGTTTGTATTCTAAAACTAATTAAAAGCATATTAATAACAAAAATTAATTTTGATTTCATTTGCCAAGAATTTTATATATTTCTTAAGTACTTAACCTGACTTATTAAAGCAAATAATTTAGAATGAAATTAAATATAAAATAAATAATTGTATTATTTTTAAAAAATAAATTACTATTATTATACTTATCTTTATATCCATATCTACCTCCTCTTCAATCCTACTTAAGAAAGTCCTACTTTAGATCTAAAAATATCTGGTCACATTAAGTATATCTAGTCACATTAAATATTAATATATTAATATTTAATACATTAATATATGATAGGAGATTCTCTTCTTTTAACTATAAATTATAATATAATATTAATAATAATATAATACTAATTTATTATATAAAATGATTTGCGCCAAAAGTTGTGTATATTACTTATAACGATTTTTTAAAAAATGAAATGAATAAATTTTTCTTATCTCTTTTTTATCATTTGATATTACTAATAGCATTTCTTGTAATATAAAAAGTAGAAAATGGAATGCCTTAGATAATTTTTGCTCTGTAATTATTAATCATTATTGTAACAAAGTTTGTGAATATAATCTTTTTCATTAAAAATGTGTATTAACCAAGATAGTCGGGATTAGTTGCAATGCGTGACAGTCAATTTTAGTCTCTTTAAATCAGCAATCTCTTTTGTAAATTTGTAAATTTAATCTCTAGAGATTAAATTTACAAATATAATGTTTTATATAGATATTAATGTTCTTTCATATAAAAATTATGTATATTTATATACATATAAATTAACGAAAATAAATTTACGAAAATAAATTACACATTTGTGTGTGATTAAAAAATAATCATTTCATTTATATAAAAATACTATACTATTATTTCTTAAAATATAGAAACTAAATAAAAACTATAGAACTAAAATAAAAATTGTATTTTGTGTTTTATCCACATAAAGTATGTTATTACTAATTTTGGAATGTGTGACAATCAAATTGGAGTAATTGTCACATTTTTTTCACAGCTTTAAAATTATATATTATATTATATAATTTTAATAATTACTTATTTGTACGATAATATATTCAAGATTAATATATTTTTTAATACCTAAGGAATGTATTACAACGTGTTTAAAACTCTTACATCCACTTTTTTAAAAAAACCATTGAAAAATTGTAACAATCGGTCCTAATCTCCCCGATTTCTCATAATATAACAGTCGCATACACGCGCGTATTTCTCTAAATTAAAATTCTTAATTATAAATTTTAACAATGTTTTATTGCAATTTAAACATAATATCTGTTATATTATTTAGTACCCACTCCAGTCGAAGCTGTTGAAGTGACGTTACGTTTCCCCGGTCGATTTCTCGCCAGCGACGAGAAGCGATTCGCTCGAGAGGCCGAGAATTTTCTGCACGAACTAGGTGCGAGACTCCGAAAAGACATACGAGTAGAAATCAATCAGGATTCGGCAATCTTGAGCTTCGAGATTGTCGGCACGAACAAAGTAGATGTGGCGTTCTATTTGGAAGAGCTCACGCGAATTCAGAAGTTGTCCTTGCTGGGTTCGTCTGCGGATGCGACGACTTCACGTTTTACGCATCGCTCTGTACCTATGGCAACGCAGAGCCGGATTGTCACACTGGAACAACGTGAGATCCTCACGCAAATGGAATCGCCGTTTTATCAAACAGCTACAATCGTGCTCGCAGCGAGCAGCGCCTTCATTATTAGTAGTCTCGTTATTCTACTAATGTTGTACCGCAAAAAGGTAGGAACTTTTAAAATTTCGCTGAAGATATTAACTCTTTAGAACAGTGAGGGTTTAAGCACAAAGATGGCCATAATTGAATTGTGAAATGGAAGTCGTAGATCGATATAATGATTGATGTACATGTGTCTTTCTTAATTGTTTCTCATCTTTGTGCTTAGGTTGTGCTTGACTCTATTGAATCCATTCTATATATTATATTCTTTATGTTATATTTGCAAATTTGAATTATTGTTATTGAAGTAAATTTAGTATTTACGTACATATGTACTTATTTTATGAGTTATATTGTTTTGGTTCTTTAAATTCAATTAGTTTTTAATTAATATAAATTAAATGAGTTTCATGAATCCAATTTTAATAACAGTGTTA
>Ga0157363_1001028_pt1 | contig 22554 bp, 7 predicted proteins | sample AttsexASBM1_FD_111477 | JGI IMG/M metagenome (GOLD analysis project Ga0157363, IMG submission 111477) | Fungus gardens microbial communities from leaf cutter ant in Ribeirão Preto, State of São Paulo, Brazil - Atta sexdens ASBM1 | ecosystem: Host-associated > Fungi > Mycelium > Unclassified ... | reverse complement strand
AGCTTTGGTGTGTGTGTGTGTGTGTGTGTGTGTGTGTGTGTGTGTGTGTGTGTGTGTGTGTGTGTGTGTGTGTGTCGAACTCTCCGTCACAATGTAGCTACAAATCTTCATTTTCATTATTATCTTTTTTTCAATTGATAAAACTATAAAACATGTTTGAAATCCATATCTGATAATTCTTGACTCTCTCTCCTATTTTATATGACATCTTAAGATCTAGTACATAAAAAAACATAAGACATAAGACTCAAACAATAAAAAAATCAACATGTTAAATTCGCTATTGCTCACTTATGATCTTACATGATTTCTACTGTGATTGATCGATTCGCTTACTGCTTAAGTCTTACATCTTAAGTTTTTTTGTGTGCGATGGTCTTTACCAGATATTACATAAAAATGACTCGTTTTCGTCCTCGCAGAAATTAAATATTTAGCTATAGATGTACGCTATATATGTACGAAAAAAAGTGTATGATATAATTCAAGATAACGAAGATGCTTGCTACAAAAAACATTTCAAAAATTGAAGAACGTCCATTTGCCAACTGCGTGATGGGGATTCTTTTATGTGCACCTTATTACAGTAGCTACAGCTTAAAATAAAACAAGTAATGACGAGAAAGAAGGAAAAATGAAAGAAACGTGTTAAAGAGGTCTGAAAGAGCACAGATGAAAAGAACGAAAGTGTTATTTTTGCAATAATACTACAAGTAAAAAAAAAATTAATTTCTGTAAAGATGCTTTGTAAATAGATCTCTTATACGTAATGGGAATCATAATTCTTTGAAAACAGCTCCTATTCCCTTGGTTTATTAAATTTCTAATAATTTCAAAGCAGAAAAGAGCATATATTATTAAAATAACGTTTTAATAAGAGACAAGACGGTCTCTCGATAAACGATTGATTAATGGCGTACTTGAATTTCCTTAACTTTCCGTACTTGATTGACAATCGTTAATGAACGTCGACGCAATCGGAACTGAATTCGAGAGGGCATTTAACGGACGTAATCTGCTTGGAAGAAGAGATTGGTGAAATCAAGACTTTACTGCTGACAGCATCGCTTTTCTATGTCGGTTTTCCGTAGATACAGTTCGTAATCCTAATTAGTTAATGTAACGTGTTCAGATTATTAAGATTTCTGAATTTCTGGATTCTCAGATAATCGACCACATGTATAAGAAATTAAAACTAATTATTAAGAAAAATAGTAACAAAATAATAAACAGTATAAACAGTAATAAAATAATAAACAATAATTAAAAATATTAAATATATATGTATAAATATTAATAATCGTTATCGTGATAATTTTCAAACAAGTTCACCGCAAGAACAACAGAATTGTTTACTAATTCATTGTTACTCAACCTCATCTTTAGTACTCATATCGCATTCGTGTTTCTATCAGGTTTGCAGGTGTTGCACAATAAATCTAAATAATTCGTATACTTTCTGGATGTTTCTTCGATTCTCGTCCTGTTTGTTGTCTGAACGCTTTTGACAGGGTTCGCTCCCTTATCGTACTGTCACCTTTAGAGTTTGCTGTTTTATGTAAGATCCGAAGTAAAACGGGAGACCGAAATTATCTGCCGTGGGCGATGGGAGGCGTGCCATGGTACGTTAATCGTACTTTAGCGAGAGACTCGTGGGACGTGGCTCGCGGACAGCGGTTCGTTCGTGTCGCCGATTGAAATATATACCACCGGAGATATCTTGGGACCGCAAGTATCCTGGGATTCCCCTCCGAGTCTCGGTCGAGTCACAGTGCAGAAGTCGCACCGAGGTCGATCGACAAATAACACCTTCGTATCCTGCAAACGTACAAAGACGGATACGGCACGAGTTTATGCACGGAGTTGGCTCCCATCGTCAGAGCTACGTGCCCGAGAACATAGCCTAAAGGTACTCCAGGACGATCAATACATTCTATTGTCATTGTGCTCCCGCGAACGCTATACTGAACGCGAACAAATATTGAGGAATTGTCGAGACGTTCGGGTATTAGCAAGACGACGTGTGACGGGAGTTAAAGTATTTTTCATGTCGACGGTAAGTGACGATGGCTAGCAGTTGATATATTGGTTTATTGATCGGGTTTAGCGAATTTCTAAAGATGATCTGTCGTTACGAACACGCGAGACCTGGAGACTACATCGAAATTTCGAAAATTTCACAATGGATTTTATTTTCCGACCATTTTAGTGCGCTTCGTAACTTGTGAGAGATTTTTTGTTCCTTGAAAAGTACGAGTGAGTGAAAATGAGACCAGTTCCGGATCTCTGAAAACGATCCTGTTCTCACGACTAGAAAACTCTTGCCTCTGGGTGTCAAGATCGGGCTAAGTTTGACAAGTTTTGTTCCACGATTTCATTCACCGACCCGAGACCCGCGTCACGTAGTTCGGCTCGGGCGTACCACACATCGGGAATGTAAGCGGTTGACGACTTCGGACGGTAAAGTTTAAATCCTTTCGCCAAAGGTATTTTCTTTTTCAATATTTTCTCTTCCTCGAGATATACTTCTCGGCGGGACGTTACATGCGGTTCTAGCAAGCAGTGAAACTTCTATTTCCTCGAGAAACGACGAAAATAATCCATGAACATTCTCAAAATTGAGTATTCAACATTTCTATCATTCCGTTTCAAGATCGCTTTATTGTTAGTTGCAAAATCGCGAGTCTAATAGACGCACGGCGTATATCTATCTTTATCTTTGACAGCTCAATAAAGGAAAGGTTAATTTAAGTAGGGTCTGACATTATTATTACGTCAATTGTCCCGATTGATTATTCTATACTTTGCGCAATGACCTTTATTTGTTATCTTTGTAACCGATATAAAGCACGTATATTTTATCTATGTTTTTTTTTATCACATCCTTATAATTTTATACATATATGCAGACAGGCTATAAAAAGTTAACTGTAACTTGAGGCTAATAAATAATAAACTCGTTCTCTTTTTTTTTTTTTAGTGTTCTCTCATAGCAGCTTAACGTTTCCAAAGAAAATATCAGCTTTATTGTCACTTCTTGTGGCTTTGATAATATTTTGAATAATTTGAATAAAGTTACAAAGCAATTAAACTAGCTGTTATAATAATTAATAATCAAATAATTAATTAACCAACACACTCGCAATTTACATATTTCCTCTATTCTATATTTCGTATACTTTTTTTGTACGTTATCTCTTCAAAAATCAGGAAGAAGAAATCCAATTCTTCGGGCGCGCGATCGATACGTAAAACTTTTTACTTTAATCACTTTAAGGTCGGGAAAATGTCATGTCAAGAGGAAAGACTTCTCTTTCACTTTTATTTTATACCTATAGTATATATGTACATCATACTCGAGCTTAGCTCGCGATACAGTTTGCCGTTTAACCTTTAATGGAATAATGTGGAAATTAAGCGGTACTTAACACTCCACTGGTTAGGAAAATATCGCAATAACGAAGTTAATTCCTCGTTTTGCTCGCAGGACAGACTACAGATTCGCGGGCTATTTGAGGCCCGCGGGAGAACTTAATAAACAAGATTCATTTCTTCCACTTTCGGTTCCGGCGCGTCCGTTAATAATATCTTAATCATTACACAAGATGGAACAATATAATTGTAAGAAAGGGAATAAATAGCATAATGATAGCGAATAAAAGTAATACAAAAAGACAAGAAAGCTCCGACACTAATTCTATAAAATATAATTAATAGTGTCTACGAAGGAAATTATTTTAATATTCTGAGTAACGTAAATGTATAAAACTTAATTATTCGTATTGTGTCTAAATACTATTCTTTTCTTAGCATTGTTTGCAATGTGATTATGATAAAAAATTATTTTATTCTGCGATGTTAGGCAAGAGAAATGGAGCTTTTCATTGTTTGCGTATCTTAAAATGTCTATCGTCCGATAAAATTGTATAAAGTAGAAGCATGTATAAAACTTAGACTATCCGAGATAACACGAATTTTTGAAATATAAAGCATCACTGGAATTATACGTTATAGCAAATAAGATTTCTCTAGTGTAATTTTCGAAGAGAATTTATATGGTACAGTATAAATATTAATGCAATATTTAGCGTTACGCATAAGCATTGTCATTGTGGTGAAATCCTTTGTAAAGTTGAATGCAGATCGGAACAAAAGGGAAGTATAGAATGTCTGACGATTCGCACCGAAATAATTTAACAGCTTCAATACGTCATGCCAGGAAAATATATGCTTTTCTAAAATAAGTAGCTTTTTTAAAATAATTAGTAAAAATTAACGATTTCAAGTTATCATTTCTATACCGAGTTGACAAAATAAATTTTTATAAATCACGAGATCCATCTACAAAACTTTAAATTTTGTATCAGCAATCAATTCGTATTATCAGAGTAATCCTTTGCGGTCGATGATTCCATAACGCGTCGATTGAATTGCGATTGGTGGCTTATACATTTTTAAAAGACAGATTTATCCGCAATATATAAATTCATGGAAACTCTGATGTGAACATAGTGGCAAATGCCGGTATGACAAAAAGCAATAATACGATTTTCTTCTGGCGTAAATTAAAAAATATATTTTCAAGAAAAATACGAAAATGTTATGAATAAATAGAATTCAATTCTCGCAAATGTGTTCGTTATTATCGTGTTCAATACGACAACTAAATATAAATATAAATTAAAATATATGGTTCTGGAGTCACAAATCATATCAGCTCTCAATTTTCATTGTTCGCAATAAATTGCTCTTTTAACGAAATTTGTCTGCGTTTTATTTCATTACGTAATATTATTTTCATAATTGGGAACAACGCAAATAGGGCGTTCAAAAGATGCGAGGAGTACAGTTGGCCATTTAACGTTAAATGATTTAGCTGAAAAATAAAATATCAAAACTGCAAAGAACTAATGGGATTATTTATTTTCCAATTAATCACGTAATCTTCGCTTGGTAAAACTTTCGTCTGAAATCCAATTTGCGATGTTGAAAGCGGAAGACAAATGCTTCGAATTAACTTTTAGTCCAGAAAACACGTCGAATTAAATTTGTGTTCGATAACTGAAATGTTGTAACCAATTCGCTATTATTTATTTGTTCTAACACTGTTTGTAGAAAAACGCGAATTACGTGAGGAAATGTGAAAAACTTTAGAGGAACGTGAAGTCACATCGTAATTTGTCGCTTCAACTTGCCGTAAAACGTGCTGTCCTAAGAAATAAAACTTTAATATACGCGATTAAGGTTCGGAAACTGCGCGAGGCAATATGCATCTAACAGAAAACAGCCGGCGCACTTTACGTGCACGCAATACATATATATATATATATATATATATGTATATATACGTGCATACGTATGTAAAGTAACCTGGTGAGAAGGTGGAATATTAATGAGTACAAAAGTGGAATCGTTGCAAGCACCGGAATTCGTTTCGTTTTGCGGAAATACGCGGAAATGGAACTGAATCCACAAATCTGAATCTAATTCGATAAATAACAGTTTTTTTACGATTGCTTAAAAAAAAAATCATTCGCGGTAAAATTCGCTCCTATTTCATTACATCGAAAATCTATACGCAATACGTTATTTGTTTTAAAATTCAAAATTGTTTAAAAAAGAAATATAACATCTTAATACTAGCTAATATTATAATCAATTATATAACCCTTTGATAAGTGACGAGATTATATTGAAAATCGATATACTGAAGGGATGAGAGTTTGATATTTTCAGAAATGATATTTACTAACATAATATTTTGATATCCGGCGATTAAAATAACTGACATTTTTCTTAACGAGTTGTTTATCACTCGACGATGCAATATTCTTCTAATTATTCATAGTATTCGAACAATTTTTGTATATTATTGAAAAAAAACAATAAATACAAAACGATAAATACAAACGCTTTACGTACCTATGTCCATCAAATGGATCTCACCAAGATGTCGTGCGGCGTAAAGGTGAAGTAATCCGAAGGCGAGCTGCATCCCGGTGGTGAGCAACAGGGCGAGAAAACCGGCGGCGCAAACCAGCCAGCCCCATCCACCCTCTGGATAGAAATGCGCCCGCATACCGGCGACGTCTATCCCTGATAGAAAAGATTATCCTCTTTATAATTCAAAGATAAATCACGGAATCGCATTCGGATACTGTCAAATGTCGATAATAGAATATCTCGCGGCAAGGATGGATTTAGCATTTTAAACTCTTGATAGGAGATTTCTGATATATGAAATGAGAAATTTGCAAAGTGATTCAGTTTCGTAACTTGTAATAGAGACCTTGAGTCGAAAAAGTAATATTTCATTATCACTAATATTATTTATGTAATATTTATTTATTTACTTAAGAATCATATGATTTAAATAATTTATTGGAGTAATATTACGTACAAAAAAGTGCATACAAAAAAGGAAAAAAAAAAGGAACAATACTGTTATAGATGATATAATTGTATTCATTCTATTATTATTCTATCATTGAATATTCAAATATATATAATTTTGCAAAAGGGGGAGAGATAAAAGAGAGATACATATTATACCTGTACGACGAAGTGCGGGTACACAACGATGCAGACTGCGTAGGTCGCCCAAGACCCAATTCGTATTGCCACCTATGGTTTCATCGTCCATGTAACGTAGACGAGTGTCTGAAAGAAATCATGAATTAATTATCATGAAACACATCATTCATGTAATTATTCAAGTATCTCTATATATTTTCTGCCTGGAATTAAACAAAAAGGTGGAAGCAAAAGAATGTTCTTAAATATAACCTTGTCGAGGAACCATAGTTGGTTCACATTGAACGGTAGCGTTGCGCTATCGAGCATTCGTTGAATTGAAACACTTAATTCCTGAAATAATACACTAGAAGACATTGAACTCCCATAATGGGAAACGGCTGTTCGGTTACCGCGACGACGACACCTGCGGTTGGCAACAGCAGCGTTTGCATGAGACAGAATGTGAGATAGATAAGAATCAAGAAGAAAGAAACGATGAGAGAGATGGTAGGAAGGAAGGAAGGGAAAAGATGACGGTCAGGTAAATGCATCTTTGAAAGAAACGACGAAACTTCCGTTAGATTGAAAAAAGTAACGTTGGGCACGAAGTCAAAGAGCGGGTTATAAAAGAAGGAAGAAAGATTGAAGATCATGAAATAGGCGTGACCTTATTCGTAAAAAATTATGAATTCAGAGCCAGTTTCTGATCGCGGGAGAAGATTTAATTAAATTTATGGTCGTGTATGTTGCGTATGCGCTACGCTAACCCAAACTTTTCCATTAGCGGCGTTAAATGTTAAACACCTTTGGGTTTTGTGTTGTCACGCATATAATCCTGGCAAAAATCGAATTTGAGAGTACCGTGGTTATTTAAATTTGCAAGTCTAGTGGAGCTGTTTTCATCAAATATGTAATTAATTAATTATTTTGTTTGATTAGTTTGAGTTTGATATAAAAGATTGATAATATTTTCTCACTTGCCTTCTATAAATTCATAATCATTTTGTCCTTCTCCGAAATTCACAAATATTAAAAATTAAATATCGCTCTTTTTCATGTAAAATATTTTTCCTCAATACTTGGAAAATGTTTCTCTACATTTGGTAATTATTCGCATGCGCGTTACTTGATTTTACATTTCGTTTTATACAAGTAATTAAAACTGGGTTTCCGAATGTCTCAGTTTCTAATTTATTCGCAAGTTGTTCTCGTATTATATAACAGTTTGACATCAGTTGTAAATTATCGCACCACCGTGTCAGTATGAGTAAAACTGCGTTTACCAATGCAATTCAATTTCGAGAACATGTCCATAAGTGGATAAGTTTCTACGCAAGCTCTGTTGCGCTTATTAATGTTCAGTTATGTAAAATCATTTGGAAGAGATTATTTGCACGATGCCTAGCATTGTCGTCGTTATCGTTATCGTTATTGCTGCCGTTATCTTTACCGGTAACGAGAGAAGAACGTAAAGACGTTACACATTCGCCTTTAGGTGAGTAAATCAGCGAGAATGAAATATTCTTCATTACCCGGTACGTAATGAGAATAAGGTATGAAAGGAGCGCGTAATGAGGAACGCACATTCCTACGCGGCAGAAGGAAGAGAGAAAAAAGGTGCGAGCGACAGTAGGTATTTTGCCGAAAATGACGTGAGACATAGAAATTGTCGAGGATGGCACCGAGGGCAAAATTACCGTGGGAGTTATGAAGGTACTTTCTTGATGCCGGAAAAAGAGCGGCAAAAATGCGAATTTCTTGCGAACGTGCCACATCCTTAGTGAAATCACGGTCGCATTTCCGCTGCACGATCTAAACGAAATATCTAAAATACCGCTTCGAGAAGCATGGAGAATGTGCAGTGATTGCCTCAAAGTAAATACCCAAGAGGCTTCGATATATAAAAAGAGGACGTTCTGCCTCTCGAACGTATAAGTAACTTCGGCTTCGTGGATATTTCTATTTCCGATTAAACTTTGCAAAATTTTCGCAATCTTCACCATGTTATCGAAGCCACGTAATGATAAAAAAAAACTATCAATGACATTTTCTCCATTGCGTCATTTATGCTGTCATGATTTTAAAGAAACTTAAGCCTCGATACTTTTTGTACTTTTTATAATTCGATAATTCAAATAATAAAAAAAAATTAATAGATAAAAGAATATTGAGTTCTTCTTTTATGTTTATTACGATATAGATGTGAAATTATTGATTCTCTTTCATATAAAAGAAACCAAAATTACAATTCCGATTGCTATTCGAATTCACCTTTGTCAATCGAGATTGAATACCGATGGTTGACCTATATTTATGATAGACACTGTTTTCAACATCAAACACAAAATTTTAAGATACTTCTTCGACAGAGTTAAGTGGCATTGATTCTTATTTTACTATCGTTGCAAGCTTTTCATTTTATCCTACTTTTTTTATTTTCTGTCTTCATACGAAGATGAAAGAAATAATTAATATTCGAGGAACAACGAAAATAAAAAATTTTCAAAGTATATCAATGTTTTTTTACACACATAAAAGACCTAATATATATAGTATATGTATAGGGTAACTCCGGCAAATACGCCGCGCTGAGATTACACTGCAGAAGTCAGAAAAAATAGGAGTAGGGATAATGTTCCCGCAACTACTACTCTCTCTCTGTTACATGCCTTTATGTTATATTAGTGTAATGTTACGATTTCAATTTCTTACTGTTAATATTAATGAAATTATTGAATCGATTTGTCTGTGTTAAGTAGCACCATCATAAATTATAATCTATAAAATGATTACTGTAGGACGTGCAAAAGACTTAGTGGTGTTATTTCGTGTAGCGAAATAGTAAAACATGTTGTATAACAAAATACAAGTATTTCGCTCTTATATTCTTTGTTTAGTTTGTTGTTTTGTATATCCCACCTGTTTGGAATATACGGCATTTTTAGCGGGCGGGATTTATACCCAAAACATACAAAGTGCGCAGATTGAATTCATTGCACTAAATGCAATAAACGCATTACATGAAATATGTACCTCATGTCATAATACTTGTAATACATGTGGGAAGGTTGTAATTATTATTTATTACTTCATATACATATTTATTATTCTTATTCCTTAATAAAACTTTATTAAACGCATTTTATAAGTTTTTTGTGTCATTTTACGTCTTATTTATATGCATTATTTGTAAATTTTTCATGAGCCGTACGTACGTTTCCCCCCTTCCCCCTATGAGTAACCATATATCCCACTCCTACGGAATATACGGCAAAAATGCAAAGGTTTAAAAAAGTTCATTTTTTAATAGGAAATATAAATATTTCGGATTTCTTATATTTTTTTCATAATAGTAGACAGTACAAAGTTTTTATTGTTATTATATAGTTCGTTTACTTTAAACATAGTAAATAATACTCAATAAATTGAATTTTTGATAGATGCGGCGTTATACCGGAGTTATATGAAAAAACAGACTTGCTAAAAGCTTTATATAGCAATCTCGTATTTTCTAAACATATTACTTTATAACAGAAATATTTTCTAAAAATTTCTATACAAAAATTGGAAGAATTTTATGATTTTCTCTGCTATCAATCTATATAATATGAATTTCTGCAAGAAATTAGATATACGGCGCACGAATTGCGACATTATTATAAATTCCGGTTGTGCGAACGTGCTACATAACTTCAGATTCACTCGAATTAATTCAGTTCATTTAATTAAAGTAAATTCAATTAAACATCTGAATATTGGCACAACTTTAATATTGCTTCCGGAATATAAACGGAATAATATATCTCGCGATATGTATCAAATTAAAATTTAGTAAGAATAATATTAATTTTGAGATTACGGACGGTAATTCATGAATTATTCTGCATAATTGGTATTCAGGATATACGATTGGAATGTATTTGACTAACTGAAAAGTAAACTCACCGCCGTGATACGAACTTCCACGGTGCGGCGTGTACGTGCCATTTTGACCCTCCATACAATGAGTCGGCGTATAGTACTGCATGGGATGTTGCATGTAATTATTGGGGGTGTTGGGGACATGTACAGGATGACAATGTATGCATCTTCGTGGTGTCTCGGGCGGAGCCTGCAAACAAGATGAATTTTCAACGCATTTGAGTGTTAAAGAGACGAGGAGCGCAATAAGTAAAGGCGTTCATGTAGACAATCGCCATGTTTATTATTATTATATACGAAATATTACTCTGCGCTGATGTATTATGCAATATTGCGTAAGATTATTTCTCAAGTTGTTAATAACAATATACCAGTATTGTACATGAAAATTTTATCGTGTAAATGTCATAAGCCGAATTTATAATGTCATTTCAAAAAGAGAACGTTAACCTTAAAAATTATTTATTACTTTTATAAGTAAAAAAGATCTTATTTTCAAAATGAAAAATTTTTCAAAATGAAATAATCGAGACACCAAAATGTGTTTTTAAACTGGAAATTGAAAATTCCAAAGTATCATTTACGTAAATATTGCTTAAAATTAAATGACTTGTAATAAATGTTGATTAAAGCTATGTCTCTATTCTATATTTCTTTCCTAGAGGGAAAAATCTATTTTGCTAAAGAATTTAAAAATTTAGATAGATAGATACCGATTTAAAAATAATTTTATTAGATCATCAAAATAGCTAGATAGAAAACTCAAAGGACATAAACAATGCTGCAAAAAATTGTGGCATTCTAGTAATCAATTTGAGCATACCTACCAATAAAATTTATTCTCAGATCTGTATCTAGTTAAATTTTTAAATACTTCAGCAAAACCATTTCTTTCCATGCGTGAATTATTTCCTTTGCAGTTATCATAAAATCGATTTTCTCATATATCGCATTTAATAATGTGTGTAGATCGATAAAATACTCTCTTTTTACGATGTTATATCTCTATATTATTATCTCTATATTTATTTTTTATTTTCACATATTGACAACCAATTTGAGCGTAATTATTTTGATAATCCAATAAAATTTATTTTCAGATCTGTATTTAGGTAAATTTTTAAATACTTCAGTAAAACCATTCTTTCCACATAAAAATTGATAAGGGATCACACGATACGCTTCAATTGATTATAATCTGTGAAAATCGATAAACGAGATCTATAAGATCTTTGCAAAATTTTCAGAACCCCGATCAATCATGATGTAATCGCGCATGATGTAATAACAGACAGACGGTTTCAACAGCTCACCTGCATGGAATGTTGCGAGCGCAACGATCTTATCGAACCGGTCGGGTGCAAGGATGGCACGCTGCCGCCGAAGCTCATGGCCGAATTTCTGCATCCTCCCGGGGTGGACCAACCGCCGCGCACGCTAGCCGTAGTCCACCCCATCCCGCTTCCGCAGTCATCCACCAGCATCTTCAGGGCGGGTGGACACACCGCGTTTTATGCTTCCGACATCGATGGCATGTCAACGGTTACGTCAATTCGACGCTCGATGCCCCGTACTCGTATCACGTTATACGGAGAATACGGAGTATTACCTCCGTCGTAATACGGAGAAAAAACTAAATTACATCTTTCTTGCTCGCCGGTCAAAGTCCCTGAAGCACGATTTCCGGAATGGACGACGTTAGATGAGTCTCGCTGAGCACGAAGGTGAGGTATGGAGATAGTTGTTCGACGATGCGTTCGAATTGCGGTAGATATTTTCCATTTCGGTCTGCAAGCAACATGGAACGTGCTCTGATTTGCTACCCTAGTTATCGATAATTACATTACACGCAATACGTACGTGTGCATATATAGATTGTTTGAATTTATCTCCTATTCTAATCGGATACGAGTAATTTGCAACGTGCTAAAATAATTTATCATTCAAGCAGCATATTTGATAGATATGTCAATATGACAAGTAATTGTAACAAGAAAGATTGTTACAATTTTTATCTCTTAACAAATAACAATTTTACCGCTTGATTGAATCCACATCACGTCACCGCATCACGTAATATGCAAACGGTAATATGTACTTTCGCGTCGTTTTAGTTATGCCACATTGAAAATCTTTAATTAACTTTACGTTCAATTAATTAATTATGTTATCATTTCCCGAGTGAAAATATGAAATATGCATTTCAATACAGTCATTTAGGCATGCCGTAATAATTTTTATTGTACAGGTAATAGGGATCATAAAACTGTCATTATAAATTCAATGATTACGTTATTGTGCGTTTCGAGAGTCGGGAAACAGCCGATTGCTGATGTAGGTAAAGCATTAAATATCGAATATATGCATCGCGGGTAGGATTTGTTCGATTTGTACACGAGGATTTATAGCGTGAATGTTTTATGCGTGTACTCATCCGAGAGAAGAGTCGATGAGGATAAAATTGTTATTGGATGCATATCGGACGTGCACGCGCAAGTTATTTTGCTTGGAGTTATTGGCATACACGCCAAAAACACATCCTATTTCGTCGGTTGAATTCAATTAATCTCCAACCGTCTCGCAAGTTTAACTAACAATGAATCTTGCACTTTCAGCAAAAAAATTCTCTTTCAATTCACAAAAGTCATGCGGCTTGCATTCAACATCATTTTCCAAGTCAACAATATTCTGCAAAAAGTTTGTTTTTTAGTTGATAATTAGAAATATAGTTGTAATTATATTATAAATTTAAATTAAAACTCGAAAATCCAACTCTGTAAGATTTTACAAAATAAATGTGAAATATTAAAACGGAAATGTTCGCTGGAATTTATGGGCACGTTTTATAAGATCTTGTTGCTCAGCCATACCGCAAAAGCATATATATAACTCGCGAAAAAACTGTTTTCAGTCAGTTGAGAGAATTAAAATGATCCGTGTGTATGCCCCTCCAATCTCGTAGCACCGCAGTAACCATATCCGCATTTCTACCGACCTAACTACATTGATATTCATGTGTTGTTGCCGCAGAACTGTATTGCCTTTGTTTTTTTTTTTCAATGTCCGCAGCACAGGAACTGTCTGATAACAGTGACACATGGTGTTCCACCTAATTATAGATATCTGCATACAATTTGGCACACGATCGCAAAAAATAACGAATTTGTGTTTGTTCTTGCGAGAGAAGTATGTCATCGATAAACAATTCACTTATTCTCTTCATTAATTTACTTTATTTAAATAGGTGTTAAATGGATGCCTTTCATTTAATGTCACAAGTCGACATAAAATTCCATGGGTAACAAAGACAGAATGATACTTTTGTCGATTTGTGTCACTAGAAGGCACACAACAAGTTAAATATAATTCTTATCGTATTGGTGTTGGTACATGAATTTTAAATCATGGTGTTAAATTCACATCATGTTGATGTTTATCAACATCCATATACTAAAAATTACATGCACGTATTAAACGTCCACACTCCATATTTTTTAAGAATGCAATAATACTTCGAAAAGAAGATTTCTCAAATAAAAGAATCCAATCGCTTTAGAATCATTTTGATACTCTTTTATAGCAATATATTTATGGCAATATATAATAATACACAGTAGTATTGCGCAGTATTTTTAGTAGATATTTATAATAGATCTTTCTTTCTTCATGTCTAAAGCGTATAAAGATATGAATAAGAAAATGAATAATGAATCGTATCGATATATTCCACGATAGTCTATTCGTATAGTATATTAGGTCATCTGACGTTGCAATTTTTATTTCGCAAGATTTATGTCCTCCGTCCTATGCTACTGATCCTTCGACTTGCCCTATCGTGAGCTCGATATCATGACTGCGTGTGCAGTGAAGTTTCGCAATAAGAATAACAACACTGAGAACAGACCGTGGATTTGTATTCGCCATCGTCGTCCGGCGTATATTTTCGTTCTCACGTCGGTGACAAACATCGCTTCGAAAAAAAGGAGAGAAAATCTACAACGACTCTAAGAATACCGCGGTTATAAATCTACACGGAAAGCAGTTTTTAATCGGCACTGCTAAACGGATGAAACTCGAGAAAAACTTGACAACCGGCAACGCGTGTTTATTCGTTCCCACTATGTATTAGAAAAAAAAAAAAAAGAATTTGCGAGCTTATCAAATTGAGTCCGTTGAGTCACAAAAACTGCTGTATTTTCGATGAAATTCGAATTTGACGAAGCATCTTTTAATTCTTTGTAATTTAGCATAATTTTGATTGCAATATGTATTTTGAATTGATTTGAAGTTTTTCTTCCATTAAATTTATTTTATTGAAATAAAATAGAGAATATTACAAAAATAGGAAAAAAGAAAAATAAATTTCAACAAGTAACTTGTGATTTTTTTTGATTTTTTGAAAAAATATATAATATTTCCCAGACAGAAAATGTAATCATGTTTCAAACTTAAAAACACAAATTAAATTCAGTCAACGAGACAACTCGTATTGATCTCAGTTAAATAAATAAACTTCGAATAACTTCCAGAATAGAATTGTCAACGGCATAAGCTGTATTTCAAATGTCTGATGTATTTTCAATAAAATCAAATCGTTATCGCACATTTACTGTTATTATCCTTATGAATGATATATGTATAGGTGCATATGTATATTTTGTAGCCTGACATATTTCACTATCTCTCATACACGAATGAATTAAATTTATAGTATAGAAAAAAAATCGCACATGTAATCCGGTGTTAAATAAATATTGCTCGCGTTTATTTATTCGATTCCAGAATATGCGATTATTTTTAATTGAAAATATCGCTTCGCCTGACTTTACAGAGAAGGTTAATATCGCGCACAGTTCTTACGCAAAGAACAATAAAATTTCAATTTTTGAACAATGAATTGAAAGTATAAATAAGCACCATTCACGGTTCATTGTTATATTTGCTGTAACGAACTAAATGTAGGACAAATGAAAAGGTTGTTTCATTATGCTGATGTATAATAATAGTCGAAATATATTCGGCGTAGTAACAATAACGGAGTTCTAATTATAACAAAATACATTTAAGGCAATAGTACGGCTCGCCTTCGTAAATATGCTTTGGATCCTCATACGCGTTGGCAAACTAATATCGAATAACATTATTAATTAGCGGTAAATGAGCACGCGTAAAAGCATATGGCAAAGCAGGTTTGTTTCCGGACAAATATTGCACCGCCGCATAATTATCGTTTATGCGTGCAGTCGCAATATTAACCAGATACATATGCATATATATTTATATATAATCGCTTTACTACATGACCTATGCTTACATCGTTCACTGCTCTGATCAGATTTCTTCATACATAATAATCATTCGCATATAATAAACAATGTATATTAATTATACAAATCTTATCCCTTCCTCCTTTTAAATGCTGTTAAATTACTACGTAATTTTCCCGAGCACTTAATTAATTTAAAAAGATTGAAATCATTAATAATACATTAAGTTATCCGTCAAATTTTTTTAATTTAAGTCTCTTGGTTGACCGTTCAATTCATTACGAGAACAACACACTAATCAATTGATTATAACTTTTATAAAAATAAATAAAATTGTATTTTATTTATTTTTTGTAGAAATTTTTTTTAATAGAAATGCCAGACATTATGGAACATAACAATAGCAAGCAAAAAAATCTATCTTTATTAATAAAAAAGTTATAAGCAAAACATTGGAAATGACAACAAAAAGTCGGGTAGCCATATCGAAAAGGCGTTTAACAATTAAAAACATAAAAATAATCTAGAAAAAGAAACTTCGTATTGCTAGCTTATAGAAATTATATGAAATCATGGAAAATCTTTTATCAAAAGTTTAATAATATGTATTATTAGTGAAAATTATTTTCTCTACATTAAGAGAAAAATGTACTAATTTTCATAAATATTTATTTGAATATTGCTAATATTTTACTAAACAACTAAATATTTATTAACATAAATATATATTTATTTGATACACGAATCATTAATTTAGCTATCAATTTTTTATTTAGTAAATATTAGGTTGTCCGGAAGGTTCGTGCCGCAAAAGATTTAAATTTATAATAAATATATACTAAAATTTAAATCTTCTGCGTTTCAATTTTCCTTCAAAATCGGCACGAACTTTCCGGACAACCCAATATTTATTTATCGTAAGTAAATGTTAAGTTAGTACTGTTCAAACAAATATTTATAAAATTAAGTACACACACATTTATTTATATTTTTTTCTTAATATAGTATATTCGAAATTTAAAATTATATTATGTAAATTTTTCATCAACAATTTATTGTCTACCAACGCATATCGAGATAAAAATAAAACATATTGAGCAATTAAAATATCTTGAAAAGAGAATATTTCATATCGTCATTTCACGAGAGATTATTCCTCGGCGCACAGAGGATTAAGACAGTCTGCGGTCGGGTGCAACGAAAGGATGCGTGTTGACATACGGGATACGGAATTCCGGCCTAGCAAGAACTAGACCGACGGGGAGGTTCGCGACAGTACGTACGACAAGGCGACAACGAACGACGGAGGCCGAGTCCCCGGGTAATCCCACTAGATTGAATCCATCCCCGAGTACGAGCAATCTGTGCGACTACGGTAGATGCTTATGTAATCGTAGCTGTCACGAACCACCGTTCGGGCCATCATTTCGCGCTTCTCTACCCCAACTCCTAATTTTCTATGAAAACATTCGCGAGAGGGTAGGTGTAAACGGAACAAAGGGTATCGCCGTTACCATCAAATCCCTCAAGCCTTTATCTTACAACCAGAAGCGCGAAATACCGGGTTTACTCGGATGACAGTTGAAAAGGTGCCAAGAGCGTGATTGTTTCACAAGCTGCATTCTATGGGTCATTTAAGAGTCCGCGAGTACGTTTATTCATGATTATAGAAAAACTCCTTCCATCATTTATGTGTAATTCATATTCTATATTTTATATTCTACATAAACATTGGTTAAGATATAAGAATAAAGATGTAAATAACGTCATAATTAGAGGATACATTTGTTTTCTAAATCATAATTATGTATATTTTATATAAACATTTTATTTACATAATAATGTTTACATAAATTCTATTAATTACGTAATATCTCTCCATTTATATTAATTATACCTGTTATTATTAGCTACTTGTCATTTGAAGTTTACATAGCTTAATTAATACGGCAATGATAGTCGTTGCTGAAAATACAAAAATTCCTGCCAAGATTAATGAGATTAATATTTGTCATATAAAATAATAAAATTTTTTTATAGCGGACAAATAATTTTCAAATTATCGAAAGGACGTACATTTATTTTACACAACACACATTCATTTTGTTTCAAGTTCCGAGATAAGAGCTCGAAACAAATATTCCAGCAATTGGACAATTATTCAACGCTCGACAAAATATGAATTGTTGACTCAACAAGCTTCACAACCAAAATCGGTGTTGAAAAATATCCCAATTCGTTGCGGTATTAAATGGAACACTTTCATAATTGGGGCAAAACGAAGAACATCAAGCCGACCTGACATGACCACAACGCGAAACTGGCACTTTGTCAGCCGAAACAGGTAAAACGTGAACGCTGTTAACCGCAAAGCGTGCAGAAGCTCTTTAATTTAACTTGCTCGCCATTAACTAAAGGATATCTCGTGCTTACAATCCGAATGCAACGACTCCGAGACATTTCGCATGGCTATAAATCATAGTAGTTACAAAATGCATTAGACTGATCAATCGCCCAGTTTTCTCCCGCGTAATTTTGTATCGAGTAAACGAACAAACTTCCTTAAATAAACGGAAATGAGTCTTTCGATCTATCTTCTCAATATTTTCTTATCCAACAAATTAAAAGATTGAAAGTAATTTTGATACAAAACATACAAAACAAAAGGAACAATGAAGTTACTTTTAAAGAATTTGAAAAGAAATTTGCCACGTGTTGATCTAATTGCAGAATCGATTTCTGCTTTCGCGATATGCTCTTGAAGCTTTTATAGCTTTTTATCATCATGAGAAATAAAAACGTGACACACATCTTTCATTTTTTTCGTTAAATATTTGACCAGGCTATCACTGCTGTTTGCCAGCGATGTCATATCGCGACAATCTTCACGTTATTCGCAGCTGATGCCGAATTGTATTATTGACTGACCGAAATAAAGTAGCCCATTGAATCACGAACTATCTATTTATTACAGATCACTGCACAGCTCGACACGTTTCCAAATCTGGCCGATGTATTATGAATATCTCGCTGCCCCGCGGTTGCGATTAAATATACGTCATCTGCGGTTAAATATTCACAAGCGGTTGTAAATTTTCCGACTGATTATTCATAATAGCATGCAGATTAATTACTTATCCGGCGAACATTCTATTATTTGTCGCTTTTATTTCTTTCTTAGTCGATTAATCGATTTCCTCCACTATCTTGAAAGAATTCACAAATGGAAAGCAAAATATGAGAAATCGATGAATCCAAATCTGACGTTATACGGTTTTTAATTATGTACGAAATTTTGTTCAAAGCATTAAGGGAATTTTCTATTTCGTCAAACTGTTTTTTAAGTGGTTCTTAAGAAGTTTTAAGAGATTTTAAAGAATTTTTTTTAAAAAGGAAGAAAATATTTTTAAAAATTATTATTTATTATTATTTCAAGATAGATTTGTTATTTGTTATAAAAAAAAATATCAATAATTAATAGATCTGTTTGAGTTTTATTTATATATCGTGTGCACGGATCATTTGCGACATTGTGATACCGAATCTCTCAATGAATTAAAATTTAAAAAAAGATGGATGTCAATTTTTAATCAGAACACATACGGCTATCGAAACTAGAATTATTCGTTTCATAAATAAATAAATAAATAAATAAATGACGCTTGTTTATAAAAAAATAAAAAAAATTAAATTATTAAGATAATTCTAGTTCCGACTGGTATTTTTCAGCAAGAAACAAAATGAATATTTCATCTTTATTTAACATTGGTAAACAATGAATCGAGCAATGAATGATTCACTATGTTATATTGTGTCATCTGTGTCTCTTATTGGAAAGCACCCAATGTTATACATAGAAATCAACTAAATTTGTTAATTGTTCATATTTTTTGTTAAAAAATGGTAAATTTATCTTGAAACAGTAATAAATAAAGAACAAAAACAAAAGATATTTATCCATTTTATTTATCAATTTTCTAAAAAAAATTCCTAAAAAACCTAAAAAACAACGCGACAACAAAAGTAGAAGACTTTCTTAAACAAATTACCCATCAGTCGAAAACATTAATTCCCCATTATTTCAGAATATAAAATATTTATTAAGATCTATATAGTACATTAAAAAACATAACTTTACTAAAAGCAATCCGTGGCATCGCGAGTTCGTATCTCTGCAATATATTAATTGGTAATCACTCTGATTTTGCATAGATCGTTGATTGCTTTTAACAACGTCGACGTTTTAACACATGTTTGCGCGCATAACAACGACGTGCAAATAAATCGTTTTTTCCTAACTGGTTATTAATTTGCGGTAAGCGCGCCCTCAACACCGCGACGGCGATCTGTGTTTGAGCCGCGCGATGTTTTTTACTACATCGCATAAAAGAGCATTTAAACGCGTCCCCGGGAAATCGATATTCGTTATTCGAACAGGAACGCGTCCCGTTCTCGATACTCATCTTTTTCAGCACGCCAATCGATGAAACTCATGACCCATATCCACCACGCCGCAGAGTGTACTCGACCGCGGTTAAGACGTAGATTCTAATTGCCGATACGCGCGCGTTCTATTCATCCTCATCAGATTAGCCAACGTGCATCATAAGCTCAGGGATAAACTACGAAGTACCGATGAACTTCCGACCGATATCGACTTGCAAATTTCAAATGAAGCCCCGGTATAGCGTACAGCTGCTCGTGTAAAGGAAATCGGAACTATTAAAATTGCATTAAGTTGTGCGGAAATTGGAAGAAATGTGCGCGGACGTTGATCTGCATAGATAAATTTTCCTCTAAAACGATTTCGTTCGAACGTTCCTGTCATAATATACGATACGCATGAAGCACGATAATTAAAAAATAAAAATATCATATATAATCAGTAGCAAGATTAAAACGATACATCATATTTAATCAATGATATTTAATTAATGATACAAATATGCATTAAGAATTAATTATAAAAAAATCGGCAATAAAATTATTATTCTTTGATCATCATTTAATATTGGATATTAAATACTGAAAAATACTCGCTTTTCATTACAATTATAATAATCATCATTTTATTGCAAAATATTATAAATGTCAAATTTATTCAACATCCTAATTATTCCCTTAGTTCATTAACAATTTTCATAATTAATAACGGAATAATAAATAATCGCATAGAGATCTCCATTTGATAATTCACTTAAGAGATAAGGCATTTTCGGTCAGTTTTACCATATAATGTACCTCAAAGAAAACTGATATCTCGCTGGAGCACGCGTTGCAACGGACAGAAACGGTTCGCGGAAGATTGATGTACGCGCCACGAGTATATGTAGTAGCGTTCTCGGAGGCAAGAATATCAGTGCTATCGCTAATCACAGGAGCATCTTCAAGATTGAAGTGTTCCTACAGAGCGAGTAATTAGGTCGTTAAGTCAGACGCAAACGGTCCGACACATCCCGCAAGACCATAAGGACATCGGCGGCGGCGGCAACAGCGGTGGTGGTGGTGGCGGTGGTTTGAATGGAGGCATATTATTGATTTCATCCCGTGGAACCCTCTTCTCCCACACTCCTTTCCGTACAGGATGTCCCAAAAGTCGTGAAAAACACCGCCGACGACGGGTACATTATCGACGTAAGTGTCGTACAAGACGACGAGCGCGTACTCGGAGTCGCGCGAAAGTGTCACCGAGGCGATATATGGCCAGTTGGGTACACATGAACTGAATGGAATTCGCGGGAGGACCATAGGAGGGCAACGTCACGGCAACGAAAATACTCTGGTCCCGTCTCTGGTCTCCGGGAAAATTCATACGTTTCAGAATAACACGCGTCAAAAGAAGAAATTTAATTAAATCGAGATCGCTTCCCCTCCCTCTCACGAGACACGACTGCTTCAGCACTTCTTTTTTCGCTCGCTCGTTTCAAATGTCCATTACGTTTCATCGGAAAGAGCCTGCGAGAAATATACCAATATGTGAATATAACGACGACGGGCTTATTGATGGATACATACACACCTCGGGAAAATTGATAAAATACCCTCGACGCGATCCTCAACTCATTGTCAAATGGATAGATCGATCGGGAGGACAGGTAAAACGTCCGCCGTCAGTCTTGATGTTATTAAAGCGGGTTTATCGTTTTCCTGGGATCTTCACGCTTCGGGAGCAATTCGACGTTTCTTTCCACATGATTTGGTAATCGCGTTTCACACCAGACAAATTTTCATAATCACGAATATTTGGCGTGCGCGATATAAAGTTCAGTTTCTTTTTACGAGAAATGTATAATGCGCGATGAGATCATGAAACTAATTAAATTCGCTACAAGATTCTCTCGTCGTTTTCTTTTGTTTCATTATAAGTTAACAAATTAAAGTATTTTCAGCGTTGAACATACGTAGTATATATCTGACATTAAAATTTCGTTCTGACGGATAAAATTTAAGAATTTTTCTTTACAAAAACGTTTGGCATTTAATTAATTTTGCAATTACAAAATGTTACAGTTATATTAGAATATTTTTATTGACATTTATTGTTAATGAAGTAAAATGTTTACACTATAAAAATAATGGAAAAACATTTTTGCAAATATAACGAAAATCTAAAAACAGTTAAAAAATGGAATAAAGACTTTTATTATTTTTATTTATTTCGAGAGAAAAACGAAAGAGAGATAGAAGTCTTTGCATTAAAATAATGATAATTTAATGAATATTGGAGGAATATATAACTTACATAACATTTTGATAATAAATGCATTGAAATTTGTTTTATACAACAAAGCAAAAAATTTTAATTTAAAAACTCCGACTTATTTTCTGCAATTTTCAAATTAACTAGTTT
>Ga0157363_1001025_pt1 | contig 22587 bp, 12 predicted proteins | sample AttsexASBM1_FD_111477 | JGI IMG/M metagenome (GOLD analysis project Ga0157363, IMG submission 111477) | Fungus gardens microbial communities from leaf cutter ant in Ribeirão Preto, State of São Paulo, Brazil - Atta sexdens ASBM1 | ecosystem: Host-associated > Fungi > Mycelium > Unclassified ... | reverse complement strand
TATCGTATATACATATAATTATATTTATATATATATATATATATATATATAAATATATATATATACGTTACTATTTGCAAAAACAAATAATTCGTCATGAATCTTTAATATTGGAACAATTATGAAAAAATTAATAGCAGATATCTATTATTCAACCCAGATATGCCTGATACTCTGTATATAGGTATCTATTCATGTTGTTTATAATTAACACTTTGACGGCCAGATGCACGTGTGCGTGAGCCAGCAGTTATCAGCCGACTTGACGTATATATGAGTCAGCATTTAACTCTGGATCTACAATAGATTTTTAAGCTTTAAGCCATAAGAAATGGACGAATCACAATTATTCTCCTCGTATTTGACTGTATTTGGTCAATTTCTTATGGTTTAAAGCTTAAAACACCCATTATAGGTCCAAATACTTACACAATAGGATTGCAAATCGTAAGCTATAAGAAATTGGTCAATTACAGTCGAATGTAAGAAAAATAATCGATTATAAATGATTAATTTTTTATGGCTTATGACCCTATTGTGTAACAAGTCTTAGCGATTATTAGCTGGCATTGATTATTGCGAAAGATATGATGTATATATTATAATTAATATATATACACTGTATAGATATATTAATAAATGGTATAAATTATAGATCAAAAGTTGTATTTATAAACTTAAAGAAAATACCCTTAAAAATGTGTGAAATTGATGAGGTGTACGCTGATAATCTATTGAATGTTAGCGATCAGGTATCAGACAACAATGATGAAAAATCAATGCCTTCAATTTGTAATAAAACTTACAAAAAGTATCGACAGTCAGTAGTTTTCGTCATTATATGCTAGCGACAAGAGCAATTTTTCGCATTTCTGAAAAGTGCGGCCATCGAAGTGTTAAGTGACACAGCAGCTTTGTTTTAGATATTCCATTTCCTCGTTTCATCTCATTCATTTCTACTCTTCATTTTATGACAATTATAATGTATCTTTCGACAAATTTATGACTTATATACTTGGAATCGTAAAGAAAGACATGCTACAGCTACATGAAGGCACACATCTGGGTTAAACACAAATATATATATATATATATATATATATATATATATATATCCATATGTATTGCATTATGATAATACTTATTTTCCCGAATTGTAATGATCTATAATCTCTAGAAGTAAAGTTCGATAACTGTATGTAGATAAAAAGGTATTAAAATGTATGACGACATATATTTATAAAATATATGAAATAAATTATAGATTTTGTTACAAAAATTAGTCAATATATATCAATATGCATAAAACACTTAACGAAACAACCATGTATCTTTAGTTCATATTGTTCCCTCTCCCATTTTTATGTTTATCATGGAGATCAATAGAATAATGAACTGACTAAAATTGCTATATGTCAAAAAAATACGACCCTTATAAGTATCGCACAATGTAGTGGCAATATACATTGTTGAGAAAATAGTGCTTGTGATCTTAAATAATTCTAGGAAAAGGCAACGTGTATACATTATACATGGATTTAATAAGATTTTGTTAGATGGAAGAAAATGGCTTATTTGCTTAATAACTTCAACTCATTACTATTATTTTTATGTAACATTTTTTATAGACTTTTTATCGTCATTAAACAGAGCTGATTTGAATAGAAGAACCAATAGATTCTGTTTCATTGTGTGTTCTTAAATTAATAGAATTTTCCATATTATTACCATCGGTAATATCAGTCTCTCTACTTAACGCCAGTCTCTCGCCGTCGATCAACGCTACATTTGGATCTATTATGATCGCATTATTTTCTATATTATTTTTTTTTCGAATCGCACATCCATTGACATTTGCGTCAATCTCTGCTTGCTGTTCACTATTTAACATTGATAAACTCCCTTTAATACTCTCCTTCGATGTCGCCTGAGAACTGAGCTTCTTCTCCTTTTCGGATGCGATGTGAGCATTTTTTGTTACCTTTCCTTCTTTCTCTTTAGGTTTTTTTCCTAGCACAGGGAAATTCGTAATCTTCGAAGCAGTCTTTTGATCCTTTGATTGTCTCATGGAACCAATACGATTCGGCTCAGTTGATTCTGATTCCTCCATGATTGACACCAGGTTACCTTTACCCTCTCCGGTAGTGTCATCTTTTATAACTTGTATTGGTATGTCATCTGAAGACAAAAAAAATGGTTTCTGTATTATAAGAAAAGAAACTTTTATCGTCGAGTTGGAATTGACAATAATAAAAGCAATATTAAAGTTAACAAGCATCTTAGAGGCAAGTAAACACATATACATAATGATTCATTTAAATTACACACGTAAAATATGTATGCTATAGATATAATTTGTTTATGTTCGCCTAGAATAGAAATTAAAATAGAACATTTAAATAGCATATTAATTGCACTGTGCATATGCATAGAATGAAAAATTTTTTCTTTATTAAAGAAAGATAACAAGAGGTATTTTATAAAATGTGTAAATCAATATCACATTCATTTTTTTTTCTATTAATTGTAAGTTAATAATACAACTATAGACATATTGTAAATAAGTGGATTTAAAACATTTAAGGAATATGTAGGTTGTGTAGAAAATATTAGATACAGAGAATATATGCAATGCAGAAAATCAGAATAAAAAAAGAAAGGAATAAATTGCAGAAGTAATACTCAAATGATAACAGAGAAACAGATAAAACAGTAGGAAAGGAACATCGAATACATTTTCTAGTCGAGCAATATACTTGAAATTTTTGGTGCGGGAAGATAAATGTGCCATGTCGACATGCATGTTTTCCAGTCATGCGCTGGTTTCTGTTTAGATTTTGTTTTATGCGTATGTCTCATTATAGCTGGGAGTGGTATTTCTGAAAGGAATACATCCACGATCACATGAATTATTATAAATCAACAACTCATTCCTGCATGTGCGCTAGTGTATATCAAATTAAAATATAATTGTAAGTTTGATGAAGAATTATAGCGTGATGAGATTTTACGCCATCCTACAGTGTTGTAACTGGAGTGATAATACCATGTATTTGACGACAGTGTGGCAGTGGCACAATAATACATTGATCTACTGTTGCCTTCTATATATACATTTTCCACCGATTCACGAATGATCTCTCCCAGAGCCTGTTCTTCTAATAAGCTATATAGATGAGCATTAGCTGCCAATCTATCGTCGGAAAAAGTGGAATCGCACATTACGTTACTGTCTTTTCTAGTTTTCTGACTAATATCGTCCTTATTGTCAATAGATGTTTTCTTTGATTGCTGATCTTTGCTCTTTTTAGGAGAGGACTTTATCGGTGAGCTTTGGCTGCTGCTGCATATACTTCCACGTCTAGAACTTTCCAATGAGGAGGAAGACTGCGCCTTCCCTGCGCCTGTATCCTTTTTATCAACCGAATTTGGAAGTGCATGCTTCCAATGCCATGGACGACGTTTGTGGCTGCCCGATACTGCCGGTCGCTGTTGTTTCTCGGCTTGACAATTGCTCAATTCGACCGCAAATAACTTCTCATCCAGATCGTCTAATGACATAGACGCGCAATCCACATTTGTTTGGACTTTTTATATTACTCTCTAACTTATACATATTTTAAAATTTTATAATGTGCGAACTTGGTTCAACATTTTCACATATTATTATTTATAATAATACATTATATACGTATTTTTTATGATTTACGAGTTATTAAGGAAATCAAATAATACAGATGAGGGGAAAACATGAATAGTACATTGTACGTGATTTTTCCGAAAATGTGTGCAGTTACCGTATCAATATTGTTTGGACAACTATTCATTCATGAAACAAAAGATTTTCAATTCAGCAATAATTTCATAAAACTTAGAGGATCATGCAAGCTTGGACCTAAAGTACTCGTACTCGACATTCATGTCCATGCATCCGCTTGTGTATTATTTATGTTTGTTGTATATATCAGGATTTGTGTAAAAGGGGTAACTAATATTCAAACACAATTATAATTTTATTTATATGTGTTAGCTATTTGAATGGAAAACATAGCTGTGATGTTAATATTGTTAGTAGTTTGGCATCTTTATTCACCAGAAATATTCATCAATGTACAAACTTGTGTAAAACGCAATACGAGATCTGTCCCAAAAATATTTGGTCTTTGTATATATCTCTTTATCTTTAGGCATTCTCTCTCCCTCCCTCCCTCTCTCTCTCTCTCTCTCTCTCTCCCTCTCTCTCTCTCTCTCTCGTGGAAAACAGGCATTCAATATTTAGGGGATATCTTGAGGAATATCCCCATCAAGTGGCTTCAGTCAGCAAACGCAATGAGCGTTGAAAATTCCGAGCGTTGTATTTCACCTGCTCATTCATCTCACCTGATTTAAGATTTTTTTTACTAAACACGTTTCTTTTTACAAACATTGTCTAACTTCGCCAACTATCGTACAGTCTAGATATAATTCCGTGTAATTTCTAGTTATTTGATAAAATTGAAAAAATCTTGAATAAAATGAGATGAATGAGCAAGTGAAATTCGACGTTTGGAGTTTACGACGCTCACACAACTGCGTATCGTTGCCGACTGAATAGCTGTTGGATCGTGCCACTTAGTAAGAATATTTCTCCCTAAATACTAAATGTCTGTTTTCCACAAAAAGATGTCCAAGGATATATGCAGAGATCGGATACTTTTGGAACAAATCTCGTAATTATGTTTGATTTCGAATATAATCCCGATAATCGAATATAATATATAAGACATAAATTTTTTATTATTAGTGCCAAATAAAAATATGAATAGAAGTGAACATAAATATATTATCTTTGTGAAATAAATATAGATAATTTAAAAAATCACAGTATTCATATATTTTCTTAAAATGATTACAATTTATAATCTTCGTTATTATTTCTGACTCTACATTTATTTTTTATTATATGTCGTCGTAAAAAGATTAATAATTTATAATATATATAAACACAATATAAACACATACCTGGTAATTTCTTAGTACGAAAGGAAGCATTTGTGATCATAGACTTTGAAATGGTTGGTGTAGTAGTTGCTGGGGACAATGCAACACTAATTCCAATTGGTCCATCACTCGGTTGACCTAAATGACCAAAGGATAAAAAGGATTATAAAATATCTTTATGCAACATCTTACTTTCATATTTAGCTTAAATAAATAATAAATATAGATAATTTAAAAAATCACAGTATTCATATATTTTCTTAAAATGATTACAATTTATAATCTTCGTTATTATTTCTGACTCTACATTTACTTTTTATTATATGTCGTCGTAAAAAGATTAATAATTTATAATATATATAAACACCTGGTAATTTAATATGTATTATATGCTTGTTTTTATATAATGACAATTACCTGGTGCTCCAGAACTGGCAGAATTGCGTATAGCGTTGGTAACTAACATTACATTTGGATATGCTTCATAACATGCTCTGTTATGAATATCTTCTATAGCTTGAGTTCCTACATACCAACATTCGTTATACCTACAAATAAGAATATTATTGTATTATAAAGAAAAAAAATACACATATATTTATATAAGATGCAATGCTAGCAAATTAGTTCACCGTAATGTTATGCTCACCAAAATCGATATTTAATAATTAAAATATGTAATAATAAATATTTTTGGTCACAGATTAAAACGCTGTTAAATTCGCAAAATGCATACATTACATACATGGCAAAATATACAGCATGCAAGAATTCCAAGAGGAATTGGCTGGATACTGGTATACGTGGTAAAAGCCTTGGAACAAAGCTAGACTCACTGCCATATGAAGAACGTTGATGATGTCCTGGTTTCATAAATCCTTGAGTAACAAGTCTGTATAGAAAAAAAAATACATTGCAATCGAAAATAAAACAGCTTTCATACAGCTAAGAATAACAATCGAACTTACTTTGTTGCAACCTTGCACAATTGTTCTAGAGCAAATTTATTTATATATCCAAGTTGTTGATTATAAATAAAAAGTAAGGCTGTCATAACTTTCAATCTATTTTGTGCATTTAATGTTTCTACTTGTTGCAATGGACCCCAGCTCACAAGTTTCGAGTTACATTCTTCAAAACGACGTACGGCGCTTTCTGTTAGTGAGGCTGGTGCTAGACTCGCAGGCTATTTAAAAAAATACATTATATTAAATAACTATGAAATCTATAATAAATGTAAAATAATTTGGCAATTAATACTTTTTTTCTTTGTAGAATTTTCTTTAACAATATCATATAAATTAAATATATGTATATTAAATATTAATTAAATCACAAACAGTAGATCTTGCTCAACTCCATTCAATGCTCCATATTTCTTTTTAATAAACTAACATTCGGTAAAATGATACATTGCTGAGATGCAATTTTGAACTCGATGTCAATTAAACTTTATTAATTCACTTTAAATGATATACTTAATATATTGTCCGATAACATCTAACCAAAGTGCTAAAGTGTAATCTGAAACTCTGAAGTTTAGCTTAATCGTAAGCTTCTAGAAATGTAATCTGAATCAAAGTCTTATTGAGTATCTATTCACATAAAATATATCTTCAATGATTACTCTCTTGTATATATTTAAAAATGATAACATTATTTTATATTATCATTTTTAAATATATATATATCAAATAAAAATATATATGCCAACATACCTCATGATATATAGATAGCATAGCAAGGGATGGTAATCTAAATGAAATTGCTTTTTGTTGTCCTGATTTATCGACCACTTCTAGATTATATAATCCAATTAACAGAGTTTCAAGGGAGCGACAACTCTGGAAATTAGATATTATTAATAAATGTAGTGTTACTTGCTATAATAATTATTTTAAAATTATAATATAAGAAAAGATTATCAAAATTTATACATGACTTTATAATTCTATGTATAGTACAATACAGTATAATACAAAATATTAGTTATCTATCGTGTAATTTATATGACAAATAAATTAATATTTTGTATTATCATTTAATCATAGAATTACGAAGTTATAGATTTTAATAATTTTTTCTTATATTTAGTAATTCTATGACAATAACAATGTAATTTATTATAACAATGTAATACAAAATATTAATTTATTTGTCATATGAATTACATGTTCTTTGGATTACATAAATCTGCTTAAATATCAATTATATACCATGATAATGTAAAACATGATAACACATAACAATAAGCCGGCATTGAAACATTATTCTGTATATTATATTACGTCTTATAAGTTTATAGAATGAAGTGAGCAGAAGCAATTCTAACTAATTCTTTTATTTGTTATTTATTTGTATGCTAAAAGTTGCCAAAGAAAAAAATTTATTGCTTTGTAAGTTTTCTTAAAAAATGATGTTCTAAAGGAGAATTAGCGAAACAATACATATAACAATATACATATAACAAGTATATTGTATATACAATATACATATAACAAGTACATATATATTTTTTTTATGTTCTGCTGACTTATTCTTTGCCTTTTTCTAATCTTTTTCTATTCTTTAGTAAGTTTCTATTCTTTAGTAAACCGAAATTAAAGTTAATCTACGTTGGTAGAAATGAGCATTAATCTTCCTTTAGCGAAACATCATATTTTAAGAAAACTTACAGAACAAATTTTTTTTTCGGCAATTTTTTAGCAATAAGCAACAAATAAAAATATTAATTAGAATTAATTTTATTCTCTTTGTTTTGCCAACTTTTAAGACAACATTATATTCTTATTTTAAATAAAAGTACAAGTTACCTTAATATCACCATGTGCAGCAGAATTTAAATAAATATATATTAGCGTTGGTAGAAATTGTAAGGTGAACCTTTGTAACTCTATTTCTCGAGATCGGTAAAAGTTGTACAACTGGTTACACACTTCGTCCATTAACTGTAACAATAATCTAGGATTAAAAAAAAAATCTCCGATTTTATTTTGTATAATCAAATGTATGCTTTTAACAAATGTTCAAAATAGCTGACGTATTCTAACATTATCTACAAGTAATGCTAATTAATTGATAGATTATAACAGATCTTTAATGACTCGTGTCTTCCTTTTTCGGCGTGACATCCTTTTTCATTGTATCAATGATTTTATAGCTTTTTTCTGAATAAATACACAATGTGATTCATCTAAGATTATTGAAATAATGATAGAAAGTTTGATATCAAAGATAATTGTTTCCAAGAGATACAAACAATGCTAATTAATTAATTATAGTAATCTTTAATTATTCATATATGCATATCTTTTTCTCTCATTGTATGAATGATTATGGCTATTATTTTTTCTAAATAAGTACACAATGTATGAGTCACGTAAAACCGTTACTGTAGCCATAGGAAGTATATCATTAAACGAATTGTTTCTAGGTAATACATTTAATTAATTATAACTTATAATTTATAACAAATCTTTAAAGATTTAAATGTGCATCTTTCTCTTTCAATCTGTCGATGATTATATAACTATTTTTTTCTAAATAAGTACACGATATGATTCATCTAAAACTGTCAATGTAGTGATAGAAAGCTCGATATCAAATATAATCGTTAGGAAATTAGCAGGCAATATTCCGGCTAAAATTCCCCGTGTAAACGGAGAATATTCTCCAGGCATTTGTATTATACCTCGCTGTACTTGGTGCGCTCCTCCAGGAGCACATAAAGCGCTCGCACAATCTCATTATCTTCCGAGAGGGTTCTAGCGAACATGTGCAGCTCCGACGGCGTGACATCCTTGCAGTCAGCCAGCCACTCGTTTATCAAGCTTTCCGTCATTTTCTCCTCACCTTCGTCAATAAATCGGGAAGATCTTACCGACGCCTTGGAGTCTCGGCTTCGACTGCGACTCGCTGACCGTCACCGTCACGGAGATCATCACATAGGTTTAACGTAGAATAGTCGTTCAGCCACGCGAGGTGCATCAAGAAGAATACGAATAACACAAGTGTACTTCGAGATTACATGTCGCGGACTCCCGTCCTGACTTCGCCGATGTCGCGTCCTCGATTCTGAAGTGAGAAGTCAACGCGACCACCAAGGTTATCACTGATTCTTAGTTTTAGTCGACCAATGGCGTTATACGTCAGAAATTATCGCGCAGACGAACGAGTTCAAACAATCAGCAAACCGTGACACTTCGTCCCAATAAGGACGAAAATCCATTAAGATCCATCCAGAGAAGAAGATAGAGGAACACGCACGATCTCCGTTGATTTCCGCCAATTTCCGCACGTTCATTCAGCTGCACTACATTGCACTCGCACATCAGCCAGCAACTGCACTTGCACCTCCTCGCATCGCAACTACCTGCTGTTGCGCGCGGCGAAGTTTTCAGCTTACTACTTTACAGTTGCGGATCCGAAAGGAGTGAGGAAGAGATTTGAATGTATGGTTTGAGAAATATATAGTGTTGTGCAACGTTAAATTTAATCGATCAGAATGAAGCTTCGAAGCTTTTTTTCGATCAACAGTCACAGCGCACAGATATTCTAGACGTGCGTCCTGTACTCAAAGACAACACGGCTGCGCAATTGACTTAAAGGTGATAATTCAATTCAATCTTTGGTTAAGTCTGTTTTTCTTGCACTAGACTGCACTAGAATTCTCTTTCTCGTTTTCGCCAAATATCAATATATACTTATCTCACTTTAAGTTCCAAAAGTGTAGTTATCCATACACTAAAATCCACAAATCTAAAATGTCAAAAAATGCGCTTTTTATCTTGGTATATTTTAGTACGCACGCAACAAAACAGAAATTGTGGATGTTGGACATCGTTTCCTAAAGCTGATATTCATAATAGTCTGTTTTTATTTTAAGACTATTTGAGAATGTCTTAAGTAGAATCTTAAGATGTCATAAGCTTATCAGAGGCATTAGCGTCTCAAGACATTACTTAAGACGATCTTAAAATAAGAACAGACTGTGAATATCGTTTTAAAACGGCCTGACTGTACTTTAAATAGTCTGAAATACAAGGACTTGGAATACTGGCCTAAGAATCCACCTGTCATAAGACTGATGACGTCACATTAGTGACGAGTGACTCGTGAAGCATCGTCGGGACTCGGCTTCACGACGATGCGACACGATTAGCTCCGGATTGCGCCGCGCCGTTGAGGTGTTATCGCGACGAGTCAAGAAAGGGGGAGGATAGATAGATAGAGAGAGAGAGAAAGAGAGAGAGAAAGAGAGAGAGAGAGAGAGAGAGAGAGAGAGATCTGACACAGTCCTCCCCTACGTGCTTGATACATTGCGTGGTGTTGTGTTGCAAAGCGTTGACATTGAAAGTATCCCGCGATAAGTGGTGCCGCCGTCGTCGTCACCGTCACTGTCGCCGTCGCCGTCGTTGTCGTGCGTTTGCCCGATGCTGAAATGAAGCAGAAGCGCGTCATGTATGGCGACGCGCGGAAACTGTGCGAGAGACAAACGCAATCGGCCCCGTACGGGCCCTGCCTCACGTCGGACTAATGATCAATGGCTTTATTCGAGAAGAGATACACGAATAAAGTGCTGTTAGATGATACGGAGCAGCTGACGAGCGTCATCGAAAATGCTAGGACCATCGACGGACATACGGTATGTGCTCCGGTATTTCACTTCCTCTTTCTCTTATCTACATCTCTTTTCCTCCCTCGTTCCCTTTTTTGTCCGTTTCTTTCTCTCTCTCTCTCTCTCTCTCTCTCTCTCTCTCTCTCTCTCCCTTTCTCTTCAGTTTATACTGTAATCATCTCGATTTATTTGTCGTTTAAATGAAATTATTGTTAAAAGGAATTTTCCCCTGTGTCTATTTTCATTGTATTAACTTTAATTTCAGTTTCACTTACTTTATATTTTTTAGTTCTAAGAATTCAATTTCTACTTTTAAGTTCTAATTCTTAGAACTAGAAGACAATACAAAATAAATTAAACCGAGATTAAAGTTAATTTATATTAATAGAATTTATATTAATAGAAAGGAGCATTCAGCCTGTTAAGATTATAATAATTTATAATATTTATAAATATTTATAATATTTATAATATTTTATCATTGTAACATTTTTGTTATTTTTTTATATACTTATACGAATATATATATTATTTGACTCACAGCCTCTTTAGCTGCACAGTAAATTGTAGTGTTATGCTTTTAAACTTTGATCATTTGTACTGCGTACAATTTCACTTTGTACCGAATTATTAGATACGTGCTAAGAACTATAATTTGTATATCCAGGAATACGTAATCAAAACACAAAGAGGTCCACTTCCCGAAAGATCTTGGAGAGTAAGCAGACGTTACAATGACTTCGTACAACTCAATACAGCTTTATCCATATCTGGCTTTGACCTGCCACTACCACCAAAAAGGATTATTGGTAACATGGAGCCAGACTTTATAGCTCAGCGACAAATAGCATTGCAGGTTCATCTCGATACAGCATACTCACGTTTATTGCGTTTGTGCAATAAGTAAAAGATAATCTGTCTTTTTATTACAGAATTATTTAAACATAATACTAATGAATCCTATACTGGCATCTTCACTTTCCACAAAGAAGTTTTTAGACCCTGAGAATTATACTGCACCATTACATGGTAAGTGATTAATTGTTTCTGAAGATGTTTTAAAAAAATGATTGTGAAGTCGCTTAACAAATATCAAATATAATATAGAAAAACATTTATGTTAAATATATGTATATATTATGTAACATTTATATCTATATTTATTGGATATTATAAAGAGATTAAACATAGAGTATATTAATTATGTTCAGTAAAATCAGCATTTAGTTAGTGCTTTGCACTGATTGTACTTTTAGATCATATAGTCCTACCTTTATGAAGAAAACTTTTAATAATTGTAACAAAATAAACATTTTGTTGCAACCAATATTATTCAGTGAGATGATTTAATTAAAATTATTGTCTTATTATGAAGGAATTTTATTATGAAGGAATTTTTTTCAACATTAAGATGTATAATTTGTTTCTAGATATTAAAAGCAAAATGTGAAAATTATTTATCTTTTCTAGAAATCGCACTACAACAAGTATCATTAGCATTACGAAGCGATGCCAATTTCGAAGTATGCAAGCCCATTCCTGATATGGGATGGCGATTGAGGAAACATTATTATACGGTAAAAAATCGTCAGAACCCGAAACAAGAACTTCTACTAGCTTGGGTCGAGTTTGGTCCTGATAAGCATTTACAAGATAAAGATATACAAGGAGTTTTCAAGACCCTAGGCTCTCTACGACATACTTACATCGAACCAATAGTACACCAACATGTTACAGACAATGGGGCACTAATGATAAGAAATTTTTATTCGGCTGGCACATTGCGTGACGTTTTATGTATCACTAAGCCTAAACAGCCATTTATAAAGAAATATGGAAATCCAAAACAAATAAAAGCATTAACAATACAAGAGATTGCCACGTACGGTTATCAGGTTAATAATTATTGCACAGAAGAATATATTATAATGAGATAATTTTGAGATTACTCGGTTTGATGTGATAATATGAAATATGATTTGTAGATATTAGAAGCTCTAGGATTTCTTCATGAAAAAGGATTACCTTACGGACATTTACACACTGGCAATGTCCTTTTAACACCAAGATGTGCTAAATTATTGGATATAGAAAATGGACTTCTAGGATTGCCTGCGTTTTATCGGCCTTACGTGGTACAAAGGCGCAAATTGCACGCCACGGTATATGTTATTCTATACCTAATGGCAACAATTAAAAGTAAAAGAGCAAAAGAATACATGAATTTTTCAATCTTTATAGATATTCTTTCTAGATGTTTTCTTGTATTTATCATTTCATATGTTTTTTTAACAGACTCAGGTTGATGTATATTCATTTGGACATGTTTTGTACGAAATGACGTTCGGACGACCGCTTTTGGAGGCAACGTGTTCTGATTTACCGCAGTGCGAAGCGAATTTAAAAAATTTGCTGGAGGTTATCTTGTCACCAGAAGCCTTGAAACAGGATCTACCAACAGTAATACGGCTGTTGGAACATCCATTCTTCGAATCAGCGAGACGCGCTGCATTGGCAATTGGTACTGTGGAGAAACCATACTTTAAACTAAGCAATCATTTAAAAGAGGCTTTACAAGAAGCTGTAAACAAAGCTGAACAACGATTGCGCGATGAACAGAAAGTTGCTCGACATCAAAAGAGGCTCGTTAAGGTTCAAGAAATGATGAGTTCAGAAGAAGAAATGAAAAAACGAAAACATAAATTGGTGAGTATAAACAAAAAGAAATTCAGAAAAATTATGATTGATCGCAGTACTATCTCATATTTTTCTTTTATAGAAAAAGGAGCAGAAATTGGCGCAAGAACAACGTTTTTCCTCGCAACTAGGTACAAACGGAACAAAGCAAATAAATGGTAAGAGTCCAGAACGTTCGGACAGTCCTACAAGTACTTCCACAGCTACCAGCGTTGGAACGTTGACTCCTCCATCACTTCGTAAGTCATTATAATGCTCCTCCTTGCTACTGTCATGCTAATTGACATTTACGTTTTTACATCTCTTGATTAGCTGGACACAAAAGTTGATGGCGTGTAGTCATCAAGCTGAGGTCATTCCTTTCACGTAGGTCATTCGAGCATTCAGGTCTTCTTAACGTCTTACGAATTTTCACATTTATCCTTATTTTCATTTTATGTTTTTCCTCATCATTGCTTTGTATTGTTTTCCATATAAAATATATTTTTTGTAATAATCATTTTGTAATTACACCCTTAGCTTATCTTGTGCATATTCTTTTTAGATCTTTTTTATTGTTTTTATAATATCTATATACAGGTCTGATTAGTTATGTAGCTTACATCTCTAAAGAGACGAATTAGACAGTTTTTTTGTTGAATTTCTTAGAATGAAATGTAAATCTCTACGAAAAATCTATCATTAAAAATTTCTTTTACTAAGGTTCTGTGGAAGTTACGCAAACAAGCGCAGTTCCTGGTAAAGGTATTCCACCACCACCACCACCACCTTCGTTACCACCACCACATGAAGCATCCGGTGGTGCATCGAATAGTGTATCAAAATCATCAAATGATCGTGCTGCTTTACTTGGAAGTATTTGCAATTTTGACAAGACGAGACTGCGAAGGATTACAAATGGACATCGTTAGAAACATTAGATATATATAAAAGAAAAAGTCAGACAAATCTATTTCAAATCTGGCATGACTGCTGTGCAATGTCGAACAAAGAACTTCCCTTGCTTAATTAGGTCAAGATAACGTACCTGTAGATTATTATGATGGATTGAAAGGTTGTTTGGATGATAACTGTATCGTGCTTCTTGTGACACCTAATATAGTACTGAATATTATTTCTCTTCGATCGCGACACTTGCACACATTTTATGAATTTTTAAAATTTCGATATCTTATTTATTGATGCTCGCTACATAAACAAGAGTTTAGCTTAACGTAATTATATTAGGAGTATACTATATTAAATTTGTGATATATATATATATATATATATATATATATATATATATATGTATATGAGCGATGTTAGATTACCCCGTTTGGCCTATTCTTGACGTTTTGACGAAATATAATACAACGTTTACTTCGTTTGTATTAGATCTGCCGTCCAAAAACGAGCCTAAACGTACAGAACAACTAATCAAAATATCAATTGCTTTGAAAAATTTGTCATTTTTACGAGTCGTTTCGTATCATATTCTTTTCATGATGTATACACGCTAGAAATAGGAAAATTGTGTGATTAAAAAAAATTTGTATATAGCAGTATGTAATTGTATGTTATCTATCTAATTTACGGAATATGCGTACAGTAATTATGCTGGGAGCAATTTGAAACATTTTTAGATTTATTTTGATTGACATTTTTATGACTGCTCGACTGTAAATCAAGAATATATACATTCGCGATATAATTATTCGAGAAATTCCATTTTCTAATCCAACATATCTCCCTATTATTATGATAGGACTATAAAATTTTATAACATATCTTGTTTAACGCGGGCCAAGTTTCGCGATCGATTTTATATTGTTAACCAAGCTTATTTTTCTCTTTCTATATATATATATATATATATAAAATTTTTTTAATATAAAAGAAAATAAAAAGGCAGTGATACAATAAGGTGATAGTATGTATATTAAGTAAATTTTCTCTCGTTATACTCATCTACTGTTCTGTCTATTCAAAGTTTATGATATACATAATATATATATATATATAAATACATAGTTCTCGTTCGTATTCGTACGATACAATGCGAGGATCGTACGCCGCTTTTGTATCGCTCGTAAGATTGGAATGTCCAGTTTTATAAATTAAAAAACGTGCCAAGGGATTTGCGGTCTTCGTATTGATAAATTATATGATATCAACAGTTATGTAATCCATAACATAATCTATTTCTATATATGTCGACAAGTTAAGTGTATGTTCTGTATAACAATTTGTGGATATTATAATGAAATCTGTAACATATATAATCACACCTTTTAATATATTTGTCATTGTCTTAGATGTATAACTGATTATGTGAATCGATTTCTGATGGCAACAATGACAACTCAAAAGGCATAATAAATAATAAGATGGAAATATATGTTAGGATTATATATTTATCTCTACTCTTCACAGGATCTATTAATAATTATATCAGCTTCCAAAAGTCTACATACACTCAACAATGTAAAATAAACTCTTGTAATCTTATGAAATTTTAGGTTCAACAAAATCTTGCAAAAAATATCTTGACGTTACCAGAATCTATATCAATATATTTGACAATATAAATATTTTTTGGAAAAAACAGATGGAAAACGATAGATATTAGAATTAATGTTTGTCGGTGACAAAAATACTATTCTTTTATGATAAATTGTGTTTATGCACATAGTAATAAAATTTTCAGAATCAATGATCAACGAACTCTTTGAGAATCCTTTATAATTGGCATGATTTTTACGTATTACTTTAGATGTGTATTACCCTTTGCAAAGTCATTGCCTTACACGTTTGTAAACAGGTAGTGTATATAGCATACAGAAATGATGTAGAAACTATGTATTCTAGGGAAGGGAACAAAAATTTTACGTTTACTTTACATTAAGAAAAATGTGAAGAACGATAAAACAAACACAAGTTTTTATTTCAAACGTTAGAAAAAAAACGATATTTTAATACTTAATAATATATTCAACAAGTATATGATACATATATAAATTTATCACGTTCGAATAGCCCCAAAAATTTTGATAGCAGTCCATGTGTATAGTATAAAAGTATATGTATTCAACATTATGTATATACACACACGTACGGGAACGTACATAGATATGCGATTGTCATAATAACAGCTGTTGTAACGACTTAATATATCGCAATAAATATTTAAAAAAACTATCATGCATCATCAACGAATGAATATATTGATTTTTTTCTTCAGCTATCGAACGAAATAGTAAAAATTATTTCCTATCCATACTGCATCTACATTCATGCTTTTCATATGAGTTTTATGCAAATTTTAGAATTATAACATATTATAACTTACGAGAGGTAGGCGAATCTTTTGCGCTATGCATTAATTATAACACTTGTTTGTTTAATTGCAAATGTGAATGCCTATTACAAATCTCCTAATAAAACGAGTATAAATTGATTAATTGGCTTGTATTGAGAACGAGAAACATATAATTAATCAAGCACTTTATTCGCATTAATAATGATCTTAGATTTTCGAAAATAAAATGATGGATGAGGTACTGACATGATTTTTACAGTTACGTTATTAGACTTCGGTTGCATTACATAGTCCTCGCTTATACTATCAAAACTTTTATTGACAATCATCGTAAAACCATAATAATATTATAATTATTCATACTATGTACATATGTAATATACAAGAAATCCTATTTTTGCGCGCGAATAGTAGGACATCTATATATAGATCCTATATACAGATATTTATAAATCTGTATACAGATATTTATAAATCCTGGATATAGATATTATACAAGACATTACTCATAAAATATATAACTCCTCGAGAATATATTAGGAATATATTATAAGTGTAGTAAAAAGAAATCCATTATTTTTGCATTGAATAGAAAAATAATGGATTTCTTTTTATTACACCTAATATTAACAAAATATAAGCTCATACACTCCTCCGTTAGAAATTTCTGATGAAGTTGCAATCAACTTTTTCTTCATTAAAAAATTCGTTCGTCGCTGTTTATAATATAGAAATTAAATATCTATAATGAAATTAATAAAAATCAAATAAAATTTACTAATAGTTTATACTTGAAATTAATTAAACAAAAATTAAATCTCGTAAGGATTTCAATAAATCACTTAAACAATTTCAATTTATATTAATAGAAAAATATGTAAAATTGCGGAAGCAAGTGCATAACTTTGTAGATGTATTTTGTAGTAGATATATTTTGTGTTGCGTATCAAGTGATCTCTCGAAGAGTTACGAAGATATAATTTAAAAGACGATATAAACGTCGTAATTCGCAGAATGATTTCTAATACAATTGATACTTACATTATTCAGTATTGTCAAAAATACTACATATTACAAAGTACGCATTAAAAAAAAAAATTAATTTCATACGAATTTATGTTTACATACAAATCTCACTTTTGTTGATATCAATTTCTCTTTATATTTTTGGCAAATTAAGGCTAGACGGAGGGATGACGAAAAAGGGATAATCTTCGTCATAACTTAGCATGAAGCTTTTCCGTTGTTGCTTTCAATCTGAAAAATGTTTAAATATTTTTTCACTTTCCTTATTCCATCGAGCATTATTCAATAGTTCGAAACATTAGATATAATTATAGCACTACCTGGAAAGCTCTTGCTGAATGCGATCAGTTATCGCTTTTCGCGCATCCATCTCGCTTGCTTTTGATTCCCGCAATTCGGTCAACAATCCGCTGAAGTCTATGGGCTCACCGTAATTCATGGTAACTCTTTTTCCCACTTTAAGCATATACGGCGGTTCGTTGGGAAGTACTTCATCCATACCGAGATGACAGATAGGAATTACGATAGGCGTGATGGGTGATTCTAATATTAATCTACCTATGCCCCATTTCAACCTAAAATCATCGATTATTTTCACTGCGTGTAACTATAGTATTATTATTAATGAGGAAATAAGAACCTGAGATTCTTATAGCGATAAGAAAAATGTGAATTATAAAATATTGTTTTGTATATTATTTAACATGTTTCTTTTTTTTATAATTACTCTTTACGAATCTTTAAATGTGCAATTTCATCGAAAATGTGCAATAAAAAAGCGTTATATTAATTAAAACCTTTATTTTGTTATAAATACTGTCATAATAAGTTACTTATTAACAATATTTGTTCTGTTTAATATTTGTTTGATTTCTTACTTTTTTCAGACTTATTTATTTCAGAAAATTCTGATTAATCCGAATTCTTTAACCAAAATATATAAAAAATCAAATGACTACTTCTGGATTAATTTCTACAAAACGTTTATCTATATCATCACCTTATTTTTCGTACAGAGTTTTACGTATAGTTACGTATAGAGTTTTATAAAAAGGTAACATTTAATTTAATAATCTACTTATCAAAAAATAAATTCAATTTTTATTTTCTAGTCGATTTGAAATTGCAAAAATGTAATTTACAAATTATAAACGTTTTTGCATTTTAATATACATGGTGACTGAGTAAACTTTATAGACAGTATGCGTAGATCACGTTATCTAGTCTCAGAACAGAAGAAAAAATAATTCGAGTACAAACCTCATCTCTTCCTTAAGCATATTGACTTTTCCCTCGGGGAAGACATGCACCCACTCGCCAAGGGCCAGCCTTTCGATACAGAAGTCCACGGCTTCCTGATACACGCCGTCTCCTCGGATGATGGGTATGCACTTGCCGAGCATGAAAAAGTAGGAATGCCAGACATTCGTGAAACAAATGTCATGCGCGGCGAGCGACCATCGTACCTTACATCGGCTCCACGAGTGCCTGAAGTCCAGGGTCGCTAAATGAGTTCAGAGATTTTTCTGTCTTAAATTCTTTCATTCGCGATCGCATATCGGCGTCGTTCTGAGAAAGAAAAACACGTCTCAAAAGAGGGACAAAACGCATATGAGGATTACAAAATGTCGATTACAAAAAAACCAACATTTGTCTTAAAACAAAATTTAAAAAATATATAGAAAAAAAATTGCTTTTAATTATCATCGGCACATAATCAAACGTCAGGGACACAATGAACTGAAGAACAAAGATACAAGGAAGAAAAAACGAAGAACGTATGATAAATGGGACATCGATAAACGAATGACGCAGATATTCATGCTTACTGTATCTCATTGTCAACTAATGGGCGCTTATCGTCATTGTTCTTCATTCACATTGGATCAATTCTCGTAGCTAATCATCTATCCTCATTATTTATCGTCAGTTAATGTCTTGTATCAGCGAGATTAAATTCTTATTCACAATAAGAAGCACAGACAACAGGAACGCACTCTAAAAATATAAATCAAGTAAGAAAAGCGTCAATTACTGTCAAAGTTAGATGTTGAAATAATATTCCTATATATATTTTAAATACATTTATCTGAGATATACATATGACTGTGCGTCAATTATTTTCAGATTGGACTTGCAACACAATCACATTGAAATAATATTAATAATTTCACAATAATAATAATTTCAAATTAAATTTCATCGCTGATTTGATGTTGGCCATAATTTTACAGATTAGTGGCTAACATCTCTTTACAGGTTTAAGATGCTATCGTTTCAGGCTGATTATGTTGCAAGTCCGAAAGTAATCGACGCACAGTCATACGTCTGAGATAAATGCATTTAAGACCCGACTAGAAATTAAAATCCCGATAAAGACCCTATGTTTGCCCGATTTAATATCAGGTTCCGAGTTGTGAGATATTATTGCTTTATTGACATCAGAGTAAAGAGCATATTATAGATAGAGATTTTATTCTCTATTCCTGATGCCTATGCCTTTTACTGTGCATAAAGTTTAAATCCCAGTGATTTAATATTGAAAAAAAATGATGCATATTTTAATTGAAAATAATTTTGTTAATTCAATAACATTAATGAAAGAAATACATCATGCCTTTGTTTTAATAAAATTTTATTTGTTTCGTTAATACTGTTGTTAAATTAACAGGATTATTTTCGATTAAAATAACGTTGTTGGAATATCTTTTTTTTTCACTGAAGTAATTTCAAAGAAATTATTCGTGCTCTGTTGCACAAAATCATATCAGTAATTTTATTTAAAAATTTACTTAAAAAATGATATCTTTCGATCAAAATTTTTATTTGATTTCTTTTTCAACAACTGTTCAACAACTGTTCACACAGTCCCATATCGTCATGAAGCGACAATGTATTTTGTCCTTATGTTTCATTGCGTCCGCGACTCTAACGCGGTCCGAGATCGTAAAGAGTGCCTCGAAGCCGTTTTATTAGACGGCAGAATGAACGGACCGCCAGCACTATACATCCCGGATGATTCGTACGTTCCGCACACGCGGTATTTTATTTTTCTCAATTTCTCGAGACGATAAATCAGCCGCGCACAACGCAAAGTCTTAGCCTCACGTGAGACTGAACGTGGGGGAGGGAGGGAGGAACTGATGATACGTTATTATACGCAATGCCGAAAGGCATTTAACAAACGACGTAAAGGAGAAAAAAAAAGTCTCTTACCCCATATACCTGGATCGTCGAAGCAACTGTGATGATTCGACACGGTAATGAGCGGAACATTTTTCGGCCGGAGGTCTAAGGCGCGCACAATAATGTGCTTGTTGTACACCGTTGTTTTGTTCAGCCATTCTTAAATGCAAAAGAGAGAGAAATTCTTTGTTAGATTATGCCATAGAGAGCGGTATATTTGGTGTCGCGATAGCAGACCAAGATGTTGCGAGAAGTGGAGTGAGAAGTTGACCTTTGAATCGTGAGCAGCACGCGAAAGATTGGAATTTAATCGATGTCGCGCTCTTAATCAATTTGGGAAATTTAAGAATCAGACTTTTTTCACCACATATTATCGAAATACTCTACAACCCATTCTCAAAAGAACTCCGATTTCTATTACTTAATACCCTTAACAGACTACGGATTGATGATTACAATTGCCCGGTTCTACTTCAACTACCAATCACGATGTAGTCTGTCGTAATTGGCTGAAATAGAAAACTGGGCAGCCATCAATCGTAATCGTCAACCCGTGATCTGATATTCCTTTTATGATCTGATGTCATAAGTTGATTCGACGCTACCTGTAATTGCCTATAATTATCCGTTTTTGTTTACGATAAATTGCATAAACACACAAAGAAGGAAGGGAGGGGGAGGAAGAGCGAGGGAGAGAGAGAGAGAGAGAGAGAGAGAGAGAGAGAGAGATCTAATGACGAATGCTACAATAAAAAAAATATGAGATTTTAGCATTCATATCTCACCTTTATCGATAAATGTGCTTTTAAATGCGTATTTAGTAGTGTTTTTAAATGCGCATTTACGTCACAGATATTACAGAATCTCAGAAATAGATGAACGGATTTATCGATAAATATGAGATATGAATACCTAAGATTATATATGGCATATAAAAAACATAAAGCAGTAACATGTAAACAATGAGAGAGATCGAGGCTAGTTTTGGCGTTGTCAGTAGTCATTGCGTTTCGTTTATGTATTTATGACGAAAGAGATAATGAAAAAATTACCACAAAATATTTCTTTTATAACATAGATACTTTTCCATAAGTTTCATTTAAATCAAACAAACATTACAATAGAAAAAGAAAAAAATCTGATTCAAGAAGAAGCAAATAAATTTTTGAGCATTTCGTATTAATGTCCTTCAGTTTGAGAAAATCTAAGTGATATATTATTAGTTAAAAAAGTGTTTCGTAATACGACACGTTATTTTGAGTAACGATGATAATTTATTATAATAAAATGATAAATTTAAAAGTTTATCATAGAGACAACTTAAAGTGATTCACATATATGTGTAAATTATTTTTTATATGGATATGTATATCCGATATGTATATCGGAGCAATGACTACAATGCAGCGTGTTCATCTTTCATTTACTGCAAAAAAAAACTATAGTGTATAGAACCATTACTGGAAAATATAAAGAAAGACTCTTTCTATCATATTAGTACTTAAATTATAATAATTAATTGTTTAAAAAATCTAATGCTAAAATTATGAAAACGGTGTTAATAAGTCCCAGTCTCTTCTAAGCGAATCAGCCAATCACAGTAAGACAATACATAAAAAGTAGAAAATATAAAAGTTGAGTTGTCTGTTATTTACATCTTACTATTTAAGCTTTTTTATATAGCATAGCTATTATCCTAAGAAAAATGATTACAACAAAATGATCGGCGCTTGTTTGTTATTAAAATATACATATAATGAATTGTCATTATTGCGAAACT
>Ga0157363_1001023_pt1 | contig 22594 bp, 15 predicted proteins | sample AttsexASBM1_FD_111477 | JGI IMG/M metagenome (GOLD analysis project Ga0157363, IMG submission 111477) | Fungus gardens microbial communities from leaf cutter ant in Ribeirão Preto, State of São Paulo, Brazil - Atta sexdens ASBM1 | ecosystem: Host-associated > Fungi > Mycelium > Unclassified ... | reverse complement strand
ATATATATATATATATATATATGTCTGCATCAATGTGTACTTTTCTAGTTGAGCCATTGCATGTTCCTTGAGTTGATCGTATCGCGTTTCCAATGTTTTTATGGTTTCTACATTCTCCTGGATACTTTCTTTTAATACAGTTTCATTATTTTTATACACTGATACAACTCCTTTAAGTCTTTCGTATTTTTGGTGTACATCGTTAAATGCTGCTTCCGTATTAGTTAGATGATGGTTTGCTGCTTGCAATTCTTCTTGCAATTTTATCTTGTCTTGTTCAAAGCTTGTACGATCTCTTTCTCGTTCCGTAAGTAATCTGCTAATCGATTTTTCGTATTCTTCCACAACAACCCTAAACCAATTGTTTTTAAATTAAATTAAATTTAAATTAATTTATTTTGAGTAAATTATTTATTTAATCTAAATGGATTTATTTTGAATAAATTACTTACGTCATTTGGGTTTTGGTTTTTATTTCTTGTGACATTTGTGCCTGTAGTTTATTAATTTTTTCCTGAAAAGTTGCTTTCTGTCTTTCCAATTCTGCTTCATGCTCCTTTTTCTGTTTCTCCAATTCTTCTTCCAATTGTAATACCGTCGTTCTTACAAGTTCAAGTTCTTTACTCATATCTATATGATCAATAAGTGGTGCGTCTGATTTAGGCTCTTCTATTGGCTGCTCCTGAATAAATTTTAATGCTTGTCTCATTATCAAAACTTAATATGAAGGTACTTTATAGGTACTGGTAATTAAAGATATAGATAATAGTTTTTCACTTACATTTTTTTCTTGAACTTCCTCTGATTTTTGCACTGTTGCATTAGGGAGAGGACTATAAAAAAGCAGCCTGTCTATAGCTGCTATGGCAGGATTACGTTTTGGTGTACCAACATCAGGAAGTGGCGATTCATTTTTGCCATTTTTCTCTTCGTTTATTGTTTGGGCATTTCCTTGAGGCAACATGCTGATATTCGATACCAATGGATCAAACTTAACATACAAAGATTCGGTTCTAAGGCGATTTGTATGATTTGTAGGATTACTTCGTGCTAACAAAAAATCAAATGTCGAGGGATCTTGGAAAACTGAAAAAGCAATAATATTCACATATGTAATTAAAAAAATCTCAATAATAAAATTACGAAAAAGAGCTTTCAATAACTTACATTCAGGTGTTGCACTGACAAATTGATCTGTCTCTTCCGTAAATTCAAGTGAAGGATTAAGTAGCTCATTAGTAACTTTTTCCACTGTAGATTTTAATTCTTCAAAATGTCCATTAATCAACGACAATGTAGTACTTTGTCTTTGAGGTTTAAATTCCTCGTATTGTTCTTCATCTGGTGCAAAGTTTATATCTATTTCTTGTAAAGTAAGTGTACGATCGAGAATTTCATTAGATATGTCTTTTTTGCTATCACTCGTCGTAGGTGCATTTTCCACAATACATTTTTCCTTTTCTATAATTACAGTTTCTGATGAATTATTTTGTTTTTCTATAATATGGGTCTCATTACATATGGCAATTTCTTTTTCAGATAATTTCTGTACTTCATTCAATACTACGCTATTTTCTACCTCTAAATCTTTTTTATCGACACTCGTCTGTAAGTTTTCTTCAACTTCCAATGTTTTTGGTTCTATAATACTGGTGTTATTTGGTAATAGTATGTTTTCTTCCTTATCTGGTACAATATCATTATCTAATTCAGACAACTCTTGCTCCTTGATAATTTCATTCGTTTCAGTTTGAGTAATAGAATTATTTACAATTACTTGCGATGATGCACACAATTTTTGATCAAGATTGTCGGAAGGTGACAATACTGTTAATGTATCCTGTTTAAACTCAGATAAAGTCTGTATACTCGTTTCTTTCGTTGTATTACTATCAGTATGTTCTAATGGTGAAGGTGAAGATATATTGGATATACTAGATAACGAAAGATCCGCATATTGCGTTAACGGGGATGTGGACGGAACAGAAATTTCGGTAGGACACGACTGTGGATCTTCTAGGGATGTTTCGGCGTTGCAATCATTTTTTACTGTCTGTTCTTCATTAAGTGTGATCACATCGAAAGTAGTATTATTGGATGAAACAGTTGTTGTTATATTCAACTGATTATCATTCACATTACTTGTTGGCAGTGAATCCTTTATAAGATTACTCACAATGTTGAAGGTTTCAATCTCAGTTACTGTAGCACTTTCTTGTAACGGAATATGCTTATCAATCGATTCTTCTACTTGTAGTACATATTCTTCCGCAGGAGGATATGAAGTCACAAACTGTGAATCTTGAACGGGAAGTGTGTTATTAGACGATCCCAAAATATGCGTTTGATTCAAAGGCGTTGTCTTGCATAATTGAGGACTTGTCTCAATCACTTGCGTTTCATTATCGGCGTTGTCTAATAGATCTTCGTTAAGGGAACAATCTCTTGTGGAAAATGGTACCTCGTCTATAGCCGATGTAAACGTCTGATCCTGACTGAGATCCTGACTGTCGTGTTCACTTCCTAAATGGATGTCTGCACACGCGAGAATCAAATCCTCTACACCGGGTATGTTGGAGTTCACATATGATGTGTCTGCTACGTTATCAGGAGTTTCGGGTGTCGAATCAGTACATATGCCGCTACTGCTCTTGATACTGAGAGTGCTGCTGAGACTATGGAAACTGCTGGCCGACGAAAGACTCTCCGGAGCCAAGCAGAGATTTTCCGTGACCGATCCTACATCGGCAAACTCGCGAGCAAAATGAACCTTGACCTCATGCTCTGCTGTCTTTGGGAGAATCAAGGGAGTATCGTTGCCGCTCTGAAAATAAAAAAAAATGCGTTAAGATATTTTACGAGAATACCGTATCTCTTTTTTTTCTTTCAAATTTAAATAAAGCGAACATATAATGGGCGGTTTATGAGAATTCTTTAATATATAACAGAAATATTTCATGTCCGTCGGATATCTTTTAATGAAAAAACTTTCTTCGCGATTTTTACTTGTCACAAAGATTTATGAACAATCACGTTAAGCTATGCCAAGAAAAGTTTGACAGAAAACGCCTTCGAAAGCGTATACGACGCAATATACCATCAGCGTGGGCGAACGAGACGTTCTTGGGCTTGTGGCACGATGCAAAAGTTTATGGATATACTCCATATTATACCAGTCGCAACCAATCTGTAATCTGCGAAATATCAACGCTTACTGACTACTTCGCTAACTCAGCTGACAGTCCGAGATCTGATTTTCGAAAAGAAATTGCGTAATCGCTTCACGCCTCGCTCAGGCTAATTATAAGACATTGAGAGAGAAAGGCTTTAGTAGTGCCAGTTCCGCTCGCTTTTGCAAGACGACAACTACGGAAATATCTGTCTCAATAACATTACAGTTGCTCTATACCGAGCAAAGAGATGCTGAAAATCGTGGACATTTGTTAACTTGTAGCAAAGTGTGCATCGATATAACGATATATATAATCGATTTAAGATGTGTGGCAGTTCAACATAGAAGAATGGAGTTACCATAAAAAAAAAAAAAAATTAGAAGACTACAAGAATGTTTTTCCAAAAAAATCGTAATAGTAAAGTGAAGAAATGTAATCGATGCATAGTTAGAGAGAACATTCGCTCAATTACTATTCTGCATTAGTTGTATATATTCATAATTAAATTTAATACTATATATATACTACCTATATTGTGAAAATAGATAAGGATATTGTTTATTTTTTTTGTATTTTACAATGAGAAAAATAACGAACGTTCTAACTCTGTCTGATTGAGAAATAATACTTTCAATCACGCGATTGTATTTCACGCGATAACTAACCAACTCATTGTCAATTTCTGCACGCATTATAAAATGATGAGACATGACGTTAAAGAAAATTAATTAAATGCTTTATTAAACGCATGACAAAATTACCTTTAAAAGAAGATTCCCCATGACTTTTCGAAGAATCTCCACTTTTAACTGTCATTAACGTACAACGTGATCTCATATTTATACGCGGGTTCAAAGAACCCTATGATAAGACGATTTCACTTCCCCTTCTATGTTTTTACCCTTGACATGATTTTATCCTCTGCCAAACAAATATATTATACCGTGCACGAATAATTTTGAAATTAATACAAATAATAATCTTTGTTATTCCGAATTTTTTTCTATGCTTTCGATACAATGCACAGTATTCGATCTATTTTTATTCTATTTCTTAACTGAATATCAACATTTTTTATGATCTTTCTTTCTTGTTCAGGCATGACTCATTATAAAACATAGCACAACTAATCATTATCCTTGAAGAAAAAAAAAATTTACTAATATTATTTATTTTTAGAAAATAGAAAACGGGGATTGCATTAGACAGAACATAAAAACAACACGAATCTAATTTTCTGAAAAAGAAATAAAAAATATCAAGTATAAAGATGAAAATTTAATTTATTACGAGACGTGAGTTTTTTGCGATCCTTATTCGGAGATCCTTGTTTGGCGTGCTCTTGACATCATCGAGATTGCAACGCAACCGTCGGAATGACTCATTCTCACTTGACCGCGCTGACAGAGACTTCATCACTATCTCAGGGTGTGTCTCTCTCATCCCTCTGAGATAAGCAACCCTCTCTCTAGTTCTTAATGTGTATTTAAACGCGGCACTTGACACTTTAATGCGAGCGATGATGTTTCTAAATTTAGATAAAACGCACAGAATATACGTAAGAAGAAATTGCACGAGGAGGCATACATAATTCTTATCATATTTATATTGCGTTATTAAGACAGAACATTGACCCTTGGAAAAAAAAACAATTTGAAAAACATCAATTAGCAAAGAAATATTATCAAATGATTATACCGATAATAAAAAATAATACATATGTAAAAAAAATCATGGAGAGGTAAATTTATGTAATCTGTCTAAAGTCAATTAATAGAAGAGAGTGCCATTAAAAGAGCGATCATTAAAAAAAGTAAGAGAGCAAGTGATAAAACAAATAAATAACAACAAACGTCAATCGAGTCTCTTTTCTGATCGATCGAAGTACACGACATCTATCATTGTGACATATTTTTGAGGTCATGCATTGGAATATATGATGCGAAGATATCTTCTTATATTATTCGTTTCAAGAAAAGAAAAAAAAGGAAGATGTTCCGCACGAAAGAGGACCCAAAATTAGGGCCTGGTGGCGGGAGATGAACAGCAGATATCTTTAGTCGAAATGCTAATATTAGCCCGGCGCGTTCTTAGTCGATACTCCACCGCTACCACTACTAGTATCTACCGCTACTACCACCAACACTATTGCCACCATAATCGTCAGATTGACATACTCGGCAGCACGACGCATTGTACATTGTACGTGCATGTGCACGCGCGAGGTGAGACGAGACGAGACGAGACGAGACGAGACGAGACGAAGCGAGAAGTCGTCCTCAAGAGGAAAAGATTGAGGGAAAGGATAAGACAACAGGAAATCGCCTCACCTTTTACAAACTAAATAAGAAATCCTCGGCGAGAATGCTTCACACAACGTTGTCGCGCATCAACCGAACCTTCGGCAAAAGCTGCACCGCGGATAACATCGCCTCCACCATGCCACGATGATGCGTACTAACACTAGCTGCACCGAGCCATACCGTCCAGCCGCGCACACGCCGTACGGACATTATGCCGCAAAGATCACCAACTATGGAAGTGGTGGGAACAGGATTCTCGACCATCGAGCCGCATAAGAGTCGCACAACCGATCGGTGGACGGTGTGGCGCTATCTGGAGCGATGGGAATATACTTGGTAACGAAACATCGTGAGATAAGAGAGACAAGTATAGCTAGAGAGCCAGTCATAAGCCATTCCACTTCATTCCACTCCAGGAAAGGTCCAAGAGGAAGGACATCGGTACGAGGAGCAGCGGTGAAACGATTCGTCATTCGATGAAAATGAAAATATCTTTTACATCGCCAATCAATATCTGTAATATAGTCGCAATGTTAACGCATGTGCGAATAGATAAATAATTATGATATTCGTGTTCGTCCATATAATCGTTATTCATATAATAATAAATCGTCACCCGTGAATTAACGTCACGCAGAAATTAAAGGTATAGGGCAACGAGATAAAGTATTGCTCTGCGCCGTAAATAATTCTATTTACCACATGATGTAGAGAAACATGAAAATCAAATGAAAAAATTAGTACAGAGAAAATGGAGAAATTTAATAATTCTAAAAAGAAATGAGTAAAATATTTTTGATGAAGAAATTATTGAATATTCATATTCAAGCCTTATATTATAAGCTTATATTTCATCCACAACTCCTAATTCTCAATTAATCCATTTCGATTTCAAAATATGACATTTCAGTTGTCTTTTTGTAGCGGATGTATTGGAAGATTCAGCGTTAAAACTCGAATCGAAATGAACAAATTCGCGTTCTTCATGCGTATCAAAGAAATGCTCCCGCGTAGCGGGAAGCAAAACTTATTTTTGTTTCAAGGTACTTCTGGAGATACGAAGTTTATTTATAGAAATACATTCTCTCCGGTCTGACTGTTAGCCGCGTAAACGGAGAAGGAAGCGCGAAGAAGGATTTACAAAGAGAACATGCGAACGATAAGAGCGGGCAATGCATCGGTCGTCGTTTCCTGAAAGCGTACTATTAATCTCACGCAAATGAACGTGAGAAAAGTATCGTTTCGTGAAAATACATATATTCCCATCAGGTTTTTCTCATCGTCGGAATAATTCTTCTTAAGCATAGAAAAAAAAAAAATAAAGAAAAACAGTGCAAAAATGATGAAATATTTGACAGTACCTTTCGTCGAGAAGGATGAATTGGCGAAGAATTGTGGAGAGTCGCGGTTATTTCTTTCAGTACGATTCTTCTACCTTCGCGAACAGATCCTCTTGGGCTCGACATTCTCAGGCTCTCTCTTTCTTCAATACAACGAATATTTATCTTGATTTCCTAGTGCGAAATATCGTGGATACTATTTTTATTTAAATCAAAAATACATTTGAAAAAACATACAGAAATTAAACAAGAATTTTAATGTTTTTTTCTTCTATATTGTGTGTGTGTGTGTGTGTGTGTGTGTGTGTGTTCGTATTATAGTAAATAGACGAAGACAGTATTGTAATATATTTTTACTAAATTTACTTAAAAAAATGTAATTATATTTATTTTTTTATGAAAAAAATCTGATTCTTTTTGAAAAAAAATCATTATTTGCGATGTTGACCAATCTCCGATTAACTTTATCAACATTATTTCTTTAAGAGTAATATACGAATAAATCTATTAAATTAATTAATAGAATTATATTTAACATGTCGGAAAAAGTTAAGAGAAAATTTTTGTATAAAGATTTTGTCATAAGCGATTCTACCAGTCGATTTGTGTCCATTTCTAATTTCTACCAATATCAATAGTAAGTTGAACCGAGATTAAAGTTAATCTACATTAGTGAAAATGAATATTAACGGAAAATATAAGTTAATCGGAGTCGAAATCATCATCCTATGATTTCGAGTATACGATGAGACGATAATGTCTTACAAACTGGATCTACAATAAGTCGATAGTCTTACAAGTTGGCTGCTGACTAATTTTCTACCGATTCACCGATTTCGACCAATCCATCGACCATCTTTCAGACTCGTTTCCGATTCACCGACTCAGTATAGACCCAGACTTGGAAATTTCGTTAACAGAATTAAGAATCTTCCTCTACTTTTTCGAAAAATCAGTTCATCGCGAAAGATCACATGCAAAAAAAGAATGAAGATTTAACTTTACTTACAGGAAATTGAAATACTACTACTAAATGCTACTCGAAGTCGGCAAAGCTCTTGTACTTTCACTCTCTAGACTCTAGACTTGTTGACTTGGAGAACAAAGAAAGTTCTCTTCATACGCAGAGGCGTGTTTACACTGGTACTTCTGTCATTTGAGGTGTCACCGGCACAAATGATAGCAAGCGATAGTGGCGAATGTGGCAATGGCAATACCGACAATACGGAATCCGTCAAACACCTCGACTACGTAGATTCCTAGTGTACGCATTCAACTTTCACACCACCGTTAACGTCAACCAGTTCCGTCCAGTTACAAGTCTGCACAAGTCTGCGACGCGAGCAAGTTGGAGCAAGCGAGCGAATTCGTTGCGCATTTCACGATCCTTTGACTAACGGCTGCCGTTTGATAAACTTGAATGTGAATGCACTGACGAATCAGAATGCACCGTTGCGTTTAACTAGCCGACGCACCGCGGCGCCACTTGTAACAGTTTCGAATTTCCGTCGCAATCGGTAAAGTAGTATTATCGAACGTGATCGAACGATCCGTGATACTAATCGATTATCGTTCAAGTTGAATTTGAAATCAAAAACCTGCGGATCCGTTCCCGCCAGTCGCGTCTGTTGCGCCGCGTACCGATATCGATTAATAGCGCTGTCATGTTCATTTCCACTTGTAGATTAATTTTAATCTCAATTTAACTCACTTTTTATCTTTTTCCGATTCTAAAAGTTAGAAATCAAGAATAAAGAGTAAATTGAACCAAGATTAAAATTAATTACTAAAACTACATTGCTAAAAATGGACATTAGTCCATGCTTAACTGAACTCTCTCTTCGACTCGTTGACATCTAAATTTATTATTTAATTAAATTAAGGAATATACAGAAAGGTAGATGATTATTCGAGTCGAAGATTGTTTTATCCACTGTGAATCCGTGATCCTTTGCGAAATGCCACTTAGTGTTTTCTCATACAATTATACGTCACGATGAATTCATTTTGTTATTAAATGACTGAAATCATTTGAATGGAAACAAATTTTTTTACAATAATATAAGTTTGCAAAACATTTATTGTCAAACTCATCATACAAATATGTATAAACCGCCACGTTATTACATGCCAGGCAGTGCAAATTCACCACAAAATTTTAATGCTTACTCATTAAAGGTTATTAGTCTTTTTTTTTTTATTTTAATTAATCGTCATACTTAATCCTTGCACTCATCCCTCACCATTCATTCTCAATTTAAGGATATAAAGATATTGTTTTTAATAGACTTTCATAATATACATAATAAAAAACACATTCATCCGGCCAGGTAACGCACCGCCGTAATACATTGTATTACAATAAAGCGAGTTATATAAAAGAATACTATTCACAATGCTCTCTTTCGAAAAACAGGTAAACATTATTTAAGGACACTTGTTGTAGGCATTAGTATTTCTCTTCTTACATTCATAAAGTTTATAAAATAGCAAAGACAAGAAGAATCTAATCCATTAATGTAAGACTAAAATTTTATTGTATTGAGCACAATCACAGAAAGCAGGCCACATATGGCTGCTATTTATTTTAAAATGAATTGGTAAATGTGCTTTGAGAGCACTTTGCATTTATAAACAATGCGAAGCCATAAAGCACGCTTTTTCAAATATCTGTAATAAAATAAGTGATGTTGAATTAATTGTGCTATTTTATATATGATCATTTGTAAAATGCTTGATATCTTGTACCGAGTCTTATTGCTATTTCGAAAGTGCAATCGTTCAGTACCATGGATGCGATTAGGAAGCATCGTATTATTTACAATAACGTGTCAATAATCAGCATTTCCCCAAATCTGCACGCTACTTTTTTCAAAATAACTCATGTTTCTATCTGAATTATCGTACTGTAATTCACGACTATATGATAAATACGTATAACAATTTATCATATATAATGTATATGCGAAGAGATTGTAAATATTTAGTTATGTATAAGGATGTAATTGTGGTGTAGGGCATGTTGATAACGGAGAACTTTTTTGATTACTAGACGGCGGAGTTAAAAGGCCACTCTCGTTTGGGCTTTGTCTACCAGGTTCAACATTTGTATCCGAATCGTTCACATAACCACTCGGGATTTCTCCAGCTAATCGTTGCTGCGCCTTTTCCAACATATTCAAATCGACTACGTGAGTCTGTATGCGATGCGATTCGTCTACAACAATATTAGGTACAGTGGCCTTCAGTCCGGATCCAGAGTGTGATTCTACAAGCGTAATCGTAGATCTTAAAAGAGACTGGGAATCCTCTTCCGCGACGGTAGTAGCAAATGCCGTAAGCCATTTGACGCAAGGAGCAAGCTGTTCCCATGACAATCGGGACACTCTCAATGCGCATTCTCTTCCTTGAGTATGATAAATTGCTGCTGCAGCTATGTGACTGTATGGAAATTTTAAACAACCTTCGTCCAAAGTCGCCAGATCTAATAATTGAGCTGCTTGAGAATATTGCAATCCACCATATTGTGGATATATAAAAGTGTTTGGTTTGGATGAGTCGCCTGATTCAATCTGCATGTAAATATTGAGCCATCCTGGAGCAGTTATCGGGGACAGATTCCATCCAAGTCCTTTCAAGATCATTAACTCTTTTCCCAAAATTTCTTCTTCCGTGCAGGCTCCATCGGTGACATATGCAAATTCCGCGATTTTAGGTGGATATATTTCTTCAACCTGCAAAATTATTTTTCATTTTTTAATTTTTAATTTACCTTGTGTTACATTGATATTTTGAGATTGCAAAAATAAAAAATAAAAAAATAAAATTTTATTTACTCCTTTTTCTCAACTATCATAAATATGTACATAAATTGTAAATAAAAAAAAAAGTAACAAAATTTACGAACCTTAGAAGCAATAAAAAGACAAGTTATCCCTATAAGTTGCAACTGGTTTTTAGGTACATCGTGATGAATAGACAAATATCTGTCTATATAGTCCATAGCGAGATAATAAGTCTCTCTATGTAATTTATACACCTCACAGACCTCAATCAACCAATCTAATAAGATGGCTCTCATCCGTGGCTGTAATGTTGGATGCCTCTGGAACATTTCTGGATCCCTTTGAATTAGAGTTTTCTGATCCCCAAGGCACATGAGAGACCATACTTGGGAGCCATCGGCCCATGGTAGAGACGGCAATGGACTAGGTCTAATGGATGTGCTATTGGAGGCTGAAGGTGTTAAGAAACAAGTTGCACTTCTTAATTCAGACCATGTAGCAGGCTCTTGCTGTTCTTTCAATGGAGAGGTCTGATGTTGGGGAGTGCATGCAGCATCTACTGATGGTGTGGTATTACAAGATTCCGTGTACGAGACATGAGACAGCGTAGGTACTTTACTAGGTGGGTATATGTTTTCTGAATCTTCTGAGAGTTCTGTAGTACGTCTCTTGCGTTTCAAAGACTGGGCTTTGCCTCCTTGCAAATAAGTTTGTGCCTTCTTTTCCTGCAAACTAAATACAGAGGAAAGATTCAGTTCTCTCTATACAACGTTCTTTCATATCATCTTTTCATATCTACCTCTATTAATTCAATTTATATAAAACAGACGATCTTTCAAGATATTATTATTTTTTGTGATATACAAAAAGTTGAACAGTTGTCAAATAATTTATGGAGCTAATATAGTGTTAATTTGCAGATTTACAATGCAAATAACGCTATCTAAATGGCTGAAAGATAACAAATTATTACATCGCTGAAGGAAAGCTGCTAAAATCTCAGGATAGAAAGTAACTAAAGGAAAAAGGTTATAGGCGTGAAGTTCAAGTATAGACAGAAAAAATGTATTTTTAATCAAGCAATGGATAGGCACTGAATCAGTTTCATTGTAAACAAAATGATTTGGAGACCACAAAAGAGAGATATATCTGAATTTTAACATGAAATGGAATATCGATCACTCACCTGCTCTGTGGCATTTTGCCGCCGGATTGCCAACGCGTAAGGAAAATATTTGTAGTCGGAAAAAATTTTTTTCAAGTGTATACGATAACGGAGACTCTTGGAACGAGGGTGCGATGAATTTTTTCAATCCAGGCGCAACAATTTCCTTAGGAAAATGACGAAAAGTGGAGGAGCGCGCGAAGTCTACACGCACCCGATCGCCATAATGCACGTTCTCTTGGCCGTCTTTGATTCACCGTATCGACTTATGATTTTCGTTCGGAATCGATTTCGGTAGTCGGAAAATTCATTAATCTCGCCTCTGAGCTATTTTGCAGCGTATGCGAGTCGCGAATCGACGATATTCCGAGAAAAATAGAGGACGTGGATCTGGAAGCGCGGGAGAGCAGCGCGCGAAACGACGACCAACCGGACCAACCCCTGTACGCCCCGTAACGCCCTCTATATGCGCTACATAACCTCAAAGGGGCAAATTTTGGAAATATTGTGGTGGTAAATTTCACGCACGACGTCGTCACGACGATACCTCGACTGAATCTTTCTCCTTTTCGCGCGTCAGTTTTGATTTATCTGTCGACCGAAAGACGACTCCACGATGAGCGTCCTTCCGCCAAGGTATAGCTGCGTTCAGCCAGCTTGGGCTAAATCAGGCCGCTAAATGATCGTCCTTATAGGCTTAGTGCAGCGATCGACGTCAATTGACGCAGGCTCCTAAGGACAGAACGCAAATTCAGAGAGTTTCATGAACCGTAAACGAAGTCCCGTATACGCAGTAAGCGAAGGTCCGTCACAGCTACGCGTCTCCTCGGCTGGTTGCCGCTCTCTTGTCACGCGGATATCACCCTGATTTTCACTGGTTTCGCCGTCGGAACAGAACAAACGTGAACACCCTCGCGTGCGGATTAACTTATTATAGTTGTTCGCTCGCGGCAGATGACGGAAGACGCGAACGCGAACGCGTTTCTGCCGTGACGCGGAACGGAGCGAACTGGCGCCTGCAAATTGGCGTTTCGCGGGAACGCCGACGGCCGAAGCGCTCGACGGGCGCCACGCCGCGCTGCTATCCTCGTCACCGATTGGTCGAAGCGCGCGGCACAGCTGGCGCTCAGCTGATCCGCCGTACGCACACCTACTCGCGTGCAAGTCAGTGCAAGTGTGCAGTGGTGTGCAGAGCAACACACGACGATTGCATCGCGGCCACCGCGGGAAATATGCGCGCGTAAATCGCCATACATAAATCGGCGCGGCTGGCGCGGCGCGATGCGGCGCGGGCTTTTCCTACTTCCGTACGCCGTAGGCAGATCAAACGAGAAACTTGTGTGTTCTTGCCACGTATCCAACGCGCCATTAGTGCCATTACCTGCCTGCACGATATTCCATTATTACTGCATTTCGAGAATATCGAGATGGTTTTCACTCTTTTTCCATACATATTAATCAAATTATCACACGCCTATGACATTGATAATATATACCTCACGTGTTATGCAATCAAAAATGAAGAAAATTGAAGATATCTTTCTTCTTAAATAGATGCGCAATAATTGAATGTCTATAAAATAGTGAGACATTTCAAAAGCAGTCAAAATTAAATACAAAACGAATACAAAACGAATAGTAACATTATGTCAATATTATAATTTTCCAGTAATATAAATGTAATAATACAAAATAACACGTTTATGTACAATGTTATGATATTGACGGTAAGATTACGTGTGATTGTGTTTTGCAGAATGTTAATTATATATTTTGGTTTTAGTATGTGTATACGTATATTGTATTGTTGTATCATGATTTCAAGATTCAAACTTCAACACTTTTTATTTTAATAACTATATACTAATAAGAGAAACACAATACTATATGTGTGTGTGTGTGTGTGTGTGTGTGTGTGTGTGCGCGCGCGCGCGCGCGCGTGTGTGTGTGTGTGTGTGTGTGTGTGTGTGTGTGTGTGTTCAGAAGTTATCTTGTCTTTCGTAGATTGACACAGATGTATAAATTGAAAAAAATATTTATAAGGAGAAATATATCGTGTTATAAACAAAGTTATAATTTATTCGCGAAAATAACACTTTTTCCTTATCATTTATTATAATTCGTCAAGATGCGTCAGTAAATTTATTATCTATTATTCTTTAACGTCTTAAATTATTTATTAATCCTTAAGACAAGATACTTTTGAATTTAGCGCGCTACGATGTCTGCTGTTTTACCTACAGGTGCTTTAGATTTTCAAAAAGCGATCGCGATACGGCGCACTTGTGATTGAATCGTCTCGCGAGAAATCTAATCGTCTAGATTTCAAGTTGTTCAAGTTGCTCCAAGTTGCTCCGATAATGCGCTTGGAACGTATACATGCAAGTCTTACATTAGTGTGCATATAATCTATATATGTACGCATCTATATATGTATTACACGGAGAATAGTGGAGAAACCGATGATGAGAGGAACGGAACAAGATAAAATTGACATGATTTTTCGCAATTTTACTTCCAAGAGAATATCTTCTTCTTCTTCTTCTTCTTCTTCTTATATTGAGCAAGCAATAACATGTCAAACGCAACATACTTGCGATAGTTAATTAAAACATTTAATTTAAAGCAGTAAAGGTACATGTCATGTTACTATCTTTGAGATTGCATGTCATTTTCTCATAATCTTTATATTTCCTAATAATAAGTAAATAATAAAAAAAAATTTTTTACAAACACTTTTTCTATAATGACTCGCCTATGAAAATCGCGTAAAAATTTTATTTGATAACGAAAGAAATTCTTGACGCGATGCAATTGAATTGTAAAAAAAAAAGTAAAGAAAAATATAACGCAGCTAGCCAATCTTGAATTTACAACAAAGGAAAACTGGATGAAACTGACAATCAAAGAAGGAACTGACTAACAAAGAAGGAAATTTGGGGAATCGAACTGGATGAAGCTCGGGTAGAGCGAGGCGGTCATGCGAGTTGCACGGCCCTGGTTTTCTGGAAATCGTCAGCGGTCTGGAGTCCGGGGCCATTAAACGCGTTATATGAGTGTCTTGCAATTTGATCCTGCGGCGCTCACTGCTCAGCCAACTCAGCTCAGTTCGGTCAGGTTCGATGGACGGTGCAGTGCCCTGATCGGATTGGAGAGTAATTTACACGAATTCCTGGGCATCCGGGTCTCTGACGTCTCTGTCCGGTACGACGGTCCAGACCTCCTGGGTTCCTTCCCACGCCCGATGCCACCGTTGTCTCTCCACTCCCGTTGTCGCGCAGCATCCGACACATACTCGTCTGACTCGTCGAGCCGACGGTCGACGGTCGACGGTCATCAGGAAGACGGTATTCACGGTGTGCGCGCACACAGCATCTTGCTGAATCTTCGGTGAGTAAATCAAAGTAAACGAGACGTATTGCGTCAACGTGTGGTCATGATCGTCATCGCGATCGTTAATTCGTGAATATCGTGATCAACGATGTGAATGCTGACCTAATCTCGATCGTGAGTGCGATGAGTGCGAATGTCAACGAATGAACGGTGTCGGTGAATTCATAAAAGAACAAAATCTTATTTCCGTTAATTACGAATTCGTAGCTTGATTAACACATGCTCCATTTATTAGAAATCTTGAAATAATTTCTACACTCTTGTGCACGCAACACTGAATAATATTCTATGAAATATCAAAAATTCTAAAGGCACTTTATTATGTTTACTATTGTGATTTGGATATTAGAAATAATACTAAAGATGCTATATTTTTGCAGAGTAAATAAATGCAAGTTTTTGAGTAATGCAGGGCATGATGCCAGTTAAGACAAAATCACGTGTTACTGAAAATATGGGGGTCACAGGTGGACTGGTAGATGCCCGTGCCAAGCAAGTTTTAAGAGAGGCTGTAGATGCAGTTGTTAATAGCTTTGCAAAACATAGTCAAGGTTATGGCAGAGGTATATTATAAAGAAATCTCTTATTATTAGCTTAATTTTAATTATTTGACTACTTTTATTTTTGTATACTTTTGTATACATATAATATATATATATATATATATATATATATATATATATATATATTTTTTTTTCTTATATATATACAGTAAATGTCGTAGAAGCATTGCAAGAATTTTGGCAGATGAAACAAGCTAGAGGAACAGAATTGAGAAATGGTGCATTAGTTATTTATGAATCTGTTCCTGGTGCCAATCCACCTTACGTTTGTTATGTAACACTTCCTGGAGGATCGTGTTTTGGGAGTTTTCAAAATTGTCCCACAAAGGCGGAAGCACGTAGATCGGCTGCAAAAATTGCACTGATGAATTCTGTATTCAATGAACATCCATCGCGAAAAATTACTGACGATTTTATTGAAAAAGCTGTTGCAGAGGCAAGGGCTAGTTTTGCCAAACCTTCAGCAACGTCCAATGGAGTTGGTAGCCAAGCACAAGTAAATAAAATATGAAAAGTTATTTATTATTACATTAAATTAGGAACAATGCTTAAATGCATATATGCTTTCAGGGAAGCAGTGATGAGAAAGAAGATCCAAATACAGGTATAGGTGCGTTCCGTTTTATGTTGGAATGCAATCGTGGAAGAACAATGTTGGAATTCCAAGAGTTAATGACAGTCTTTCAATTGCTTCATTGGAATGGCTCTTTAAAAGCCATGAGAGAGAGGCAGTGCAGCAGGCAGGAAGTAGTCGCGCATTATAGTCATCGGGCATTAGATGACGATATGCGTAGCCAAATGGCATTAGACTGGGTTGCTAGAGAACACGAAAGTGGTGGTGGGATCGTGGCAATGGAATTGGCCTTAGCTGAGCGTGAACTTGAAACTGCGCGATTAGCGGGACGAGAACTTAGATTTCCAAAAGAAAAGAAAGATATACTGATGCTTGCACATGCGCAGGTTTGTCCGCAGTAAATTTGAACGTGAACGTCACTAAAATAAATAATGTACAAGACTGGTCTTTTGCAAGGAATAAGTTTTGAAAAAAAAGACAAAAAATAGTTTTTTTTTTTAGATTATTTTAAAGATCGTTTTACTTAATTCTTTTTAGAGCTTAACTTTGTGACAATGAAAACAACTTCCGTCCTTTTTATAAAGCGTATCTTTTCATAGAGTTTTTTTTATAAAGCATTTCTGGTGATAATAGATCTTAAATGGGATATTTTGATTATATAGGATTACTAAGTATATATAAATATCATCATTAAGCATCATAAAGATATACTGTGTGCACACAATATAGAACACTCGCATTTTTATATATTACATTTTACTTGTATATGTATATATTTTGGGACGCAAGGCTTTGTCTTCCATTATTTTATATTTCGTAAGATTTCTGCTTAATCATCAGAGTACAATTCAATAAGATCGACAGATATAATTTCGCAATGTATTTGGAATTGAAAAAGGGTATGAAATGTATGTGTGCGCGTGTGATATTCACAATAATAACTATAAACTATAAATTAACAGCATTTTTAAGATAAAATTTTAAGATAACGATCATACAAATAGGGCAGATATATATATATATATATATATATATATGATGTAATTCATATTTATGATTTATAAGAACACTGGGAATATAAATTTTATAGACAACTTACATTATAAGATATAAACAAAAACAAACTATTGTATACCATGATATCCATTGGGTGAAAAGGTTTTTTACCGAATATTTTGCAAGTTGGACACTTGCTTTTATATCAATATACTACGCTTGTTTGAAGAATACTCTGAAGAAATATACACATTTTAATACTCATTCATATTGCTGTTATAAATTAGTATGTTTTATATGCCAATTTGAAAGTGAATATATCATTTTCAGTTGAATAGGATACAATTTATAATTGTTTTATAAATAGTTTATTATTATTAAATAATGATACATCTTTTTAATAAATTTATTACAACATATCAATAAAATCGAACCCATGTATCTTTCCTATTCAGTAGTATTAAGGTTTTTTCAATACATTATCCGTTTTCATTGCTGTCTTTGCAGTTTCTTCTTGCATAGGATGGGCCAATACTTTATCTATAATTCCAAATTCTTTGGCTTGTAGTGGGCTCATAAAATTATCTCTCTCCATACTCTTTGCTGCAATATGATTTTTATAAAAGAAATTTTGTATAGTAAAGCCTATGATATGGCAGGCATACCTATTTCTTCTAAATTCTGTCCAGTATGTTTCACATATAGTTCATTGATCTGTTGTTTCAGTTTCAGGATTTCTGTAGCTTGTATCTGAATATCTGTAGCTTGTCCTTGTACACCTCCTGATGGTTGATGTATCATGATTCTAGCATTTGGTAAAGAATGACGCATACCTTTGGTTCCAGCTGCTAAAAGTAGACTTGCCATAGAACACGCTTGACCCACACACCATGTAGAAATAGGTGGAAGGACATATTGCATAGTGTCATATATTCCAAGTCCTGCTGTTACACTCCCACCAGGTGAATTAATATATAAGTGAATCGGATTTTTACTGCTTTCCGACTGAAGAAAAAGAAGTTGAGCAATTATTGCAGAAGCTACAACATCTGTGACCTATAAAGATGAATGACTTTATTTCTATAAAATTATAAATTAATGTGTAAATATAATAATAAAAAAGTTATGCATCGTACTGGACCCATAAGACAAATAATTCTTTCTTTCAGGAGACGCGAATAAATATCATATGCACGTTCACCACGTCCACTTTGTTCCACTACAATTGGAACAAAGTTTAAATATCTATTGCTTATTTTCGGTCCATAAGCCTGTTAAAAAAAGAAAAAAAAGAAAGCTGATTTAATTTGTCAATTTCCACAAAGAAATTATTTCAAAAGAATCATTTTTTGCGATATATTTTTATATTTATAAAATACTCACCGTGATCTGTAGTAACCTATGTATTTTTTGCAACATTATGACAGAATGGTAGCAAAATAATTATTTTAAAAGGAATGTTTCCCAATAAGAGAATTCACGTAATGAGATATGGGGGCAATTACAATAGCTCTGTGTAAGGACAAATGACTTATTACGCTATAAGAAATATAAAAACTCCATGTCAAATATAACCTATATTCTAAACATACACAAAATTAAATAAATTCTAAGAGATATTTGTTAAGAGATCGTTAGGAGATCGTACAAAAAGTGTAAGAGAAAAACTCTTTTATGCCTTAATGTTATTAATTTGCTTCTTCTTGTTATCAGATATAAATTACTATGTTTCGTACAGGTTATGTGTTTTACATTTCTCAAAATATGCTCTCCTTCTCTCTCAATCGCATCAGAAAAAAACTTGAGAGTGAGAAGGATCATTCAAGCTAAATTGAAAATATTGCATCACTCTTGCAGCGCACTCTTCAGGTGCATCTTATCACTGTATAACAGTTGGCACGAACCAATTGGAGAGCCAGTAATCTTTTGATAACACCACGGAGGAAACCAAACTCAAACAGTCGGAAAAAATCTCGAAACACATTGCTGGAAAAGCGCTGTATGTTCCATAATAGAAATCGTAAATAAGGGCCGGTTTCACTAATGCCGATCAAGTTTAATCGTAATTAAGTCAATTGCAATTGATCGATCTACTAAACAGCAAACGCTTGATCAGTTAACGGCCGATTAAACTAACTGGCCTTAAGTGAATATGTTTTATAGTTTACATCCACTTCTTCAGAGGGCAGTAGTGCGCGGGGTATTTTGCGGTTACAAGAAAAAGGCTTTCATGTCCTCTCTCAGATTTCTCTCTGTTTAGTACATTTACAAACATACATATTGTATTATTCCTTATCATTTTCTGATATAATAATTCTTATGTTGGAATACTTAACAGTTTTTAATAAAAATGATTCGCAATTGTGATACACTATCTTTTACAAATAACTACAGGTTTCTGTTAATTTTTTTTTTTAATATTTTTCTTTTAATATATTAATTTAAAAAAGAAAGTAGCATAATTGCACTATATGCAGAAACAGATTAAAAAATTTTGTGTTATTTTTTATTATTTTCTTTTTCTTCAAGTATCAATTTTTTTTTCTTTTTCAGAAAAAGATACATTTCATGTAAGGGAAGATGGAATAAGAAACATAGAAACATATGTCTAAAGTCAAAAGCAGTGACAAAAGTTACATGTCCTATTCCACTTCAAGCATATAATTCTAAAATGAAATTATTTCAGTCTAGATGTAAATTACGGAAAGGAAATCGTACTATGGCAAAAATTTCAAAATATTCTATTTTAGAAAGCAAGACTACAGAGCAGGATATGTGTCATAAAATTCTAAGTACAGATATTGGGCTTACAGGACATTATAGAAATGTTAATTTAGATAGTGTTATTCCTGCTTTGTCACCAATAATGACATTGTTCAAGAACCGGCATAATAAATATAATTATTTTGATAAGTTGAAATGTATAATAGATAAAGATAGAAAACAATATCCACCCTTAAAATTCAAGCATCAAATTCATGTCCATTCACTACAATCTTTCTTTGGTTTGCTGATATATGAAAATGTTCCTCTTGAATTATTTGGCACCTTAAAAAATCAAAAGGTTATGAAGAAGATAATATCTCGTCTCTTAAAGACGATTCCAAATAAAATATTAATAACGAGTGCTTTCAAAAGAACTGCACGAAAAACAGTTGCCACTGGGGCATCGCTAGTTGTGGAACTATTTTTCAGGAAGTTGGATGTATGTTTGAAAGTTTAAAAAAATTATAGAAAATTTTAATTTCTTGTTAAGACCATTGTCATTTTTTTTATCAATTTCATAAAATTTTTCAATATTTTCTGCATTTTCTTTTCTAGATTTCCAAAATTAATTGGTTACATTCAGTTGATGATGCAACAATACAATGGCTAATTATACTGAAGCTATTACATTGGTTTTTTGCACAATATATCATAAAAATTTTACATAAATATGTAGTCTTGATAGCAATTAGAAAGCAATGGGTTTACATCACAAAAGATGATTGGTGCAATATGCAAAATGAATATATAAAGGAAAAAGAAAAATCTGGTAGTCTTGTGCCATATATGACATCAAATAAGAAACGAATTACTGGAACATATAAATTTATTCCAGGTTCTTCTGGTTTGAGACCATTATATATGACAAAGTACATAAAATTCTGTTTAACATTCCTTCAATGTTGTTCCCTCATATTACAAATAAATATAAATAATAAAGTGTTTTGTGTGTGTGTGTGTGTGTGTGTGTGTATATGTGTGTGTGTGCGTGTGTGTGCGTGCGTGTGCGTGTGTGTGTGTGTGTATGTGTGTGTGTGTGTGTATATATATATATATCTTTGCAATTTTAGGCATGATACTAAAATAAAGTATGATGAAATTGACGTTGTTTTAAGATTTCTTCAACAATTATATATCACGTACTTTAATGAAAATGGGATCCCAACTGTAGCAAGCTGCAAACATGCAATTTGTAGTTTTTTAACACCAAGATCTGAGAATCATTTATATTTTGTTCAATGTGACATTAGAGATGCATTTGGTTCGATATTACAAGGTATAATTTATTATTTATCACATTTAATATATTTGTTATTAAGTATTTTATTAATCTGTTTTAGAAAAATTATATGATATTATTCATATGTATTGTCGAGAATTAGAGGGATACATTGCTGTACAACTTTGTACTCTAAATAGACCTAAGAAAAAGCGAAATAAGATATACAAATATACAGTGCAGATTATATCTAATCATCTGAAAAAATTAATATCCAAACATATAAATCCAAGCATAGAAAAACCCAAATTACTTAAAAAAGTATGGATCACTTCTAAGCTGTATGAATTAATATTTCAACAAAAGGTAAAACAAATATATATAAAAGTTGTAATTTATATTAAATAATATTTTTATCGTAGATTAAATTAAATGGTCAAATACGTTCAATAAAAGCTGGTGTACCACAAGGTTTATCAGTATCTTCGATTTTATCTGATATATATTATCAACACATGATTAAAGAAATATTCTCTGAATATACGAACAATGGTCTTTTAGTTAAATATGTTGATGATATGTTATATTTTACTGCAAATGAACATCATGCAGCAAAGTAATTTCAGTAATCTTATTTATATTATTAGACATGTATGCGCGTATGCATATACGCATGTATAAAATAATAAATCTTATATATTAATTTTTATTAGGTTTCTGGAAATAATTAGGAATGGCATACCTGAGTATGGTGTAAAATTCAATCTAGATAAAACACGAACAAACGTAGGAATGCCTTATGCATCCGCAGAAATAAAATTTTTAGGATGGAAAGTACCAATGTTTAATGTCGGATCCCATAAAATGTTATAATTGTGTTGTCAGTATTTATTCTAAACTTTCCTTAATTAAAACATATTGCAATCAATCGTTTATATTTTACAGATTATTATACTTTAAAGTTAAGTACGCAATATCAGCTTACGAACAGTTAATTTTTCGTTAATTTTTCGCTGATCGCAACATTGTAAAATATGACACTGATGTACGTACAATCTTGAAAGAGAATAAATAAATGATATTAAAAATAAAAATTGCGTTGCTCAATTACTCATTTATAAATTATCAATATAATCATTCTTTCCTAATTTGGTTTTTTTTTTCTATGAAACATGTACGCCTCGTGTATTAAATGTATAATTAATTGGAAATTTCGCGTAAAATTATTTTAAAATCGCTTAAAAGACCGTTTTAAACCTTTAGTTATATACATGTGTGTGTGTGTGTGTGTGTGTATGTGTGTGTGTGTGTGTGTGT
>Ga0157363_1001022_pt1 | contig 22603 bp, 19 predicted proteins | sample AttsexASBM1_FD_111477 | JGI IMG/M metagenome (GOLD analysis project Ga0157363, IMG submission 111477) | Fungus gardens microbial communities from leaf cutter ant in Ribeirão Preto, State of São Paulo, Brazil - Atta sexdens ASBM1 | ecosystem: Host-associated > Fungi > Mycelium > Unclassified ... | reverse complement strand
ATCAATTCTAAATAGAATTGTACGGCTTATAATTTGTTCTTATAAGACATAAAAAGTACTGTGCAAGCTAAGATAGATCTTCTATAATTTTATGCGTATATATTGCAAGATGTTTGGGCATCTTAAATATCTAATGAATCTTACGGTTAGCAAAAAGCTAGTAAAGATACGCATAAAGTTATAAACACTTGTAAATTCTTACAAGTGTTATGAGATTATATTACGAGCTTTACGATTCTGCTTAGAATTTAAGCATAAAAAAAAGACTAATACCTCTTATAAAATTTTTAAGATTAATGGCATAAATAATCCACAAGTAGACATATATAAAATAATTTAATCTTTTTATTTTGGTGGCGGTGGGTTTCAAAAAACCGTATTGTATATAACAGAGCACGCTGATTTCACAACAGGATAAGTGTCAAACTGTACATAAAACATAATTACTTCATATTAAGTCCTGTGTACGTCCTGCATCTTTGACGGAGTATATATACATGAAATTATATTCCTGGATGTTCATCACGTGAAGTATATCAGTTATTGTATTATTAAGAGTAAGACCAAAGTTAACATCGTTAAATTAATATTAATCCAAGGCTAGATGCATTATTATTGAATCTACATGTGATATGACTCTTGTGTAGGTCATTAAAAAAATATTCATTATAATTCTAATTATTGATAATTTACATTATCATATATTTAATATTCTTAAACTAATATCACAATGGCTCGAGACAGTCAAGACTTCTGATGTTTGTGCATATATCCTGATAAACGATGTTAGCTGCTGGCAGCACAACTGTCTTCTGTATCATTTATACAACTACGTGTAATGCGTGATCCATTCAAATTCGCGTCATATAAACCTGAAAAACATCTCTATTTGCCTTCGTGAAAAATTCTAAAATTGCATGACTTTCTTAAATCTGTAACAGATGTATAAATTCTATGTAAAAAATTGTTATTTCACGCGCAAACTACAGATCATAATATACACAATTCGTCTTATGCAATATCAATATTAAGAAGAAATAAAAATTACTTTCGAATGGATACAATATATTTACACGCACGCGGACTCATTTTTCTACACATGATGTGCGATAAACTTAAATGAGAAGCAAAAATAATGCTGGGAGGATTCGCAAAGAGAAAAGGAGGAAGAAAAAGGAAAAAAAGAAGAGTAGAAAATAATGAAAAGATGCCTTGTTGTACTCCCAAATATTGTTCATCACAAGAAAATAAAATCAATTCTCTTCGCATGCTAACAACAAACTGTTGTCGCTATCGCACATGTCACGTTATTTAATATAACTTAAAAATGCAAATTACAAGTCCGCTGTCTAAGGAGGTAACCATTGTGTATAACAAAGTACATAGAACTTTTTCTCGAGTAATGTAAAAATTCACGTTTAATTATATTATGATATTACGTTTTTTTCTTGAAAATTTTTCGTAGATAAAATAAATACTAATTCACGGTATTACAAAACATGTTTAGAAATTTGCACATTCTTAATTGTCTCATTGCAGCTCTTTTAAATTACATCAAGAGAAATCTTGAATTGTTTGTTACATCAAAATTTTATTGAATAAAAATCAAAATTATTAAAAATATATAAAGTATAAAAAGGCTTTTAAAGATTTTTCCTCTTCTCGAATGTTGTATACTTCCAATAAAAATGACGGAACAAATAATTATATAGCCATTTATAGCTATTTTTAATTATAAAGATTTATAGCTATTTATTTAATTTATTCATGAATCGAAATTTTTTTTCTAATTCAATATGTGAAGAAATAAGAGTCCTAATTTGAGCTCAACTCTCAATGAATTACAATGATAATATGAAGAATTATTAAAAAGGATAACTTGATAAATTTCATAAGTGTTCAACCTTTGTTGCTTTAATGAGACTGAAAACTGTTTTATAAAATAATTTTCACGATTTTCCTTTTTCTAGTCATAACATTAAAATTTCATTTGTCAACTAAACTTTTGAAATCGATGGAAGCAATCGTATAAGCTTATAATAATCATAAACTTACATTTTTTTCGCGAAGACTGTACTGTTTCTACACCTTCAAGATGATTAACAAGATAATCATATTATACCTGTACAACAACACGATTACATAGAATTTTCGATATAATCTTCTTTAGAATAAGTGGAACTTTATATAGATTTGCCTATCGTTATTTAATTTGGTTGAACCTGCAAATAAAACGGTAGAGTGATCAAAATATCATGTATTTGTTCACACTGTTTGTACCATAGAGCCAATGCATTGTCCAAATCGACAGTACAGGTCAATATAAAAAGAAAAGAACACTTTCTTCAAGCTATTTCATAAAAATAGAAGTACTTAGCAGAAGCGTCCGATATGGTTCGCTCTGTGACAATTGTAATATTTTATACAGGTAAACATCTTAATCAAGAGCGTAAGAGAAAAAACTATAAATAAAGTATCTCGCTCCAATTTCCACTGCGTTATCTCCTAAGACTACATCAGAGTGTCTCTGTCGGAGATTCATGTTGCATCGCAATTCCATACATTATGGAAAATAGCGCCGACGAAGCAAGCGTCGAGACAACCTCAAAATCAAGAAGAACGATTAAAAATTTCTTCTTTGGACAGTTTCTTCGAGTGATAATGATCTGAGTTTTCAATACGCAGCATACACTACAGTCTTTAAAATCCTTATCAATCCTTTAATGTCATTTTTATCTAGAGATGCCGTTAGGGCGATTCTAAAAGATAAGCGCGGGCGCGCGGTGTCATTTTACGTATACGACCTCGACTACTTATACTAATGCCAGGCTCTGGCACGCTCTCATCGCTATCCTCAGCGTATGAGCGACGCTTGATCTTACGCCGGTTTCTCACTGGCATCGTGGTACTGTCGTCGCTATCCTCATTGTAATAAGGACGCTTCCGAGCCGAGGATCGTCTGCTGCTACCATAATGTTGCCTCGTGTCCTCCGATTCCATAGAACTGCGCGGCTTTCGACGGCTCGAGCGCGACGATCTGTATTTTTTGTCAGAATAATCACTGTCCTCCGAGTCTTGATTATTAGTCTTACGTTGTAATTGTGGCTGCTCTTCTTCCTCCTCCTCCTCCTCTTCTTCTTCTTCTTCTTCTTCTTCTGGTTCCTCTTGTTCTTCATCATTGTCTTCTTCGCTCTCGCTGTCACTATTATCGTCTTTCCCATTATTAGCAGTATATTTTTGGACGTTCTGCACATTCTCAGACACTAACTTTCGTGATCTAGTATCTCTTTTGATGATCTTTTCCTCTTCGCTCTCTTCTGAAAATTCCAACGCAAGTTCATCTTCATTGTCTTCAATCATCTTGCTCTCCGCAACGTACTCCTCATCGTCATCGTCGTCGTCATCATCGTTCGCAACAACGTTCAATTTCACTTTAGATTTGGATTGCTTACCGTTCTTAATATTTTTGCCGCGATTTTTGCGAACCTGCTTGCTACGACCGCCAGGCGTGTAATCGTCTCCAGAATCGGTATCAGCACTAACACTGGGTATCGCTGTTCTCGCTCTAGTTCTTCGGACTGGGGCACTATTACTGCTATCAGTGTCTGTTGTTACTTCAGAGTCACTAATGTCACTATCACTATCCTTCAGCTTTTTCGACACGGTTGATCGGCAGATTCGCAATTTCAGTCTTGGCCTTGACGGCCCAGAATTAGACCGTTTCGTATGACCATTTGTCATCCGCGATGGTCCTAGAAAGGGAAATAAAGATTAGCAATTATAAAAAAAACTGGTTCAGGCGATCAAAATTATAAAAATGGGCTGCAATCAGTATTGATAAAACAATCTCAATATATCGATTAAAACTTGATTTGAAAATTATGGACTGGTAAGGATATATCATAAGGAATTTGCTAAAGTTTGTGATCTAACACAACATGAATATAGTTAATATAAGTTAATTAACATATCGGTTTTAATTTTTAGTCTTTTTTTTATCAAAATATAATCCTTTTTTAAATTCAAAATACAAATCGCAAAATAATTTTTTATTGAAAACATTTAAAAATAATCGAAAGTATTACTTAGAAGTAGTCTCAAAATCTGACCAATTCTTTCTGTCATATATGTACAATATGAAAGTGATAATTTGGAAAAGAAGGTACACGCGCGTACCAGGTGCAGATATGTCAAAATCTTTCTTTTTCTGCTCTTTACCCGACTCCTCGTCGTCGTAATCGTCTTCACTGTCTATATCATCCTCATCGCTAAGAGTAGATTTTGATTTGGAAGGTCCTGCACAATAAAATTTGTATTTTATCGCGTTATGTTTACACCAATTAATAATAAATAATAAGTAATAAATAATAAGTAATAAGTACCAGTTCCATTACTTAAATTTGTTTTCTTTTTCTTCTTCTTTTGCTTCTTCTTTCCTTTTGGTTTTGTTTTCTTAGTTTCAGATAGTTTATGTGCTGATTTCCAACTTGTAAGTATCCTACGCATATGCTCCTCAAACATGGCCGAAAGTCTTATTGTCATCGAATATATCTGGATAAATAGAATGAACAATATATTGAATGTTTAAGGAAATGCGGAAATATATGAAGATAAAGCAGATATTATATTAACTTACCTTGGAACGTTTGTTGGTATTATAATTCCTACTATTCGAAAATATCAATCTCATATCCTTTGCAAATTCCGCTGGCGTCTCATAATTGCCGCCTAATAAATCTTCTTTGACAGTACGCAAGTCCATCGGTGTATCTATTATTTGATGATACTCTGGATGTTCTAATGTGTCTACCGGTTCCCTAAAAAACAATCGGTATCAGTCACATATTCTTTTAGATACAAAAAAGAATGCTTCAATTTCTTCTCGATATACCTAAAAGGTATTGAATCTTCGCACTGCCACAGGGTCTCCAACAAATAGCGACTCGCCAGCTTCCAGTCTTTTGAAATCTCTTGCAAAAGTGAACATTTTCTCTTAGACCTTACTTTACTGGTTGAAGGTCTCTCAACATCTATCTCTTCCGACTCGGAGGAGTGGTATGTATCATTTAACTGATGGTACACTGCCGGAACATCCACATCAGTAGTTTCTCTGCGCAAGAAATGTTATTTAAATAACGTTATTTAAATAACAAGTATATACGAAGATTCTAAACAACTTTTGTACAACAGAATATATCTTACTTTATTATACGCAGACACAAGTCAGTGACTATTCTTGCCTTTTTCACTATATGACTGTGTGGCTCGTTGAATTGTTCAGCGTTTGTTGCTAAATATCTAACATCAAATTGTGCTGACGTAACTCTTCTGTAGAAATGATTTTCAAAACGAGCCTTTATAGTCGACAAATCGATTGGATATTCAACAATATAAGCGTAAGTTGGATAAAGACTGAGATCCACTGGTACTACGAATGGTTCTGCAATTGCAAGACTCATTACTTGATCCAAGCCTCGGATAATTCGGCGACATGTCGCTTCTCTGTCACCCATTGGCCATTCCTCCGCGTGAGGTTGATATAGTATCGCTTGTCTTTCTTCCGGTAAGACGGGAACAGCACCACCAATTTCTATGGGGACTCCTAAACGAACAATTAGTGCATACAGCATAATTAGAGAATTTAAGTTCAAATTTCAGCAGAATATCAATCAAATCAAAATATACATTATATCAAGATTATCTTTTACGATTGTTTCACTCATTTTTTTAATTAATTTAAAGTTAAACAATTGTAATAATCGAATTAAATGAACTCACTATCTTCGTCAACAGGTTCAAGATCCCAAGGACTCATTCGTTCATATTCCCCATTATCCCATCTGACACGGAAGCACATAAATAATGATTCTGAAAACTCTTCATCTAATGGCTCCATTCCAACAATCTGTCCCATCCACCAACCATCATCGATCATACAACGAAATTTATCTCCCTCAGACCAACTTCGCGCTAATGCCATATCGAAGGTTTGACGCAACACGAGGAAATCTAACACATCGGCCATATCGTGGTATTTGATAGTAAAATTCTGTCCACTAAGTCGACCGTCCTCATCCATCAATGCTAATTTCAAACAGCACAAACGAGGCGGTCGTATTTCATACTTAATACCCACTACTTTTACAAACTCTTGTGCCTAGAATATAAAATTTCTGATTAGTATATGATTAGTATATATATCTCTCCAGCGTTAAAAATTTCAACAGAAAATATTCTAATCCCATATATAATTAAAAACCTTAAATACCCCTAAAATAAATTAAACATACTCTAATATTTATCTTGGTCCATGGCTCGCACCGCGGACTAAGCTCATAAACCTTTTTATTCCTAATTGCATCTAAATAGAATTTATGACCTTGTCTGAAATATACTATTTCGTCGCCCATCTGCGGGTAATAAGGAGCTTTCCTCGGTATTACTTCGGTAAGCCATTCTGAAGGTCGATAAATTTCAGGAACTTCACGAATACCATTAGCTATTTGTATTCCCTGCATGAAAATGATAGTGTTTATAGAAAATGTTAAATTAAAATAACATAAGAATCGTGACAATCTATAAACAATACTTTTTTCTTAGGACGCCTTCTGCGTCTTCTGTCCGTCTCACTTGGGGGTGTAACAGATCGCTTTTTCACAGGTTTCCGTTTACTGCGTTTGGGAGGCTCCAAATTCAGTCCGTGATCTGCAATCCAATCAGAATATTCAGTACTGGATTCTGTAGTACTATCGGAGCACATATCCTCCTCGTGAGCGGTGGAATCATTGCTATTGCTACTGGCTGAACTCGCTGATGTGCCAGCGTTATCAAGATTCTATAAAAACGCAAAGTATCCAACGGTTAGTTAAATTACGCGTAGATTCTTCTATTTGTCGTTACAATATGGCAAACGTTACAATATGGCAAAAATATTTATCAGTCAAATAAGGCTACTATGAAATACCTCATATTCATCGTCATCTTCTTCATCGCGCGTTGCTCTAGTTCTATAACCATGCCTAGTTCTATTACGCTTGCGATTTAAAAGTTTATTTCCTATATTGCCTTGATTAGTGGCAGTGCTCGAGGTAGGCTGTGGTCGCCGTCGCATTTCCCGCCGCCAGTTATCTAATTCCATATCAGCCATTGCTTGACTTTACAAATAACAAAAAAAATTGTGAATTAATTCAAGAATTAAATATGTTCTTCTTTAACATTAATATTGGTATCATATTCAACATACTAATGTATTACGAATAAAAAATAAATTCATTTAAAATAGTTTCTTATAAAATTTGTTGCCCTTCTAATGTTATTTATATTATATTACTTTAAAAAATCCATGTAATATTTACATCATTTTAAACTGAGTCTCTTTTACAGCTGGATTCATGGGACGCGCGAGCATAGGTTTATTCCATGGAGTAGTATTATCTCTTTGCCAATTACCACTGCTTTGCCGAACACCTTCAACATTACCTTCTCTCCTCAAACCAGCTCTACTACCGCGAGGACTTGCTATTTGACGGATTGGTTGTTCCGCGACATTATTCTCCCTATCATCGCCAGCACCGGCGGCTTCTCCATTGATATTTTGTCTCTGAGCAAGAGCCTCGATCAATCGATCAATGTTCGACCTTGGCTCTTGTTCTGGAAGACCTTCTATAACTTCTTGCATACCTATTTAATATAGAAATTTATCGTTCTAATTTAATAAATATAATTTTAAATATAATTTTTTTTGTTATTGAAGATTATTAAAACTTTTTAAGAACAGTAATTATTTTACATCATTTTGTATATGAATTGTCATCTTACCGCCGGCACCAACTGCAATATTTGGTACCAATTGCTCGCCTCTACAATTTTCTCTTCCTGGTACTAATCGCTGCAGTGCTGGCGGATATGGATTCCCATCTACATCTACCAAAAATGGTGGCGGCATTAAATGCGGCGCCGTTTGTGTTTGCTCATCAAGAACATAATTATTTCCATCTCTTATCAAAGGTCGGTAATCCGTATGGAAAAATAATTCTTTCGGTACCTAAAAACAGTGTAAAAAATTAAAATAACTTGGAAATGCTATGATACAAGATGAAATAATATAAATGGAAACTTACGATTTTTAGTTTCTCTACTCCACATCCAAATCCATACATTAAAAGATGTCCATTAGAATCTGTTGCGGCGAGCTTTGTACCATCAGGAGACCATTTCGCATCAAAAACGGCACAATTTCCCTGCCCTTCGACGAAATTTTGAAAACATACCATTGGTTCCGTATTTAATACGTCCCAAATAATAAGTTGTCCGTCGTGACCAGCACTGAGAATCATTCGAGGATCTATTGGATGCGATTCCAATACGAAAACCTCGTCTTTATGTCCCCGCAAAACCTTCATCAGTTCACCCGACTTTGCACCCCACACTTTCAATGTGTAATCGTTCACTGCCGTTATAACAAATTCATCGCTCACGTCCCAACAAACCATGGTTACTCTCGCTTTTTTGTTCGTATCATCTTCCATTTCTGGTTCTCTGTAAAAAAAAAAAGGAAAAAATAAATTATTTTTTATAACACTGTACTAAATGTATAAAATCTTTTAAAATCAAATCTTTATCAGAAATGAAATAAATGCACACCCAGGGAGCTTTGCTGTCATGAGCAACTGTTTATGTATCCATTGCTGTTGCTCGAAATGCCATACGTTTGCAGTACCATCTTTAGAACCAGAAATGAATTTTAAGCCGCTATGCGCCCATTGAATACTATCAACTGTGTCGGAATGCGCCTCGATCTCGAGGACTCTGCGTGGTCCTTCATCTCCTAACATTGCGTAAACTCTTACATTATGATCTGCGGAGCCAGCTGCCATAAATGCGCCCCCGGGACTGAAGGAGGCACAAATCATTTGTGCTTGACCGGGCCTCATTTTTTCGTGATATTGAATAGGCTTTGTACTATAACAACAATTAGGAACAATATGTTTGTTATATATATATATATAAATGTTTATACAAGTTGAAAATAATATTACACAAGGATATATATATATATATATATATATATTATAAAAATAATATTACACAAGGATATATATATAAACAATTATATATCTGATAAATTAAAAACTTACTGAAATACTGCTCTTTCATTCGATTTCTTTGTATGAGACCAAAAGGCTACGGATCCGTCAGTACTAGTAGAAACTAAATAATAAACGTCATTACATACTATTGGACAAAAATTGATGGACGTAATCATGCCTGAATGCCCGGTTAAAACTGCCACCTTGAGAAAAATATAATTTATGAATAAAACATGATTTTCATATACATACAAAAGTAATTCTATTATATATGTACATCCATGATGGTGTACTTACAGGTGACATTGATTGGAAACACCAGACCCGTATTATTCGATCTAAACTTCCCGCTGCTAACAAAGTATTATCGAAATTCACTGCAATGTCCATAATTTCCGCGGATGCGCCTCGAAAAGTGGCGAGTAAACGTCCATCGATGGAACTCCAAACTTTAACAAGTAAATCGTCCGCTCCTGTTATGATGTATGTACCAGTACGATCAAATAGCACACAGTACACCGCAGATAAATGGCCCAACGTATGCCGATACAACTTCATTTTGCTGTAAAACTTTGTCGGTATAGCTTGCGTTCGACTCAAAGGGCCAGAATTCTCACGTCCTTGAAGTACATGTACTATTGAGCATAAAGATATGCACGATGAAATTATATATCACATTTTACATTTTGCATACAAAGCAAAAGACTACTGTTCAAGAATGCACATGACAAATATATTTTTTATGACCAAATCGTATGATTCTCAAGCTTTCTCACCTATATTAGGCACTGATAAGCTACCGGCCAATTCCAGAAAAGGTTTTCCACCTAATCTTCCCGAATAATCGAAAATGTTGTATGTATGGCGCATAGAATCTGCAGAAACAGAATTGCCATATGTATACATATCTGATAGAAGTGAACATTTATTATGCGAAAAAATATTAATTTTAATAAATATACATAATATTAAGATTTTTGTGATTTTTATACCTTCGTGGGTACGCAGCAAGGATTGTCTGCCTGCTCCCAGAAGTGATATCACTCCACGAACGCATGGTGGCACTTCTTTTTCCAACACTGGTCCAATTCTGGCACATATTTGCAACAAGTAAGTTGATCCAATGTGAGGATATTTCTTTTCCTAAAAAGATTGTCACTTAATTACACTTAATTAGTCGCTATAAGATAATCCACAATTAAATATCAAAAAATTTGGCAAATATCTATAAAGTATATATATCGAATATTATATCAATATTGTCAAAGATGTTTATTTAACTCTGTCGGTCTATTTAAATTTATTATACAATCATATCGGTTGAATTAATAAGACTAAAAAACTCTAATAAAAAAATAAAAAATTTTCATAGAAAAAGTATGTTACATTAACAGATAAAATCTGCAAATATTAATTTTCAAATTAAATATTAGTAAGAAAATAAATTACATTGGATCAAATAGACCAGCTGGATTAAAAATGCTTATTTATGTTTATTTCAAATGTTTAAAAATTATAGAATATTCACAGAAAGAAGTACAGATTAAATCGATACTCACACAAACATTATTCTTATATTTAAAATTTAAGTATAGTTTTGAAATGTTATAAGACAATTGACAATCACAGAACAGTATTAACATTTAAAAATAATATATTTCAGATGGTCTAATAAGAACGGACTATGAATACCCCAATCATAGTTTTAATAATCAAAAACATGTGCATTTATTTAAACATTATATGGTTTTGAATCCTTTATACCAGATGTGTAAAACTCAAGAATTAATTAAGAATTAAATAATTAAACAAAGAGCTACGAGTCAATTCGTTAAAGTAATCATTAAAGTAATTTAATTAGCTCATAGTTTGTTTAATTATCTGATTCATAATCATTTGAGCCGTTTTCTCATTGTTCATTAAAAAATAATTGTAATAAAAAAAAATAGTACCGCACAAAATCAAAAATTAATGTTCTCTAATTATTATTAAAATCAATTAGAACTATCTAACTGATAACGACATCGCGCGAAAAATTCGAACGATCAAGTAGTTCCCACCGTCGGGCCAATTGATACTCGCGCACGGACGCTCCAGCCAATCAGCGCGGCTCACTCTTCACACACACGAGAATGTACTTCGTAAATAAGCTGTAAATATCTATATTCATTGATCAGCTCACGCGAAATGGCCGGAAGAGCGCCGTGATTGGCCGATGGATGGCTGTGGTGGGGGAACTGTGACGAACGGTCACAGCACGAATGTGAGACAGAGAAAGAGAGAGGGAATGAGCGACGCGAGAGGAATCACTGCGAAGGCGGTGGGATCAAAAGGGGGTAGAGCAACCCCCCCGCGGATCGACGGAGGTACTCCCGTGCGCTCGGCGCATAATTTCATCGAACCACCTTGCGACGCGGCCCGAGGGACTCGCGTCGCATGGCGACTCAAGAGGCCCACACTCGCTTCGCCATACCGATCGCCATGTCGCGACGATGCCGTGCCATACTTACCAATTCCTCAAACGACTGACTATGCACGTTGCCCTCCCAATCGATACGTGCCGGTAATACCTGCGAACAGAGGGATGATCTAAAATCCATATAAGGGATGAGGGGGAGGGAGGGGGGGGAAAAAATTATGCCGATCGATCGGGTGAGCTCGATCGGCAGGGGCGCCGATCGTGCCACGGTGAGTGGCCGCGATACCTCGCGATCGACCAAGGTCAGTGACCTTGAGATTCTAATGTTTTGACAAGCAGAAACCACGTGCGAGCCATGTGGTCCGCGAGTCGCGTTGTATACAGTGTCGGGCCCGCCGTACGGCTTACCTCAGTACGCTCTAGTTCCCGCTTCAGTATCTGAAACAAAGCGCGTTGAGTGTTCGCGTGACGCGATCATAAGGCTAGTACGCGGATATGGAAGATGGATTCATAACGTCATTCACTTACCGTCGCAGCCTCCGGACAGATACCCGATTCGAGAAACTTAACGATCAGGAAGTACAGCTCTGGAAAAAGAGAGATGCACAGGGCGCCTTTAGTGACGGCGGAACGTAACAGCGCGACGGTATACGGCAACACGCTCATCCGTGTCGTCTTCGCTTCACCGTTTACGGCGTATCCGCGTTTACCTGGTGCAATTCCGGACTCGATCCTGGACGCGCTGCCCTCCATCACGGCCGATCCGATCGATTTCCTATTCACTTACAGATGACGACGGTAACATTGGGCTTACGGCTTCTAGCGCCGCGATAACCACCGTGGTGTTCATTTTCTCTACTCTGTCTCTGAGAGACCGCAACGCGCACACTGCACACGCGCACTCTGCCTACTCGACACGAAGTAGTCCCCCAATGGCGGTGCGCCGCGCCGTCCAACGGACAGGAGCGTAACTGCCACACGTCACATAAGTGCCATGGGGCCCGGTCAACTCACATTCTCCCTTGTCTCACATGATAATTTTTTGGCTCTCACTATCATAAATCGGCAATTTCTGCGTATCATCCAACCGATCGATTATCAGATTTCTAATAATTTTACAAGGCATATGGACAAATTTTATGCCTCGCACGACTGTTACGGGAAAACATGGCGAACATCCAGGTTACATCATCCGGGAGCCTATCAGCGAAACGATGAATCCGCCATTGAGCGCGCCACGCTTGAAAATGTCTCGCGATTGGTCTCGCGAATCACGAATTTGATCGAAACAAAATTGTAAATCGTATAATTTATTTTATAGAAACGAAACAAGACGGAAAAGTAATGTGAATAAAAACACGAATGTTGCATAATCCAGCAATGATTTCTCCTGCATGTAATATCTCCATCATGGAACGAATTAAAAGTTTATTTAAAAAGAAGATTATTGATGCCTGTGCACGATGAGCGACGAAGATCACAAGAAAACTAAAGAAAAATTATGTATTAAAGTTACATTAAAAATGAAATTACTATCGCTCATATCGCTCGCCTCATCGTATATCTTTGATTCATATAACTTTCGAATGTAATTAATAAGTATGTATAAATCTGTAAGGCAAATATTGTGAAAGATCACATCGACCTGCATCGGGAAACGCAATGCGTATTGATTCGAGTAAGATCGTAATTTATTGTGTCAGATGTACGCGATTACGATCGTTCTCGAGCAATCGTTGCAGATTAGATTTATGTATAATTATAGGACGGAATTTTACGGAATCTCTTTGTTTGTTGCAGCTGCATGGTAATTAAAGAATTGGGAAAGGAGAGAAATAAAGAAAATGTGCACATGGCGCAATCGCGAAAACGGCCAGGACGACACATGCAGTATGTATAGGCTAGCGAAAGCGCGCACACATATAATTTTGTGTGTGTGTGTGTGTGTGTGTGTGTGTGTGTGTGTATGTGTGGTGTGTCGCGCGCGCGCGCGTAAATATATTTATGTGTATATGTAATATAGTCTGTTTGCACTGCTTATACTTTTTACATTTAGCATCTTCGCTTTCTCTCTCTCATCAACGCTCGAATATATTTATCTCATTTTAAGTGCAACAATTTTTGGAGATTTCGAACAAAAAACCTTGATCATCATGAAACTTTTTTTCCTAGGATGAAAAGTGAAAAGTGAAAATTTTCTCCATTAATTTCAACGATTAAAGTTTTCACTTTTTACTTTCCATTCTAGGGATAAAATTTCATGATTGATACTTTTATGTGTGTATGAATACATATTTTAGATTTCGTGTTATTATTGAAAATTCCTAAAAATTTTTGAAACAAGATAATTGCATATTCTGGTGTAGGAAAGAAAGAGAGAGAAAGAGATAGAGAGAGGGAGGGAGGAGAGAGAGAGAGAGAGAGAGAGAGAGAGAAAGAGAGAAAAGTGAAGATCTTGAGTGCAAAAAGTGTAAACAACATAACAGCTCATCACATGAGAGTGCGTGTAGGAATAATGTATGTGTGGATTAATTATAAATGAGGTACATTTGTTTCACAAAGTCGCATTCCGTTCGAATCCGCTATCAGGTGCACATGATATATATATCATTTTATCCTTGTTCATTGAATATTAAAGAAAGATAAAATGATACATTATGCGTATCATGCATGAAATGCATTCATCATTTCTATTTTCGCGATACGCACCTGCACCTATAACTCATTTCACGTGAGAGAGAGGAGGGCCAATATGGTGGCGCTGAATGAATAGGAAAATAAGGGCTCTCACGCTTTACTCACGCTCGCACGAATGTCGTGCGCATTGAATCAATTCTTTTTCTACATTTCTTTTTCTCTGTATTGTATTTTCAATCTGCATATGTTAAAGAAATATGTCACAGTATCACACTTTAATTGAATTAATTGTATACAAGGTATCATTAGATGATCTTAAATCGTTGACGCCGGTGATCGCAGGTGTTCGATTCGAATTCGACCATTCGACGAAAAAGATGTTTGTTGATAATCACGGTAGTTATTCCGACGTCCCTGATTCGCGTTAGATGAGAGAGAGAGAGAGAGAGAGAGAGAGAAAAAGAAAGAAAGAAAGAGAGAGAGAGAGAGCTACGAGTAACCGCGCCTGGTTTTGTCAGTATTTCATTCGAAGTAATTAGGAGTTGAGGATACCTTGAAAATAACCTGATGTATTATCGACGGTATGGTCAAATTAACATGTAGATAAAGCAAGTAATTAAGACGATGACGGAAATGTACGAAAACAACTTGAAGACAGTGTATTTCATTTTTTAAATTACGATTCGAAGGTTAGATGATGACTGGCAGCTGATATCGTGTTAATGAGTATTATATATCTTGTGTTCGACAAGTATTGAATAGTGAATGTGACAGAAATTTTTGGAACATTGAAGAATCGAGCGCAGATTATACATTTTCGTACGCCTGAACGTGAAATTTAAATTAAAATACGATGTCGTGGCTAAAGGAATGCACTTTGAATTGGTTTCAATCCCTAGCTTTAAGAATCATTAAGACCGGTGAAGTGCCTAAACACGTGGCGTTTATCATGGATGGTAACAGACGTTACGCGAATAAACAAAACTTGCAAAAAGGAGAGGGACACTCAAAAGGGTACGTATTTTTCAAGAGAGTGCAGATATACTGGCCTGTTGTTCATTTATTTCATATCTTATATTTTATTTACAACAGGTTCGACAAAATGACTGAGATGTTAAACTGGTGTATGGATCTCGGTGTTGTAGAAGTCACAGTTTATGCATTTAGTATAGAAAACTTTAAACGTAGCAAAGAAGAAGTTGATGGTCTCATGGACCTTGCAAGACAGAAGTTCAAGCGTCTCTTAGAAGAGAAGTATGTGTAACATTTAAAATTTTTTGAATCAGGTATCACATTGCAACACAATATAATAGATTATGTTATTACAAATTTATATAAACAATTTCCAGGGAAAAATTGATGGACGTTGGAGTATGTATTCGTGTAATCGGCAATTTGTCCCTGATTCCAGAAGATCTATGTAAATTAGTTGCTGAAGCTATGACTATTACTAGGGAAAATAATAAAGCATTTTTAAATCTTGCTTTTGCTTATACATGTAAGTATAATTACAATGAATCATGTTTACACTTGATTTTATATATTACACTACATGTAGACTACATTCAGGGAGTGTGCTATCAGCGTTATTGCATCATCCTGTTGTTTTATGTCTCATAAACAATTAAGATAGAAGATGATGCAATAATGCTAACAGATGCTCCCAGGACACAGCCTAAAACAATTTGAAAAAAATCATTGATATAACGATGTACTCTCTGGACAATTAATTTTGTGATGTATATATAAATAAATATTTTATATTTTATATAATTAAAAAAAAATATATATAATTTTTATATTTTTTAATATAATATAGCAAGGGATGAAATTACTCATGCAATTAAGGATATAATACAAGGTGTAAAAGATGCTGATATTTTACCAGAAGATATTAATGAAGATTTGATTACTGATTGTTTATACACTTACAAGTCTCCAAATCCAGATTTATTAATTCGTACTTCCGGAGAAACTCGACTTAGTGATTTCCTCATGTGGCAAGTAAGAAAATTATTTTATTTTTGTGACTTGAATCTCTCCTTGCAATCAAAGCAAAACTCTCATTTTTAAATTTTATCTAAATTTCTTTTAGATTTCCAACACTTGTATCTACTTTACCGAAGTATTGTGGCCTGAATTTAATATATGGAATTTTCTTAGTGCAATTTTTTATTATCAGAAATGTTATCCTAACTTGCAGAAAAATAGAAAAAATTTAAAACCAATCATGCATAATAGTAGAGTATCTATGTATCTTGATAAATTACATAACAAACGTGACATGGCAATCGAAACAATATATCTATCAGCAGTTCAATCCTAGAAATAAATAAACGTTATTCTATTAGATAAAGTGTCGAGTGAAATATGCTGAAAATGTTGCATATATTTTCTTAAAATCAACTTTCCATTATAATGTAGTTTATCATATTTGTCCCAGGTAATTTGATTCTATTTTGAATTTGTCTGCCAAATTATTATAGCAATTAAATTGTACTCTTGTTGGCATCATCAAAATTAAAAAAATCTACCATTACAAATGTATATGTATATGTCAGTTTGTAATCATATGTATAAGAACTAGTCAAGCGATTAAACAAAGACAATTATATGTGAAAATTAATGTCAAAATTTATACAAATATTTGTTTTGATACGTCTATAGTATCATAAACTCAGGGATAGATAGCTACAGATACTTCCAATTACATAAGATGTTTTAGAAAACAAGAAATAATGAGGTCTTTAGGATATATAAATTGATCAAGATCTAATATCGAAACATTTGAACAATTATTAGAATTTTTACTTGTACAGAATCGTTCTCATATTTCTTTCGTATAAAGTGACATGTAAAATAAATTCATACTTATGAAGAGATTAAAAGAACAGATGAAACAGAAAAATATGTATAAGTTAGATATAAGTAATTTATCGAACAACCAGTCTTGCCAATAAAAAAAATTTAATAATGAATTATAACAATTTCAACAAACATTTTTCTATTACAATAAAATATTTGTTTTCTGAAACGTCGCATCATAACTGTACAGATATTGATGAAATTCGCTTCTATATCATCCACATGTCATATGTTAATATAGCGCATTTATGATTATCTCTGTATGTACATTCCATACATTAGTTTTCCAGTTATTCTTCATTGCCATATGTATTGGAGATTTGTAAAATAAAATTGTAAAACAAATGTATATAACATAAATTATACATATGTGAAATAAATAATGTTAATCATAATAATATTAACGCGCGTGATTACAAAGATATAAATATATGAATTTTTTGCGTTGCAATATTTATATAATTTATATGTATATTATATTTTTCAAAGTCAAGAAATGTGTATAGAACGCTGTATACATTATTTACAATAATTTAGTTTATCATGTATTGCTGCACAAAGCAAATAACAATATTTATGAATGTACATTTAGTGTCAATAACTCTTGTTGAAAAAAGCGTCAACATTGTAAATATATACAATACTATACTCAAACGATAAGTGTTCTTCGATATAAAGTATTATTTAAAATATCTCTACATGGGATAAAATTTCTAAAATATTACAGAATATTCAACATCTTGTGTAATATTTAGTCTAACGAAGTAAAACATTCCAATATCTATATATAATCTTATTTACAATTTAATATGTGTATATCTTTTATTGAAAATCTGATTGTGATAAGATAATGATGGTAAATCTCCGCAATATAGATACAATTCTAGTATAAAAATTTAGTTTGCTTTTCTAACTGTTGGAGATATTTGTGCGATTATTTTTTACATACTCATTAAAGATATAGGAACATGTTGACACATCTCTAATAGTTAGAAAATCTTTTTATTGAATGAAAATTTGAAAATTCAAATGTTAAAATTATATCATATTCATAGGAAGACAAAAAATTGGCTGGATACATAATATAAAAATGATTAGAAAAAAACAACAATTTGTTAACAATTTGTAAGAAGTTTCTATATTATTAACTCCACAAGATTTCGTAAAAAATCAATCTTTTTACTTTTTATTTTTTTACAAAAAGTGGAGATATTTCACTTTTGCTCAGAATTATTCAATTGTATCTACATCGAAAGAAATACAATCAATTGAGATAATCGTAACAGGGAGATAAATGTGGTATTTTAATGTTATGGTACGAGTTAATATGATGCTGAATAAATGGGCAGTGAATTGAATAAATCTGTGATCAAGTTCATGAATTCAAATATATGATATCATATTTATCGCACTATTGAGAATATCACTTCAAATAACCATTTACCACTTTATATGATAATAATACTTAAACGTCAAGTCAACTTATTTTTGTTCGTTTCCTTATTTCGAGTTATAAGGCGGATAACGTCTCGACACGGGTTGCCTTTGTCTGGCTAGAAAAGATTGACCCTGTCCCGCACTAAGCGCCGCGAGGCGTTGATCCATCACCTCTCTGTGGCAATTCCCGCCCAATCTGTGAAAGGCAGTCACCATCAACTTCTCCTCCATCTCTCGCAGCAATCTGGATTCTTTCATGGAACGTTCCATGTCTTCGATCATCTTACGCTGCTCCATCAGCTGGTTGCGCAACATGATGACTTCGTTCGGCGAAGAATTATTCTGCTTCGGGTCGAGGCTTTTTATGACACTCTTGGCCTTCTCAATATATTTCTTGTGGCGTTCCTCCAGCGCGGCGTTCTCATACTTCTTCCGCGTGAGTTTCTCCTGAAGAGCGAAAGCTTCCTGTTTTTGAGTCTGCAAAGCACTTTCACGTTCTTCGAGTTGCAGCGTCAGTCGTTCTTTGTCAGCTTGCACTTTCCGCAGTTCGTCCTGCAGTTGTGACAGCTTCTGATTCGGGTTTACGTTGTCACTCTTGTTGTCACTGCTGCTAACTTGAGTACCCACCGTTTCTTCCAATTGGATTTCTAATTCCATTATCCTCTGATTTGCCTTGCGAAGTTGTTCTTGCTTTGTGTTAAAACGTTCCTCAGAATCCTCAAGTAATGCTTGTATATTCGGCAGCTTGTCTTCATTGCCATTCAACTTTATCTTCATCATCTTGTTCTCCATCTGCAGACAGAATAATTTTTCTTTTACCTCAAATGGCATCATTTCCGAGCCGGAAACACTGGTGCTGTCAGCGTTAGGTTTTGCCATGTTCTCGGTGGCTTGCAATTGCATGCACTTCAACTCCTCGTTCATCTCTTTTAGGGTATCCCTTTCGACAATCAGTCGATCTCTCTCCCTCTCTACAGCACCCAGCTTTGCTTCCATTTTCTTGCAATCAAACTCCAGTCGATCGCACTTATTGCTCTTTTCATCTAGCTTGTGATGGGCTTCTGTGCGCTGTTGCTTGCATAACTCCAGATGATTACGCAGCTTTGCTGTAAGCTTAACTTCTTCCTCATACTTAAATTTGAATTGTATATTTTCTTTACTATTATCTTCCAATATTTTTAACTGTCTCTTAAGGTCACTCGCGTCCTCTATTTTCTTTTTATATGATTCTATCATGATTTCATACCTTTCTACCTTGTCTTTGTATTCTCTCAAAGCATCCACTTCGTCCTTCAAGTGATTTCTTTCGTCAGCTGCCTTTTGTAAATTCTCATTCCTCGACTGCAGCTCCAAATTTTCCTTTTCCAATAACTCTGCCTTCAATCTATAATCATCCCTGGATGTTTCCATCTTGAACAGTTCATCCTTCAATGCTTCCACTTGTTTCCGCTCGGAATACTTAAAGGATTCTTCTGGGTTCTCAAACTCGTCCAGCCGCTCTTGGAGTTTCTTATTCTCTGCGATTAATGCGATTTTCTCTTCTTGCAACAGAGAAAGTTGTTGATCGAGCTCGTGGCATTTCTGTGCCAGCTGATCTCTCATGTCCACTGCCGCCTGGAAATCAGCATAGAGTCTCTGTTGAGCACTGTCTGGTACATCTGGTACTAGAGATTCGAAGTTCACCTCCTGGATACTTTGCATTAACACCTGCTGTACCGTCTCTTCCATACCCATTATTCTGGTGATGAGTAGCTGCTTTTGGTTACAATTGACGGCGCAACCAAGGATCAGCTGCAGCAGGCGGCGCAGTTCGTCGCTGTCGCAGTGCTCACCTATCTTGGTCGCGTCCGGCTTAACGTAGTTGGATAGTTGCTGGTTCAGACACTCCACATAATACTCCATCACAGCCTCTACAATCTTCTTCATATTGCTCACTCTAAGGCGCCAGTTGGTGCCCACGTCGGTCTTGATCTTCGCCTTCCACACCGCTGTAAACCATTCTGGTGCGATTTTAGCTAAAGCTTCGGCTAAAGCAACACCGTCGCTTATCTCCTCTACAGAATTATGTGGCGCTTGGAGGTCGAAGGTAGCCAACCACTTGATCAAGTAGTCCAACTGTTGCCGATGGTCTCCCATTTCGTTTCTTTTTTCCTGGACCTGGGAAAATTCTGAAATTCGCTGATGATGTGGATCTCGTCAAATTCCGTTAATCGTGTCGTCCTTGTGACCGCGATTCTCGGTCGAATTCATAATCCCGTATATCGAATGTCGAAATGTCGAATCGGGACACTGTGCCGCAGATCACACGTATCCAAGGATTGTGGTGAACCAAGAATTATCTGCTCGCGTGCGTACTTCAGCTAACCAAGAAATGAAAAACGATCACTGTCATCGCGCGCCGTTACGGTCTGATAGCGCTTTATCGAGGCGGAAGTCACGAAATTCGAGCACCACCTCAGATAACAGCTCGTGCATATAGCGCGTAATAATTCTATCCTGCATGGCGCACGTCAACCGACGAGAGGAATGTCCGAGCTGATCATCGTTCTCCTCGGCGTATTCCACACCTGGGAGATAAAACAAGGTTCGGTCGTAAGCGTTACATGCATCTCGCACTTTCTTTCCTCTACGAATTACCTTTATCTTTTCCACGATTTCCACAGCAGGATTTAAGATTGTCTCGTTAATTACTGTAATAGATTTTGTGGAACATGGAGTGGGAATTTTTTATGTTTCTTCCTTCGGAAAGTGTGACAAGTGGAAGTTCTAAACTCCAAGTCCGCAAATACAATAGAATAGTAAGCCTTAAATCTTAAAAAATTGATCAATCACAGTTGAATGTGAGAACAATAATCGACTATGATTGGTCAATTCCTTAAGACTTGAAGTTTACTATTCTACTGTGTTTGCGAATTAAGGGTTGGGTATCCAGCTGTCACAGCTGATTTTTTAATAATCTTTCATGGCAACAGCGTTCGAGCAGCAAAAGTGATTCCAACAGATTCCAATGATCGAGTTTGATCGATCCGATACGTATTTGCGAATGGACAGTTTATTTATATTTGTATAAAAAAGTAGAAAGGAGAGCAAGAAACGGAGGCCTGATGGTGTGATGAGATACGTATAATAAAGTATTTATGTATGTGTGCGTGTGCGGTGTGCGTGTGCGGTGTGTGTGCGTGTGCGGTGTGTGTGTGTGTGTGCGGTGTGTGTGTGTGTGTGCGGTGTGTGTGTGTGTGTGTGTGTGTGTGTGTGTGTGTGTGCATAATAGTCAGTTTGGAGTAGAATAGAATAATTAGAATCCTATTCTGTAATCCTTAACGATGTTATTATTAAATAATTATCGTTAGAAGAAAACTTTTATTGTAACAAAATAACAATAAACTTGTTAGAAAGATATGTTAAATTACAACCTTCATTACAAATTTTGTTACTAAATAATAGATAACAGATTAAAGAAACTGACATGATCTAGATATAGTACAATAAATATATATCATTTACTTAATTGATTTATAAATTGTATTGTGTTTATAAATAAACTTTTTTTTGAAAAATTGTAATTTCTTTGTAGCTGTATAAAATGTAAAAAGATGTTCTTCTATTGTATTATATATATATATATAAATATATATATATATATATATATATATACATACACTATACTTATGTGTCTGTATATATGTGCATGTATGTATATATATATACAATATATATATGTATATATTGTATATACATACATACATACATATGCATGCTTATGTGTTTGTTATATGTACAAATGTTTGCTTAATAGATTTTAGAACTTGTACAATCACATTTTATTGCGTATATCGTCGACAAGTTTATATATTTGTAATAAAATTACAATCTAAAGCCTACGGCACATACAAAACATAAGGCCGTAACACGTAATTGACCAATCACAGTAGAGATAGTAATGCCGATAGCGAATCCAATGTTACGATTTCCTTACTGATTACGTCTTATGGCTTTACGTTTTTTTATGAGCTCCTGGCCTCAATAAGTATATATGAGAAACATAGTCATAAGAACTTTACATGAAAAAATAATATTTTATTTATTGTTTATCAATCCTTTCTTCTGATTAATAATGAGAAAATAGATCTACATAAGAAATACTTGATATATACTT
>Ga0157363_1001018_pt1 | contig 22640 bp, 16 predicted proteins | sample AttsexASBM1_FD_111477 | JGI IMG/M metagenome (GOLD analysis project Ga0157363, IMG submission 111477) | Fungus gardens microbial communities from leaf cutter ant in Ribeirão Preto, State of São Paulo, Brazil - Atta sexdens ASBM1 | ecosystem: Host-associated > Fungi > Mycelium > Unclassified ... | reverse complement strand
TGTTATAAAATTCTTATATAAAACTATAAAGAAATAGAGACCGTCTATTTCTTTGTAGTTTTCTATAAGAATTTTATAAGAATTTTATAATTGTATAATATATCTGATATTGTTATGTTCTTAAGATTTGTATATACATAAATATAAATATATAATCTTTTTATCAATAGACCAACAGAATATAAGTCTAGTCAAAATTGGAATTCTTTATAAGAATTTTGTTGTGAAGGGAAAATGATTGTAAACGTTTTCTAAAAATCTTTGTCTTTAATGTCTTTAAGGTCACTGATTTTTAATTTCAAATTTGTGCAATAAATTATTAAATCTTTTTCTCAGGTTACATAATTTTAATAATTTGTTGCTATATAAAATATATAATGTATATATTTCTTAACTTACATTTCATGTAATTACTTTTTACATAGTCATTGTTCGCAAAAAATTTAAATAGACCATGGAAGTTTTAATTACCTGGAATAACAATATATACCTACTTGTTTCCGCAGAAAGTAAAAATAATATATATTACATTTTAAAAGTTATAAATTTATAGATTTATTAAAATTTGACATTAAATTTAAATACACGCGTATAATAGAATGTGTGAATGTTTAAACATAATGTATAATTTAATTGGACAGTACAATTGTTGTAAAATGATCATAGTTTGAAATAAAGTACAAGGAAAATATCAAAGATACCAAAAACTTTGCTGGTTATCACTATGTTTTTATCTATTACTGGCATTAGCAATAGATAAAAATATGGCAATAATTCGCAAATCTTCTGGTATCTTTGAAAATAATACCTGTGAAAGCCTAAAAAGCGTTACAAGAAATGTATAATTCATTAACCAAAAAGAAAAAATATTTTTTAATCAAAGGAAGCAACAGTATATGTGCATTACTTACATCACCAAAAGTTGCGATGGATAAATGGAATAACTTTCCTGCTGTGATTTTAATTACGTTATTTGATCGAGCGATAATCAGAATGAGACCCCGTGCAGTTTTGTGGTGTAGATTATACCAGTCAGTCATATATGCCATTTCTCCAACACGTTTGCACTAACAAATTGACAGAAAATTTATATTTTCTATGAAAAGAATTTGACAGTATAAATTAATATGATGTTAAAGAGAAATATTTGGTTTCATTAAAAGTTAAGTAGGGGAAAGTAGGGATAAGACAATCTTAAGGTTTATTGATCCTTCTTTATTTCTGTGATAAGAAGAATTTTTTTTTTCAGATTTACTAAAACCTTAGTTATCATATGTAAAAATGAACTATATGTTAAATAAATAATTAGATTTTCGGAAAATTCATATTTTAAGAATATGTCAATTTTATAATCTTGCTCACTACCGAAAGTCATCTTGCTTGCAATCGTTGTGTTTAATAAAAATGTTACTTGCAATTCATTGTATTCATTTAATAAAAATATTGCAAGGTGAATAATAAAGAATATTGTTATATTACTCTATGCATTCTTATCTATACTATACTGTAGTTTCATAATAAAAATAAAAATATTACAATTATTTTATTATTTATAAACTAATAGCAATGAATCACATATGAGTGCATATTAAATATTTCTTATTATATTATCTTCTTTTCTGAAAGTATTGAAATCAAAGAATACAAGAGATGAGATATAAGAAATGATTTATTATTATTCAAAGCTTTTAATGAATTTAATACCGATTCGTCAACCGTTATTAATTTGTAATGTAATTAACATTAAAAATTGGTTATCTTTTCCACTTTGTAATCTTATCTCCCTTTCCCCTAATTAATTGTATTATTTTTTTCTGTAAATATATTATTATACGCTTTTCTGGCTGGCTGCGTCTAGCAGACAAAACAGCTCAATAAGCGTTCAGTGATTATTTACAATTATATAAATCCTTACTCTAATACGTTTTAAATATAAATCCATTAAAATATTAAAGACATGAATCAAAGACCGCATTTGTTTATTTTGCAATTTGGTAGTTTTCTTCGCGCTAATATATTTTTAGATCTATGGAAGTAGTTCTACTTCAGCAAAAAAAACTTCCACCTGCATTAAAATATTGTATTGTACGCGGTCATTGACTGAATTACCAAAAAATATTAAAATCTGATATTTCTCGGTTTCAATATCTTTCTATTCTCGACCTGTTCTGTAATAATCTCTCCAATGTAGCAAAATATAAAAATATTAAAACCCATCGATAAATATATAACGACATAAGATGTTATTTTGGCGGTATCAAACGTTTCCCAAGCCTAAAAGTTAAAATAATTTTATTTTTATATGGTTTTCAGTACATATCTTATAATAGAATAGCAATATATAATATTTGCGTTTCATAAATGAATGACATTTAAGTGTATTTTATAAGATTTTCAAATTTTTATGATAGTTAGCCTACCATAATAGTATAATATCCCATTAAACACAAGATTATCGTGCATCCCATTAATTCTGCAAGAGAAGCTTTGTGCATAATACTTTCCACACGTGATATAAAACTGAAATAAACGTATAAATGTAATAGAACTTTTATTTTTTGTAAATAAGTTATGTACATGTTGAATTGATGCTTTTCATGAAGACAATGATAAGATTTTCTTTTAGTAATTTAGAAAAAGAAAATGAATTTATTTTTATTCTAATAAAAATAATTATTTCAAATGATTAATTAATGATTAAATTGTTATAAGATTTGAAAATTCTGAGATATAAGCTTTGTTTATTTTTTAATAGTGTTTGTGTATAAAATACCTTAGTGTTCTTAGATGATGTTCTACGATTGCGGTCAATTTTTGATTTGTATCACTTTTCTTCTGATTTTCAACAAGTTCATGTAACCACGCATACAGCACATTCAGTTGACCACAAGCATGTTTCGCGAAGACAGCAGCCAAACTGCAAGCACCAACAGTAGAGAAACTCGCTACGAACATTGTTACATTTTGCAGAATTAATGCAATTTCATTCACAGGGCTAAATCTCGTATCGATGATCTTGCTGTAAATCGGACAACTTGTTGGATGCGTCTTGAAAGTCTCGTTGCCAATGATGATGGTTGTAGTTTTCATCGATCTCCCTAAACTAAATAGAAACAAACCGCCCTGCATAAACACCGCACAGATTATGACAATGAAGCGGCCGATCTTGGCATGTTGCAGCATCACTTCACGTTCGTCAATCTTTTGTATGAGATTCCAATCTGCTTCCATATGTCGTATTAATTTGTCAATGTCATGACTACGCTTGAGCAGCACCCAGTAATGTACTGAGCCCATAGCTCTGTGAAGCAATGGTGCCACGGCGTTCAGTTTTTGCTTGATATTGTCTGTTTCAAAAAACACATATAACAAACACGGTATTGTTGTGACTGCTATCACGCTTGAACAAACAAAAATTTGTAGTAATATCATGATTTTGTACACTGAACTTGACGCATTTATTTGTGGCCACGCACCGATTAGTTTCAGAAACCATCGATTAATTTGTAAACTGTAATCGATATGTTTTTTTGATATGTCGCTTTCTGGCGCACGTTTGAAATTTGACATGATCACTGCACGAAGGCACACGATGTACTGCCCATACTGCCATAAATAGACAACTCATTGTGCCAGAATATGAAGAAGCGCCTGCGCCAATCTTCAGAAGAGTTTGGTGATCGGTCTAACGTTACAAAGTTACTCTGAGAGGGACATATATTCAATCGATATAATTGTTCGTCCAGAGCTTCTATTCTCCAAAGTTCGAGAGGATATCGCGTGTTATAAGGAGTATGAGGATTAATTCGTAGAAGTGATATTGAAAGTGTTTTAATAGATTTTTTATTTGATAATGTATTTTAATAATGTATTTCTTATATTAATTAACTGAATTTTTAGAATTTTATTGTTTAATAAGATGGTAATAAGAATTAGATTAGCTTGAAATAAAAATTATTATAATTGAGAAAAATATTTTTTATGTTATTGAAGCATAACTATATGATGAAATGTTCTAAAACATATTAATAATCCTGGCGGAAAGTTTTTACAAAAAACATAAATGCAACATAAAAACATAAAAACATAATTGCAACAATATCTTAGAAATTCTTAATTTTTCGTAGATATTCATAATGGGACGTAGAATAGCATTATTTGTTTGAAAAACCAAAAAATTTTTCGTCCTCAAACAGTGTTTCTACGTCTCACTAAGAATATCTACGAAAAACTAAGAATTTCTAAAACATACAGATCTTACTCTGTATTTTATTACAAATATCTAGGAAAAATTAAGAATTTTTAAGATCTTATCTTAATCTATGTAGTTTTTGTATACTCTCGTACAAATTTTTTTCTGTCAAGGAACTTTTTAATTTTTATCACTGCATTTCCATCTTCCTTTAATATGACAATACTTATTTATAATCATTTATGAAAAACAATCAATGAAATCCAATTGCAAATTACATTTGTTATACTTATTCAACGCTCCTTGCCACACACTACCAATCTGTGTTTAACATGATTACTTTATGAAAGCTTATGAACGCTAGACGCTGTTACAAATGGGCAATTTGTTGTATCAGAATTGAATGTGACACCTGAATCCTCGAAAAAATTAGATAAGTAGCCTGATATTACAACTTCGAAAGGGTTACATGTCTGATCAATAATTCTTTGTTGCGAATTTATAATACCAGACATGGAAAGAAAATTTCGCGTGTCAGGAAGAGAATAAATTCGTAGAAAAACGTACTTTAATTATTTATTATGTGTTTCTTTATTCGGTTATATGCAATCTTACTTCTTTTATTGTTAGAAAGGTAAATATATAATTTTTATATTTTCTTTATATTCTTCTATTTTTATATTCTCCTATTATTTGTTATTTGATTTTGTTTCTTATAGAAAATTAGTGCTCCTTAAATGGAAAAATTACCATAAATATAAAAAGAATTATAAGATATTTTATAAAGATTTTTATAAGATATTATATCTTTTTTTATTATATATTAATGACGATTTTGACGAATCATCAGATTTTTTATTTATCAGATTAATCAGATTTTATTTATTAACCTTTATTGCATGTCTCATATGGATGTATATGTTTTTATAAATTTTCTATATTTTAAGCATTTAATAATTGATTGTGTGTAATATATTTGATATCGTTATGTTTCTTGTATGTACATGAATTACATAAATATGTAGTTATTTTATCAATAGAACAACTTGTAAGTATAAGCTCAGCCAAAATTGGAATTGTTTAATAAGAATCTCGTAGTGAAAGGAAAATGATAAATAAATGTTTCCTGAAAATCTTTGTATTAATGTCTTTAAAATCATTGATTTCTAGTTTTAAATTTGGGCAATGAAATATTAAATCTTTTTTTCAGTTTTATAATAATTTGTTCATATAAAATATATATATATGTAATTATATAAAATGTATTTTCCGTAACTTACATTTCACATAACCATTTTTTACATAGTCATTGTTCGCAAAAAATTTAAATATACCATGGAAGTTTTAATTACCTGGAATAACAATATTCTTGTTTCATAGAAAGTAAACATAATATACATATATTACATTTTAAAAATTATAGATTTATAGATTTATTAAAATTTGACGTTGAATTTTATTAAAATTTGATGTTTATATATATGATGCATATAATAGAATATGTGAACATTTTAAACATAATGTATAGTTTAATTAAACAGTGCAATTCTTGTAAGATGATCATTAGTTCGAAATAATACAAGGAATATATACTTTATTAATTAAAAAGAAAAACATTTTTTATTAATCAAAAGAGGTAACGGTATATGTGCATTACTTACATCACCAAAAGTTGCGATGGATAAATGGAATAATTTTCCCGCTGTTATCTTAATTACATTATTTGATCGGGCAATAATCAAAATGAGACCACATGCAGTTTTGTGATGTAGATTATACCAGTCAGTCATATATGCTGTTTCCCCAACACGTTTGCACTAACAAATTAACAGAAGATTTAAATTTTTAATGAGAAGAAATTAATAGAAATTAATATAAATTAACAATGTTAAGGAGAAATATTTAATTTAAAAGTTAAGTAGGAGAAAGGAGGAGTAAGATGATGACCTTAAGATTTATTTATTTCTCTTTATTTCTATGATGGCTTAAAAAGAATATTTTTTTCTTCATACTAAAGCATTGATTATCATCTGTAAAATGAATTATTAAATAAATTAGAATTTTTGAAAATTTATTTTTTAAAAATGTGTCAATTTCACAATCTTTCTCACGAGTGAAAGTTATCTTGTTTGAAGTCATAATGTTTATAAATATAAATATTGCAAGAGGAATAATAAAAAATTAATATATTATTCCATATTATATATTGTTGGTTACAGTATATTATACTGTGATTTTTTAAAGAATATGAAAATATCTACTATAACCTATTACCTATTTTCTTACTTATAAACTATAACGACAAAAGTTACATATGAGTGCATTTTAAATAAACATATTTCTTATTATTTTTTTTTTCATGGAAGTTTTGTCAAATCATAAAGAATGATTTATTATTTAAAGCTTTTAATGAATTCAATATTGGCCTATTATCTGTTATTAGCTTGTCTAACAATGCGTCATCTTATCCATTTTATTATTTTACTTTCCTTTCCTTTAATTACATTTAAAAATTTTTTTCTTTTCATTAAGAGCATTATATTTTACGCTTTTCTATTAGTTGCGTCCATTAGCAGTTTAGTGAGTCCGCTCAGTGATTCTTCATTATAATATCCTTATTTTAATACGTTTTAAATATAAATCCATTGAAATAATAAAGATCAATGATCGCGTTTGTTTATTGCAATGTGGTAGTTTTCTTCGCACTGATAGAATTACATTTTCACTTTTGGGAGGGGGGGGGGGACAATCCTACTTCAGCAAAAAAATTTTCAACATTTGTATTATATTGTGCACACCATTGACTGAATCACAAAAAAATATTAAAATCTGACATTTCTTGTTTCAATATCTTTATGTTCTTGACCTGTTCTGTGATAATCTCTCCGATGTAGCAAAATATAAAAATATTAAAACCCATTGATAAATACATAAAGACGTAGGACGTTATTTTTGCGGTATCGAACGTTTCCCAAGCCTAAAAATTAAAATATGATCTTATTTTTGTCGTGTTTTATATAGTTTTTGGTACATATCCTATAATAGAATAGCAATGTCTTTTGCGTTTCATAAATGAATGACGTTTAGGCACGTATTATAAGACTTTCAAATTTTTACGATCGTTGACCTACCATAATAGTGTAATATCCAATTAAGCACAATGATATTGTACATCCCATTAATTCTGCAAGAGAAGCTTTGTGCATAATACTTTCCACACGTGATATAAAACTGAAACGTATAAATGTAATAGAACTTTTATTTTTTATAATGTAATTATATATATTGAATTGATGGTTTTCATGAACATAATGACAAGCTTCTCTTTTACTGATTTAGAAAAAGGAATTAATTTATATTTTAACGAAAATATTTATTTTAAATAATCAATTAACAATAAAATTATTGTAAAGGTTTTAAAATTCTGAAAAATAAGCTTTGTATATTTTTTAATAGTGTATAAAATACCTCAATGTTCTTAGATGATGTTCTACGATTGCGGCCAATTTTTGATTTGTATCATTTCTCTTCTGATTTTCAACAAGTTCACGTAGCCACGCATTCAAGACGTTCAACTGACCACAAGCATGTATCGCGAAGACAGCAGCCAAACTGCAAATACTAACGGTAGAAAAACTTGCTACGAACATTGTTAGGTTCTGCAAAACTAATGTGATTTCATTCACAGGGCTAAATCTTGTATCGATAATCTTGCTGTAAATCGGACAATTCGTTGGATGCGTCTTGAAAGTCTCATTGCCAACGATGATGGTTATAGTTTTCATCGATTTCCCTAAACTATACAGAAACAAACCGCTTTGCATAAACACCGCACAGATTATGACGACGAAACGACCGAACTTGGCATGTTGCAGCATTACTTCACGTTCGTCAATCTTTTGTATGAGACTCCAGTCTGCCTCCATATGTTGTATTAATTTATGAATGTCACGGTTACGCTTGAGCAGCACCCAGTAATGTATCGAACCCAAAGCTCTATGAAGTAGCGGTCCTGAGACATTCAGTTTTTGCTTGATATTGTTTGCCTCAAATAACATATGTAACAAACATGGTATTGTTGGGACTGCTATTATGCTTGAACAAATGAAAATTTGTAGTAGTATCATGATTTTATACACTGAACTCGGCGAATTTATTTGTGGCCACGCACCGATTGGCTTGAGGAACCATCTATTAATTTGTAAACTGTAATCGATGTTTTTTTTTGGTATGTCGCTTTCTGGCACATGTTTAGAATTCGACATGATCACTGCGCGAAAGCACACGGTGTACTGTCACGGATAGACAGCTCATTGTGCCAGAGTATGAAGAAGCGCCTGCGCCAATCTTCAGAAAAGTTTGGTGATTGGTCCTACGTTACAAAGTTACTCTGGCAGGTACGTATATTCAATCGATAAAATTGTTCATCTATAGTTTTTATTGTCAGATGTCTGAGAGAATATCGCATGTCATGAGAAGTATAAGATATATTATATATTCGTGAAAGTAATAATAAAAAGTTGTTTGAACTTAGCAGATTTTCCTAATATGTTATAATTATATGTATTTTCCTGTATCAATTTTCAAGGCAAATTAATTAAATGGCGATGAAAGTTAGAATGTTGAAGTAAAGGAAATGTTTTAAATATACGTATATGAAAATCAGAAAAATATACATATATGAAAATCAGAAAAATATATTGCATTAATTTTTTAATTTTTTTATGGCCTATACCATTCTAACGTTGTAATTAATTTTATTTGTTAAACTTTAATTAAAAATATATTAAACTATAAATGTAATCATAAAATTATTAACATTATTTGTTAATTCTTTTACTACGATTGTCAATCTTTTGGACTAGAACAAAAATTTTAGTTGGTTGAGACTCATGTATGATTGATTCGACAAGGTTCTAATTTGTAAAAGTTTGAACTTTATTGATCGCTGCATCGCGGAGTTTCAGTTCACAAATTCTGTAAATACTTTGTACAAGATTTAGAAATCTTGTGTTATTATAACATTCATGAGAAAAATTATAAATTGTTAATTATATGTTTGAAAGTATGTTATGTAATTTATAATATTGATTTTTGCGTAATCATTAATCTTATTTACCAAGTTATCTTTGCACGCATAATATCCTGTGTAATATATAAGACCTATATTTCTTTGGAATTTTCCTATGTTTTACATATAATCTCATAATTGCTTGTATTTATATGATTATATATAAAACATAGAATACATGCATATTTCATATCGTTATGTTTCCCCTTAGAACATGAACAACAACATAAATATTATTTTATTTTAATACATATTATAAGAATACAAGCCGAGCTAAAATTAAAGTTTTTAACAAGAAATTTTTGCTTAAAATAATATGATGATAAGCCTGAAAATTATATTGATGTTTCTCAGTGATTTTTAATTTCAGGAACACATAAATATTTTTTTCCAGGATATACTGATCTGTTCTATGTAAAATATATAATATTTGTATATTTCTTAACTTATATTTCACATAATCATCTTTTACATAATCATTGTTCGCAAAAAATTTAAATATACCATCGAAGTTTTAATTACCTGAAACAATAGTACTTGTTCTATACACGAAGAAGAATATTTGATTGAATTAATTGAAATTCTGATGGAAAATGGACGATCCAGAATTCTAGTTAAGTTTATTAAACTTCCGATTAAATCTACTAAAATGCTAGTAATGTCATTAAGAAAATTCTGAATATTAATTATCTTAATTAGAATTCTAATAGATTTATTAGAAATCTAGTAGATTTCAAGATCAGATTTCATTTTCTATTTTAGAATTCCAATTAATTCAATCAAACATTTTTTTCCATATAGAAAGCAAAGAAAAAATATATATTGTATACCAACAAATTCTATGAATTAGATATATTTCTAGATTTTTTAAAATTTGATATCTTAAATCAAACATATTCATGTAATTGAATATATAGATGTTTTAAGGATAATGAATATTTTAATTTTGAATGCAATTATTATAAGATGATCATAATTTAAAATTAATAAAGTACAAGGGAAATGTATAATTTATTAATCAAAAGAAGGAACGGTATATTTTTTGTATTACTTACATCACCAAAGGTTGCGATAGATAAATGGAATAACTTTCCTGCTGTGATCTTAATTACGTTATTCGATCGGGCAATAATCAGAATGAGACCACGAGCAGTTTTATGATGTAAATTGTACCAATCAGTCATATATGCCATTTCTCCGACATCTTTGCACTATTGAATTGACATAAGATTTAAATTTGTGTAATGTGAGTAATGTGGAAAAAAGAGATAATTTGGATTAAAATATTGATACAAAGAAAACAAATATTTAAATTTATTAAAAATGAAACATAATATTTTTAATTACTTTTTATTAATGTAAAAGTATAATATTATACTCTTTTCTCAAAATATGTACTGAATTATTAAAAAATGTTAGTCTAATATTTTTCTTTTTTTGAATGTTTTTGAATTCTCGACATAATACCTGTTCAGTGATAATTCCTCCGATGTAGCAAAATATAAATATATTAAAACCCATTGAGAAATATACAATAAGGGAAGATGTTATTTTTGTCATATCAAGCGTTTCCCAAGCCTACGTAATTGAAAAATTTGTATTTAATTTAATATATTCCTCGTGTTTAATTATCTACTCAAATTTTTGTATGGGTGTAGCATGGAATACATATATTAGAATGTAATTATTATGCAAATATTATGTAAAAAATTAACACAAAAATGAAATACTTTAATAAAATTTAAAAACAAATTGTAGAAATATATTTCTTGAGAATAATTGATATTCATAATTTGTCAAATTGACATACTCAATCATTCATCTTAAAATTTATGTCTTAAAACTGCATTATTTTTATGTTTTTACTTATATAAATTATTTCTTTAATACTAATAGTTGTCAAATATCAATTCAACACAAAATATTAAAAAAAATCCTATTAGTAGTTGAATTAATATTTGAGTAAGTTAAAAATTCAAGACAAAAGCTTCAACTATGTTTGATTTTAATATACAAAATATTTTTTGTGTTTTAAAACATAAAATGTTTTTTACTATGAAAAAATTAAACTATAGAGACTTTAATGTATGATTTTTTGTACACATTTATTTTATAATAGAATGACCATGTTTGATTTTTTTTGTAATTAAATGATATTTATTTGTGTAAAAATTTTCATTTTCTTACATCTCTAGCATACCGTAATAGTGTAATATCCAAGCAAACACATGACTACAGTGCACCCGGCTAATTCCACAAGAGCGGCTTTATGCATAATACTTTCCACTTGTGATATAAAACTGAAATGTATAAATGTATATAACACAATACAATTTTTCGTTATAAATAAATAAATCATCGATACATTTAACTTATATTTTTCATGAACACAATTAACAACAGATTCTTTTAATAATCTATAAAAAAGAAGAAATTCATTTGTCTTAATTTTGAATATTCTCTCTTTCATTTTTAAATAATTAATTTTAATAATACTTAAAATCATCTTATACTATATAACCATATAGTTTTAGAGAATATATATTTTTTATACAAGTGTCTGCATATGAAATACCTCAATATTCTCAAATGATGTTCGATGATAGCAGCTAGCTTTCGTTCAGCTGTATCATTTTTCTTCTTTTGATTTTGAACAAGTTCATGTAGCCACGCATTCAGTACTTTCAATTGACCACAAGCATGTATTGCGAAAACGGCAACCAGACTGCAAGCACCGACAGTAGAGGAACTCACTACTAATATTGCAAGGTTTTGTAGAACCAACGCAATTTCGTTCACAGGACTAAATCTCGTGTCGATGATCTTACTATAAACCGGACACGTCATCGGACGTGTTGTAAAAGTTTCATTGCCGACGTTAATGGTTATGGTTTTCATTGCCTTTGCTATGCTGAACAGGATTGTGCCACCATACATGATTATACCACAAATTATGGCGACAAAGCGACCGAACTTAGCTTGTTGTAGCATTATTTCACGATTATCAAGTCTCTGTATCAAACGCCAATCTGTCTCCATATGTCGTATTACTTTATGAATATCATCACTGCGCTTAAGCAGCACCCAGTAATGTACCGAGCCCATAACTCTATGAAGCAATGGCCCAACGGCACTCAGTTTTAGCTTGATATTGACTTTTTCAAATAATACATATAACAAACATGGTACCATATTGGATGCTATCATGCTTGAACAAATAAAAATGTGTAGTAATATCACGATTTTGCACACTAAACTCGATGCATTTATTTGTGGCCACGCACCAATTGGCTTGAGAAACCATCGACTAAATTGTAAACTGTAATCGTTATATTTTTTCGATCTATTGTATTCTGATGCACATTTGGAAGTTGACATGATCGCTGCACGAAAGCACACGGTATACTGGCACAGATGGACAATACATCGTAACGTAATGTGAAGAAGCGCCTGCGCCAATCTTCATCAGAGTTTGATGAACGACCTAATATCATAAAAGTGCCCTAAGAGGGGCATATATTCAGTCGATGTAATTGTTCATGGAGAGTTTTTATTATCCGATGTCTGAGAAAACATCGCGTGTTATGAATAGTGTAAAATTATGAAAGTCACATTAATGCTCATATTCATAGTGAAGTCTTATATTAGGTGTAGTAAACAAAAATCCATTATTTTTGCATGAAATTGAATGGAAAAATAATGGATTTCTTTTTACTACCTAATATTTAAGATTTCTTTAAATTTATCTTCAGACGTTCTACAAATTATTTTATTAGCATCTAAAGATAAATTTAAAAAAGTCTTATAAATATAAGGTCTGACTGTAAATATTGGCATAATAAAAAAAAAGTTCTCTATTTTTAGTAAATTTTTTAAATTTAGTAATATGTTTTAATCGTATTTATTTACTAATTAACAGGATAAATTAAGTAGCGATAAGAATTAGAATATCTTGAAATATAGAAAATATAGTGAATAGATATAATTACTTCTCTAATGTAATAATATGATCATTCTATTACTTATAATTATAAAAATATTATAATACTAATATATTTATAGTGCATGATTTTTTTAGATAATTTTAAATATATTAAAAATTGTTTAAATAATAATATCCAATTAAACTTTACTTAGTAAGTCAAACTTTACGCATAATATTTTTCATGTGTACTGAAACATATTTATATATTGAAATGTTTTATAATATCAAATGTTTAATTTTACCAATATATTTCCATTTTCAAGATGACTACATATTCAGTTATAAGATAATACATATTCAGTTATAATAATTTAAGAAAATACAAGGTAGTCGATTGCAAACTGTAATGATCCTGTTTTTCAATTCAACTTCCTGCCACACACTTATGGTTCGGATCACTAAAGTCACGCAAAGCACTGTCACGAATGGGTCAGTTGATTATGCCAAAGTTGTGAAGTAAAAGGCCTTTGCCAACCTTCGAAAGAGTTTGACGAGTAATAATGCAACTGCTGAATGGTTGCGTGTCTGATCAATAAAATTTAGTACATACATTTGGAATAATATTGCATGTCACAAGGACTATACGAATATAAATTAGAATATAAAATAAAAATGAACGCGCTTTAATGTCTGCTATGATTTATTTAATTATATATTAGATGTGCTTCTTATACTATTAAAAAGGATATATGTATAATTTCGATGAATATAAAAATTCGTATTTTTAAATAAAAAAATTATAATAATAACCGTATATATTATAATAACCATGAAATATGTAAAAATTACTTAGTATATCTCATTAAAAACAATTTAATTACTTATAATCACTTGCGATTTTAACATAATCACCGATTTTATTTAATAAATTTTGTTTTCAAATTATATTAATTTATTTTATATAGTGCATATCTTGCATATTTCTTAACATATATTTTAACAGTTTTTACCATGTTCACAGAGTCATTGTTCTTAAAAGATTTAAATATACCACAGAAGTTTTAATTACCTGAAACAACAATATGTTTGTTTCTACACAATGCAAAAACAATATCATCATTTAATAAGCTATAAGATATATTAAATGTTATAAGATATATTAAATTTTGAAAATTCATACATGTGATATGATTGAATTTATGATATTTTAAGCATAATGGATAAATGTAATGAAGCCAATTAAAGAGTCTAATTCTTATAAGATGATTATAATTAGTTTAGTAAAAGAATGTAATTTTCTAATTTTTCAATTAAGAAACAGTTAAGAATATTAGGGGATAATTGCTGAATGCGTAACGATCTAAATCCTCCGTATTTTAGCACATACACACACACACGCATACACGCACGCACGCATGCACATACACACACAATATTTTATATTATTATTTATATTATTATTAATATAAGCAACATTTAATAACAAAAATATGAAAAAAAGAAATAGATAAAACACACAAAAAATTAACAGATCTTATTTTTATCAGTATCAATAACACTTCATAAAAAAATCAAGTACAAATGATGTTAATTTTTGATTAATTTATGCAGTTGATAATAATCCTTATCATCCAATTTTATTATATGTTAAATTAATATTTAACATTTTTTTGAAAAAACAATTGTCAGTAAGTTTAAATAACGTAAAAGTAATGTAATTTTAAAATAAAATTAATGTTAATTTAACAAATTATATATATATATATATATATACATATATATATATATATATATATATATATATATATATAAATGTTGATTTTATTTAAAAAATATACTTTCACTATTTATTTTTAGACAGTGTCCAAGTGTTAAATTTTTGTGTTAATTTTTCACATAATATTTGTGCTTTCATCATATTCCATCTTTTTACACAAAAGAATGAATGGCTCATTGATACACATGAAATATGTTAAATTCAACAGAAATTTACCAACTACGTTCGAAAATATCAATAGAATTTTTATATTGTCATAAAAAAGGTATAATATACAATATTTTACATTTATTGTATAATATGTACAGATTTGTAATTATTAAATCAGTATTTTTTAAAAATCTATTAAGTTTCCTAAATCATATTATCACAAAGTAAATCTGATAATTAGCAATACTAAAATTGATAATTTACATGAATGTATTGTAAAAAATGCAAAAATAAATTCAATTATTAATAATTATTAAATAACAATAATGAAAATGCAAAGATATCGAAGTAAAAATCAAGTTATTATATAGTTATTTCTTTTTGTTTATGAATTATTGAAATCAAGAACCTATTAGTTAATTATTAGTATTACTTAATGATTTTTTTATTAATCTATTATTTTTAATTATTTTCATTCATATATTTTATATTCGATACTTTAAAAAAAAAATATGATTTGAAAAACATATAAATTATTTAATTAGATGATCAGTTGCCTAAATCATACCTTTTGCAATATGTTATAAAAAGATATATAATAATTGTAATTGATGAAAAGTTAAACATGTTATAATAAATATTTAAAATACCATGCTACAATTTACAATATTTATTTACATACAAATTAGTATTAAATAAATAATAAGAAATAACTTGAGTGATACGCATTCAGCTGCCTTCCTAAGTATATTAAAATTTGAAATTTTTAGTCACATACATATAATAGAATGAGATTGAAAGATAATGGATAATTCAATTGAACAGTTTAAAATCAATTATTCAATTCTTATAAGATGATCCTAATTTGCAGTTAATAACGTATAAGGGAAATGAAATTTATTAACTTTTTATTAATAAGACGAATCTCGGTGAAAAATCAGCATTACTTACATCACCAAAAGTTGGAACAGATAAATGGATTAATTTTCCTGCGGTGATTTTAATTACGTTATTTGATCGGGCAATAATCAAAATAAGATCACGTGCAGTTTTGTGATGTAGATTATACCAATCAGTCATATATGCCGTTTCTCCTACATATTTGCACTAATTCATGAGATTAAAATTTTCTATGAGTAATAAAAGGAATTTAATAATTTTTTAGATTACATAGATGTTGAAAAAAACACTCAAAATTGTTAAAAATGACAATTATATTTTAATATTTTTTTCGATTAATGTAATAACATTATATTTCATACTTTCTTTAAATATTGACCAAATTAAAAAATAACAAAATTCAATATTTTCTTTAGTTCTAATATTTTTAATTCTTAATTTCTTACCTGTTATTTAATAATTATTAATAATTATTAATTAAACTTTACCTGTTCTGTAACAATCTCTCCGATGTAGCAAAATATGAAAATGTTGAAACTCATTGATAAATACACTGTAAGGGAAGATGTTATTTTTCCTGTATCAAGTGTTTCCCAACCCTATGCAGGGTAAAGAATTTGTATTGAATTCAACGTATTACATACGGCTAATGATTCACTTTTTATGTGAATGTAACATATGATGGAAAACAATGCAAATATTACTTAAAAAATTAACACAAAAAATAGAACACTTTGATACAGTTTAAAATTGTAGAACTATATTTCTTGAGCAAAATTAATATTTGTAATTTAAATTAACATATTTATTTTATTCATTTAACTTAGAATTTAACTTAATTTTCAAAATATATTATTTTTGTGTTATTTATGTGTAACCTAGAACCTGTTCATGAATTGTGTTTCTTTAATACTAATAATTGTTGTCCATTAATTTAATACAAAATGTTTCAACAACATAATGATATTATGTTAAATTTACATGAATATGTTAAAAAACTCAACACAATACCTTGTCAACAACCGACTTTAACACGAATACAAAATATTTTTTATTATGTAAAATTAAAAATTAGATGAGCTTATTTTTACTATATAATTTGTCGTTTTTAATACACATTTTATAACAGAGTAACGATGTTTGACTTTCCATAAATAAATGACATTTATTCGTATAAAATAAAAATATCTATTTTCTCTATAGCGTACCGTAACAGTATAATATCCAAGCAAAGACATGATTACTGTGCACCCCGTTAATTGCACAAAAGCGGCTTTATGCGTAATACTTTCCACTTGTGATATAAAACTGAAACATTTATAAATGTATATAATATAGGAAAATTTTTTTATAAATAATCATCGGTATATTGAACTTATTTTTCATGAACAATGTCAATTTTTCAATTGATAATAAATTTCGTTTTAATCTATAAGAAAAAGAAAATAAATTTGAACAGAAATATTTATTTTTAAATGATTAGTTATTAATTTATATAATTATTTAGAAATGAATTATAAGGATATGAATTTTTTTAATGAATGCCTATTGGTGAAATACCTCAATATTCTCAGATGATGTTCTATGATAGCAGCCAGTTTTCGCTCAATTTTATCATTTTCCTTCGCCTGATTTTGAACTAGTTCATGTAGCCACATGTACAGCACGTTCAACTGACCACAAGCATGTATCGCGAAAACAGCAGCCAAACTGCAACCACCGGCAGTACAAAAACTTACTAGTATTACTATTATGTTTTGCAGGATTAATGCAATTTCATTCATAGGGGTAAATCTCGTATCGATAATTTTGCTGTAAATTGGACACGATATTGTATGTGTTGTAAATGTTTCATTGCCGATGATAATGATTACAGTTCTTATAGATTGCACAAAGCTGAACAATAGGCAACCACCCTGCAGCATTATCCCACAAATTATGGTAATGAAACGGCCATACTTGGCATGTTGTAACATCACTTCACGTTCATCGATTCTTTGCATGAGACACCAGTCTGTCTCCATATGTTGTATTAATTTTTGAATATCATCTCTACGCTTGAGCAATACCCAATAATGCATCGAACTCATAAATCTGTTGATCAGTGGCATCATAGGATTCAATTTTTGCTGGATATTCTTTGCCTCAAATAACACATATAATAAACACGGTATTGTTGGGACTGTTATTATGCTTAAACAAATGAAAATTTGTAATAATATTATAATTTTGTACACTGAACTCGATGCACTTATTTGTGGCCAGGCTCCGATTGGCTTGAGAATCCATTGATTAAATTGTAAACTGTAATTGATATGTTTTTCCGGTATTATTTTTCCTGGCGCGCATTTGGAATTTGACATGATCACTACATGAAAGCACAAAGTGTACTGGCACAGATGGACAATTCATTGTACCGAAATATGATGGAGCGCCTGCGCTAATCTTCAGCAGAGTTTAGTGACCGGTCTAACATTATAAAGTTACTCTGAGTGTATATTCAATCAATATAATTGTTCGTCTACAGTTTCTGTTGCCAGATATCTGAAAGACTATTGCGTGACATAAAGAGTGTAAAGTATAGATTTGTGAGAGATTGGAAATGATGTATCTTAGATTTTTTTCGTTTTGGTAATGTATTTTAATATTCTTCTATTGAGATTAATATGATAAATTAACCGAATGACGATAAGAATTGGAATATATCATAAAATGTAAAAAATATCATGTGTATTACATTATATATATTATATTATACATAAAAGTGAGAAATATATGATAAATATATGCATAAATTTTTGAATAATGTCAAGAATTTAATGCCATTCTGACATAATTAATTATATTTATAAAATCTTGATTTAAAGTATACACCGAGTTGTGATTGTATATACAATCATGAAATTATTAACATTATTTATTAATCATCGATCGTCAGTTGGCACTTACATATGATTGATACTACGAGTTCTAAATTGGACATAAAAAAATTTCGAACTTTTATTAATTATGGAATTGCGAAGGATTACAAATTTTGTAGTTCAAACAGGATAGTTTGGAAATTTAATTTGACTTATTCTAACAAATATTTAAGGGATTAACCTTATTTTCAATAATTCTGAGACATAAAATATAATGTAATATGTATCTTTTGAAGTATATTAATGAAGTATATTATTGATTTTGATATAATTATTGATTTTATTAATCTTTGTTGCATAGAATGCCTTATATAGTTTATGAAACGTCTATCATTTTATAATATTTCTTTGTTTTGCACGTTATATAATTGTTTATGTATCGTATTGGATATTATGTTTATAAAACATAATGAGTACATAATGTGTACATGAGTAACATAAAGAAATAATTATTTTACGTTAGCAATAGGTTGTAAGTATAAACCTAACCAAAATTGAAATTTTTTTTTACAAAATTTTTATGCTGGATGGAATATGATCATAAATGTTTCTTGAAAATCTTTGTTGTAATGTTTGTAGGGTCATTTATTTTTAATTTCAAATTTGTGCAATAAGGAATTAATCTTATTTTCAGAATATAGTAATTTGTTCTGTATAAAATATATATAATATTTGTATATATTTTAACTTCACATAATCGTTTTTTACGTCATTGTTCGCAAAAAATTTAAATATGCCATGGAAGTTTTAATTACCTGGAACAACAATATACTTGTTTCAATAGAAAGAAAAAATAATGCATATCGTATTCTCTACAAGTTCTTATTAATTTAGGTATGAATTTATTAAAATTTTAAATTAAACATGAATATTTCCATATAATGAATAATTTAATTAAGCAATGTAATTCTTACGAGATGATTGTTTTGTTATTAATAAAGAAAATATAATTTATTAATTTTTTAATAACAATATGTGTGCATTACTTACATCACCAAAAGTTGCGATAGATAAATGGAATAACTTTCCTGCAGTGATCTTAATTACATTATTTGATCGAGCAATAATCAGAATGAGACTACGTGCAGTTGTGTGATGTAGATTATACCAATCAGTCATATATGCCATTTCTCCGACAAGTTTGCACTAATTTGATACAAAATTTTGTGTGAGTAAAAATAATTAACGTAATATTAAAGAAAATAGAAATATTCAAATTTCTTAAAAATGAGACAATTTCATTAAAAAAATTATAATTTAATAATATTTTTTTTATTAATATGGAAGCGTTGCATTTTATTCTTTTCTTAAAATATTAACTAATTTGTTAAAGAAATGTTAAAATGTGAATTTTTGTTTTATTTTATTTTAATTCTCGATGTATTACCTGTTCAGTGACAATTCCTCCGATGTAGCAAAATATAAAAATATTGAAACCCATTGATAAATACATAATAAAATAAGATGTTATTTTTGCTGTATCAAGTGTTTCCCATGCCTACGGAGTTAAAAAATTTATGTTAAAGAAGAATGGTTAAAAGCCGTTTTTGAGCCCCAATCGATATTCATTAAATAATTTTTTATCATTTCACGTATCTAACGATAAATTTGAACTTTTGTGTAATCTGTCTTTGTAACACAAGATGATGTTAAGAAGTAATGCAAATATTATGTAAGAAATATTATATAAGAAATTAACACAAGTAAAACATAATAGAAATGTTATGAAAGTATTATATTTTGAGTAAAATTAATTAATTTATATATAATATATGTATATATAATTAACGCAGATTTTTTTTATTTATCTTAGAATTTATATTCTAAAAACATTAGTTTTATGTTATATGTTTTTGTCTCTTTGATAAATTATGTCTCTTTAATATTTAGAAATGTTTAATATCAAATAACCCAAAATATCCAAATAACATTTTATATTATGTTATATTATGTTAAATTAACATATGAGTATGTCAAACATTGCTTTAAAAATGACTGAATTTATGGATTTTAACATAAAAAATATCTTTTACTATATAGAAGTTAAAATATGGACTCTTTATCATATGATTTATCGGTTTTATTTATTTTATACATATTTTGCAATAGGATTGCGATGTCTGTTTCTTGTGATAGATCGTTCACAAGAATATATTTGAAGGGTTTAAGAAGATTTTCTTACATTTCTAGCGTACCATAATTGTATAATATCCAAGCAAGCACATGACCATTGTGCATCCGGTTAATTCCACAAGAGAAACTTTATGCATAATACTTTCCACTTGTGATATAAAACTGAAACGTGTAAATGTACGTAACATAGTAAGTTTTTTTTTAATAAATAAGTTATCGACACACTGAAATTATGCTTTTATAAACACAATTGACAACAGATTGTCTTTTAGTAATCTATAAGAAAAAGAAAATGATTTTATCCTAATTTTAACGCAATATCTATTTATAAATGGTTAATTATTAATTTATGTACAATATAGATTAAAATTTATGTATAATATAGAATATGCATTTTTTAAATGAATGCCTGCTTATGAAATACCTCAATATTCTCAGATGATGTTCTACAATAGCAGCCAATTTTCGTTTAGCTTTATCATTTCTCTTTTCCTGGTTTGTAACTAATTCATGTAGCCACTCGTACAACACATTCAATTGACCACAAGCGTGTATTGCGAAGACAGCAGCTAGACTGCAAGCACCGACAGTAGAGGAACTCACTATTAACATTGCTAGATTTTGCAGAATCAACGCGATTTCATTTACAGGGCTAAATCTCGTATCGATAATCTTGTTATAAATCGGACACGTCATCGGATGCGTCGTAAAAGTCTTATTGTCGACGACAATGGTTACAGTTTTCATTGCCCTTGCCAAGCTGAATAGGATCGTTCCTCCATGCATGATTATTCCACAAATTATGGCAATGAAACGACCGAACTTAGCTTGTTGCAGCATTATTTCACGATCATCGAACTTCTGTACGAGACACCAATCTGTTTCCATGTGTCGTATTAAATTGTTAATATCACCACTGCGCTTAAGCAGCACCCAGTAATGTACCGAGCCCATAACTCTATGAAGTAATGGTCCAGTTGCACTTAGTTTTAGTTTGATGTTGTCTTTCTCAAATAACACATATAATAAACACGGTATCATGTTGGATGCTACTATGCTCGAACAAATAAAAATTTGTAGTAATACTAAGATTTTCCAAACTAGACTCGACTCATCTGTTTGTGGCCATGCACCAATTGGTTTGAGAAACCATCGATTAAATTGTAAACTATAATCGTTATGGTTTTTTGATCTGTCGTTCTCTGTCGGCACGCATTTGAAATTTGACATGATCGCTGCACGAAAGCATATAGTGCACTGTCACGGATGGACAACTCATCGTGCCAGAATATGACGAAGCGCTTGCGCCGATCTTTAGAAGAGTTTGATGAACGATTTAATATCATAAAAGTACCCTGAGAGAGACATATGTCGATGTAAAGTGTGATTCGTCGATGGTTTTTATTATCCGATGTCTGAGAAAACATCGCGTGTCGTGAGGAGTGTAAGGATTCGTAGAAGTGACATTAAGAGTTTTCTTTATTTTATACTATAAAAAATCTCTGGGGAAGAAAGCATTCTCTGGGCAAATGGATGGAATGACTAGTAAGTCGCAGGACTACGCAATTTTA
>Ga0157363_1001017_pt1 | contig 22643 bp, 27 predicted proteins | sample AttsexASBM1_FD_111477 | JGI IMG/M metagenome (GOLD analysis project Ga0157363, IMG submission 111477) | Fungus gardens microbial communities from leaf cutter ant in Ribeirão Preto, State of São Paulo, Brazil - Atta sexdens ASBM1 | ecosystem: Host-associated > Fungi > Mycelium > Unclassified ... | reverse complement strand
TCGACTGTAACCCCACCAGGTCGCAAGACTCGAATATTACCATCGTCATGCAACCCATCGACAACAGTACTTTCCAAGCCGACATCACACGGGCCTCCATCCAATATGAGTGGTACTTTGGTGTTGAGATCGAGAAGTACATGCTCAGCCTTCGTGGGACTCGGTTTTCCAGAAGTATTGGCACTTGGAGCAGCAAGGGGAGCCTTTGTTACTGCGATCAAGGCCCGTGCCACGGGATGTGAAGGCATCCGAACTGCGACAGATGGTTGGCCTGCAGTGATTATACTCGGAATGACATTAGGATCACGAGGAAACAAAAGAGTGAGAGCGCCAGGCCAGAAATGTTTCATGAGGGCCTGGTATGCAGGACACGGTTGGTAGCCTTTTGGGAGGAGAGAGTGGAGCATGGTGAGGGAGGATACATGGACGATAAGAGGGTTATCAGCTGGCCTGCCCTTGGTGGCAAAGATGCTTGCTGAGGCTTGTGGGTCAAGTGCCAGTGCGCCGAGGCCATAGACGGTCTCTGTTGGGAAGACAACGACATGGCGCTGGTTAAGGTGTTGTGCAGCAAGAGAGAGCGCAAACGAGGTTTCCTGGCAGGCTATGTCTGGGAAATCCTGTACTGGAGGAAAAGATATTGCAGCTGGATTACAGTTGAGCAGGCAGGCTGTCTGAGGAGATATACAACGGATGTAGGCCTGGCGGAGGATGCGCCAAAGAAACATGAAGCACCCGGATGTATGTCTTTATTTGTGTCCCAGCAGTCTTTGTTATGACTGAAGCGCGGATGAAAATGGCTAAAGTTGTCTACGACAGTTCTCTTGCGACTACAGCTAGAACAGGATGGGATGGCTTTGTCCTCAAAAAAATTTAATCTAATAAGTGTCACTGCAGTCAGTTGAAACTCAGAAAGAAACATCAATCTACGATAAATGATTGCTGAACTCGGTAAATTTTGTATGACATTAGTCTAAATTCAACATGATTTATCCTTTAGATAACTGATGAGAATCTACCCTATGTTTCTTGTCCCTGCCTTCACATGTTTAAGATTACCATCTGATCGTAATTCATACAAAAATGGGAGAAAAGAGACAAGACAAAGGGTTGTATACAGGTCCAGTCACCCGGTCATTATTGTCCCAAACGCTTCTCAATAAAAATTTGCGATCTTCAACTACCTTCTCTACTCATGCATATCAGAATGCAATTTGCCCCAAATTCAATGGTAGTTTCATCTTCTCATCTGTTTCCTCATTGTGTATCAACACTGATCAAAAATGTTTATATGGAAGAAATGAGCAGTTCGCCGTGTCCACGAATAACCTTAACCTTAACCTATGACGCAGAACACGTGATTAAGACGCGTCCTGTAGGGGGCCCTCGTTGATCCAGATCACCTCTTTCGAACAGCACTGGACTCCTAAATAACCTAATAATTCTTTTCTTCTCTCTTCAGGTTACCTGCAACATTAGTCCTCCCTCTGACTTTGTTTGTTTGTAACCACGACCCAACCACCCAACCACGAATGCGAAATGAACAGCTTTGTAGCAAGTGCTGCTGCGTTTCAACTCTTCCAGGCCGCTCTTCAATCCTCTACTGATTCTGATGCGGTTAGAACATTTATTCAAGACTTACCTGTACTTCCGAAGGAGCAGGTTCCCCGAGAAGACAATTGTCCCATTTGTCTTCTTCCGTTTATAGAAATTCTACAAGATGAAGATAGAAAGGGAGACGATGAAGAGGGTGGTGTTACGAAGATTGAAGGATGTGGACACTTGTTTTGTCGTAGAGAGTGAGAGAGATTCTGAATTTTTGTCTTTTTCCCCCAATTCGTTGATTGCTGTTTTTTGTTTTTTCCAGTTTGATTGAATGGATTAAGACACATGTATGTTGTATATATACATGTGTATATATATCAAGCTCCTTCAAGCTCACTTGCTCCTCCTAGCACTTGAATTGTCCAACATGCCGTTTCCAGTTCATTCAAATTAATACATATCAAGATGATGCTTCATCTGACGGTGGCGAATATCTTCCTTCTTCTGAAGGAGAAGATATCGAGATTGAAGGAGAAGATATCGAGATTGATGCCAACGCTTCTGAATTCGTTAATTCTCCTGGGAACGGCCTTGTTGTGCCTGACTGGGAGGACGAGCTCAACGTCAACTCAGGTCCATTTATTGATCATGAATTAGAGGGTCATGAGGAGGAGGAGGCATGGATGGACGATTATGATCCGGAATATAGTGACATTGGTGTTGAAGAAGGGGATTTGGATTTGGGATATATGGAAGCAGGATTTGAGGATCCTGATTTTGACCCTATAACAGAGGAAGGAGAAGATGTTGAAGACTCGAATTTCGATTCATGTTTGGAGGAGGAAGATCCGGATATTGATGCTTTTCGCCTTGGGTTTGATCAAGTCATAGAGCCTGAATTTGATCCGGCATTTCAAGACGACTCTTGGGATGCTCCTGAGTTCAATACAGCAGAGGAAGACGAATCTTGTGATTCTCCCGAGTTCAATACAGTGGAAGAATGCGAATCCTATGTTTCCCCAGCTCGAATGGAGCATGAGGCTCAAGACGAAGATTTTGATCATGAGCTGGCCGTGAACGAAACGTTCGAGGATGAAGAACTAGAACTTCAACGCGAGTCAGATTTTGACCCAGAAAATGAGGCTGAGTATGAACTCGGTTGCATAGACAATGTCCTCGGTGAATTCGGAGACAATCCTGTTGGCGAGTTGATTTCTGACTCTGAGCAGGAGGAATTGGAAGTTGAACTGGGTTTGACGGACGGTGAATCAAATGCATCTTCATTCAGCGAGGACGAAATTCAAGGATCCGGTATGTTCCCCAACTCGCAGCCTTTTCTTTATCTCGTCAATTCAAGCCCATTTTAGGCTTGCTAATTCAGCCTGTGGTTGTCCAAATCTCTGCGGAGAACGATGATACCGGCGAAACAGTCATTTCTTACACCTACGACTCATCATTCCTGAAATGACTTTGGCATTCTCAAACTCTGAAAGGCCTCTTGTATTCTTTCACGTCTTGTATTCATTTCTGGCTTTGTACTATACTACCCATCCAGTTATTAAATCCCATTGAGTGCTTTTTCGATCTCAACAGTTTCATTTACGTCTTTCCACACACCACTTAATTTCCCACTCCATCTAGAACCTTGTCCTCCGCCCTTGATACCTAACTTGGTCTTGAGCACATTACCAAGCTCCTTTACCTTCTTATCATCAGACCCTATCGCAAGAACAGTACTCAACGAGCTGGATGTCTGTGCTGAAGGCGAAGAGGATAGTACGATCAGATAGGAAGAAACTATTCCTTTTGCCTTGACGCTGTCAGAGATAACAAAGGCAATGGAAGAGAGAAAATTGAGGGGATTAGAAGAGTCATCTATCCTGTGTAGATGTTTTGCCCATGAACCTGTTCCATCTTGGGTATCCCTGATCATTTCGTCTACAAGACCTTTGCCAATCCAACCGGCTAATTCGGACTCGATATCATTGACCCGCTTGTCCGCCCTTCTGCGTTCATTGATGATTTGTTGCACCCGTTCCGGTACTACAGGGAGTCCAGAGCTGAGAATTGAAGCTGTGGATGTGAGGAGGGTATGCGTGTTTGTGAGGTGATGAATTAAACGAGGACCACAAAGAAAGTAAAGTCGGACGGTGGTTGTCGAACCTGAGTTGGCGTCTTTGCGGGCCAGGGATTCGGTATGTGGAAGGAGGAACAATTGTACATTATGGATTGAAGGAAGGTGCGTACCACAGCAACTGGAGAGGGAATCAATTGGTATACCTTTGTTAAAGTTCTGAGGCGTCACTTACGGGTTGCGATCGACGCCGTCAATCACGACCACTCTTTTCACTCCACCAGTGTAGTCCTCAGGCAATGCTTTGCCAACAGAACGACCATTCTCAAGCTTTGGTACGGACTGGGATTCGAGATCGGTATGTCGATCGAGTTCTTGTACCTCTACGTGAACCCGACGGCCCTCGAAGACTAATTTATTCGCTTCAAGCTGAATGGAAGCTATCTCTTGCTGGGACATGCCCCTAGGAAGTTCGACATAACATGGTTGCGGATAAGACGTCAAAGACCAGGAGAGGGTAGGGAGATTAAGTCGAGTTTCAAGGAGGGCCGAGAGCAGATGTTGGGAGGTGTGCATTGACATCTACATTCTCATTGAGCGGGTGTTATTCAAGAGATATATAGCCTTTTACTTACATGATCATATCGCCTTTCAAAGTCTTTTGCACCAAGTTCAGCAACCACAGTGGTACCAGGTTTGAGTGATGCAAGGGCAGCATCAGCCATATTACCTTCAACACGAACATAGTGAACAGCATGACCTCCATGCCTCTTACATTGGAGGACTTCCCACTGTTTTCCATCTCCAGTGGTGGTAATCAAACCCGTATCTGTCGGCTGGCCTCCGCCCTCGGGGAAGATAACGGTGTCATGGAGAGTTACGAGAACAATCGGACAGCTGGGTAGAGTAGGAGCGACGACGGCTTTTTTTCCTTTCTTTCTAACATCGGAAGTTAGTGGCTGGTAGATCTCAGCGCTCACAATAGTCGTATTAATGGCTTGTCGAAGAGGATCCCCTACAGAGACAATGAGATCCCAATTAGAGGAGACCTCAAAAACTCACGTTGGCAGGCAAGAATTCCAACTGGAATCGGAATACTTTGAACATTCGGAATTTTGAGGGTAGAAGATATGATCCTGTGGTAATCTGGAGGAGTTTGTGTTAAGGCGAGTGTGGTAGTCATTTATGATTGATCGGCACAAATACTGTCCCACATTTGGCCGCAATTATTTCTAAACTTATCTCTGGGTACTCGTCGAGGATGAGACTTAGCGAGGAAGATCGTCCTCTTCTTGTATCCCTCTCAGAGTCTGGTAAATCATAAGTTTATCGTAAGTTTTTTTCAAGTCGGTAACCTTACAGATGGGATTTCTTTTGAAGATTCGCAATTTGGAGGATCTGAAGCCCGTGAAAAACTGGAGAAAAGTCTGATAAGTAAATTGGACATACGAATGGGCATTCTTGTCTTGATTTATATTTTAAATTGTAAGTATGTGACTCCCATTCTAGCATTGCATTGACAATGCTCATTAATCTGCTGACTGACCGTCCTCAAGACATCGACCGGAACAACGCAGCGTACACCATCCAACTCTCGATACTTCAACTCTCCCCACTCATGTCTCTATATGCCCCTCTAGCGCTGCTCGTCTACGTGGATTTGAGGAGGATCTGGGGCTGGAGGGATCACAATTCGCGTTCATCCTCTCAGTACTCTACGTTGGATATTTACTTATGCAGATACCCTCGTGAGTTTGATCATGAACCTAGTACCCACCTCGGATATGCTAATGAACATGATGCCAGGAACATGTTCCTTAGCCAGATCGGCAGACCATCCATATACTTGCCGTTTTGTGTGATGGTTTGGGGGGGTGTCTCGTTCTGCACAGGTTCGCTCAGCTTCCAGAACTTCAGTCTTGTTCTCTCAGTTAAATACAGCCTTCTTAGGTTTTACAACAAGGTTTGTCACAGTACCTTCCAAAGAGATGCTCACCTTATCCGAGGATGTGTTTAGCTATCATAGTGTCCTCTTCGCACGTTTTGTTTTAGGCTTCGTAGAAGCGGCCTTTTTCCCTGGTGCCCTTTATCTCATTGCAAGATGGTACAAACGAAATGAGCTGTCGCGTAGAACGGCCTACTTGACTTGCGGAAGTCTTATAAGCAATGCTTTTGGTTCACTCATTGCTTCAGGGATTCTCGGTATGATGGAAGATGTTCTCGGGTTTGCGGCATGGCGGTGGCTCTTCTTCGTGGAGGGTGGAGTAACAATTCTGTTCTCCATTCTTGCCTTCTTCATCCTTCCAGACTATCCAGAAACTAAAGACATTACCTGGCTTACCCCTGCCGAGCACGCACTAGCAAAATGGAGGATGCTCGAAGACAACGGAGGCATCTCACCAGCCAAACCTACTACTGAATCCGATAATGATCCACTCAAAAGAAGTGATGCCATGGCGGGCCTTAGGCTAGCGATTATGGATTGGAAGGTGTATTATTTGGCCGCTGGTTTGTCTCTCTACGCTCTGACTTTATCCTTCCATCTTTATTTTCCGACCCTTACTGCAACCATGGGATATGGTCCAATAATCTCTCTTCTACTTTGCGTCCCGCCATGGATGGCTGCCGCTGCTTATGCTCTATGGCTCTCTAGCCACTCAGACAGAACGGGAGACCGGTGTATGCATATCATTTCTTCTTTAGCAATTGGGACATTCGGTTTCTTACTTTCAACATCGACTATGAATGTCGTGGTTCGTTATTTCTCCATGTAGGATGTCTTCCTCTGTACCTTTCACTCAGTATAATCTGAGCTCATGCTTATCCCAGGTTCTTGATGGCCCAGATGTTCGCAGGATTCATCTGCTACCTCGCATGGGCATCATCGACTGTTTCAGATCCCCCAGTCAAACGTGCCGTTGCCCTCGCTCTCATCAATACCATTTCTCAGACCGGTAACATTGTCGGTTCCTATGTTTGGGTCACAGAATGGGGACCAACGTATAACAAATCATATGCCATCTGCGTTGCTGCTGCAGTGGGCAGTATTCTGGTATCTCTTAAGCTGAGAAGCAAGCTCAAACAGTTGAACTCAAAAATGGATGAGGATGATAGAGGTGGCTTGGATCGGAATCTTAGGAAATGGAGATACCACACTTGAGATCTTGAACGTTATGTATGTTTAGAACGCGTATTCATCGCGGTTGCCAACGAGTGGTCTCGTGGATATTTCATGCGAGTCACTCGCGAAGACTTCTCTACTTGGCTGCCCTATTCCCACCTAAGCTCCTGGTATGGAGGTAGAAGACAGAAGATACAGGATAGGTCCCGACTTGTACCTGCTGAAAAACAAATTTGCTTACTGATCGAGAATGCTTGTTGGGAACCTTGAGCTAGACACGTTCATGACTCTTGGTGTCGCTTCTATCGACACCTTTTCTGATTCTCTATCGAACCATGATGCTGATTGGTAGACCATGTTGAGAAACATTTTTCAATACTACAGCTAAAGCACTAGAATATTCTTATCTACATTCTAACGGCATCACTGTTACACATTAACAACACATTAGAGAGAGAGAACCAAGCATCTGATGATACCACTCATCCCTCTTGATGGAAGAACTTGTTACACTTCCCAGCTGTAAATGAGTGCGAAAGATTTTGATTACATATGGGTCTGCTGGCCTTATCAGAGACCCAAATCACGGTTTGTTTTTCCCCTTTCAACCAAAAGATGGTTATGGAGTATAAAATACTGGTTGAACTTTGGGCCAGTCAATTGGAGGTCCTGGTTCAACCGTTGACATGATCTTTTGGTGGATAGCATGGACTTCTTCCGTTGGTAACTATCTAGTCTCGGACTTGGATTCACACCTATTTTAAAAGATGACCTGTCTGGGGATCTATCTGAGTTTAGCCTGGAAAAACTTCGGTAAGAAAACAGCGTGATTTCACCTGACATAAAGAGACATAAAGAGATGGCCCTAGATCCTATCAAACTTCAGAATACTTATCAGATTCTATCAACCGTTCCCCGGTGCTCGTACTTTCCTCGATCTTCTCCTGCTCGGACTAACCGCGATGGAACCGATTCAGAAAAGAAGCTTGACGGAGTGGGTGTTGAGCCAAAGTGGCGGGGTTGACCCAACTCTCCAGGACATCAAAGTCTCGAGCTTTCCAACTACTGTGCACGTCGAACTTCTGAAAATTGGGAAGATTCCTGATCCAGTGGGTTGATACCTAGTCAGCACTCGCTCGCTTGCTCACTAATCCGATCTATACAGTTTATTGGGTTGCATGAGTGGGATGTACAATGTCAGCCAGAGAACCTTAGCAAAGTGGCAGGTACTGAATCTTCTGCAGGGGTCGGGGAAGCCGACTGGGAGTTCAAGACCACTTTCCCTGTGACACAGAGTGATTTATCTGCATCTCACGCCGATCTCGTATTTGAGGGTCTCGATACTTTTGCTTCGGTGGTTCTGGTTCGTATCCCTCTATCCAGTTCTTCCCTTGTCCTCATCCAATTTTTAGAACGGAAAGGAAATTCTTAAGTGTGTTATCTCCTCCTTTGGGTAAATCGTACCATAACCATTTGGAAAAAAAGATCTTCGAATCAATTCATCGAATATCGCGTTCCGGTGAAAGAAAACCTCAGGGTTGGAGATAACGAGCTCGTTTTATATTTTGAAAGTGCTTTCTTGAAAGTAGGTTGCTTCTCTTTGAAACCGAAATTCGACCATCAGTAGGAGATGGCTTAAGATTCAAAGGGCCGTCAAGTCGAAAAACAACACGGGAAATTCAACCTCTGGAATGGCGACTCGAGTCGTCTGCATGTTCGCAAGGCCCAATACAAGTAAGTCTGCATTACTGGGCTCAAGAAATAAACTGATCCTTTCATTTAATTAACAGCTATGGTTGGGACTGGGGTGAGTGATACAATTGATTTACTAGCCTTCATGCTCACTACTGCTTACAGGCCCAACCCTCATGACAACTGGCCCTTGGAAACCTATTGAGCTCCAGCTTTATGACAACAAAATTGTTGATGTCGATGTGCGGAGCGAAGTATCTGAGTCACTCGGAGTGAATCTCACAGTCGGTCTCACTTTCTCCGACAAGAAACGTTGTTTTGCAGCCTTTATCCTGAAAGAAGTAGCCAGTGGCGTTTCCAAAGCTGCAACTTATGATATTGCTGCGGGACATGGCCAAGCAAATATCTCACTTCAGTTCCACCCTGGAGATCTGAAGATGTGGTACCCTGTTGGATACGGCGAGCAACCTCTCTACACAGCAACTGTTGAGTTGAGAGATGAGGTGGGTGAATCCCCGTCCTATAGAGACTCAAGGTGTGAACGATGACCCATACAGAAAGGAAAACTCCTGGACGTGAGAACCGAGCGACTCGCTTTCCGCCGTATTCGTGTCGTGCAAGAAGAACTTATCGACCAAGATGGGCTTACATTCCTGTTTGAAATCAATAACATCAGAATCTTCTGTGGTGGTATGCTCATGTTTCAGTCCGTTCTCCACTGCCATTGGCTCATGTTTTTTGACAAGGATCCAATTGGATTCCTGCCGATTCCTTCCTGACTACGTGTGTATAAATACAGTTATCCCGCTACAGCCCTGACTCACAGTCAATAGCGTCACTCCAGAGCGCTATAGGAGTTGGCTCAAGCTCCTGGTGGAGGGTAATCAAAATATGATTCGTGTATGGGGTGGGGGTATCTATGAACATAACACATTCTATGACATCTGTGACGGTAAATATAAAATGCTCCTTCCCAGTATATCCGAGCTAATCGCTATTGTAGAGCTTGGCAGTAAGCATGAAAGACCTTTGAATTCCTGTTAATTGCAAGTTGACGTTTCTGCTAGTTCTTGTTTGGCAGGATTTCATGTTTGGTTGTGGGCAATATCCAGCCTACGACACCTTTGTCCAATCAGTAAAGGAGGAAGCTATACAAAATGTCAAACGGTTGCGTCATCATCCTTCCATTGTAATATTTGGTTAGTTGCAATTCTCCATAGCAAATATCTCGGTGGCTCAAAACCTACGCAGCTGGAAATAACGAGGGTATTTTTTTAAATTTACCTTCGCCTATTCTTCCTCATCACATCTATATTCGCAGACTATCAGATTGCAGAATCCTTGAATCTCGACCTGGATGAAACAAGCGATTTCCGCAAGACTAACTTCCCTGCCCGGTATATATACGAAAATGTGCTTTCAGAGGTCGTTGGGACCCATTCCAACATCTTCTACCACCGTGGTTCCCCATACAGTGGACATGGCAAACCGACAACAGATAAAACATTTGGAGACATTCACCAATGTATGCCATGTCGATTTTTTTTCCATGCTGCGTGCTGATATTATGGAAGGGAACGTATGGCATGGTTCACAAGAGCCATGGCATAATTGGGATATTCTTGCTGGACGCTTCGTGTCCGAATTCGGAATGTAGGCATGAAAGGCAGTGTGGACCCTCCTCGTTCTAATCCTTCTCATAGGGAAGGCTATCCGAATATCCGAACAGTAGATTACTGGCTCGGAGGAGACAAGTCTGAACGTTATCCCCAATCTCGGTACGCACTCGACTTCTGGAACATTGGGGCTCTTTTTTTTTAAAAAAAGTCCATCAGGGTCTGCAACAACCACAACAAAGCTGATGGATTTGAGCGTAGGCTGGAGGTAAGCAGCTATGTGAAAGCCAGTTTTCCCAAGATACGTATTGAGAAATTTAGCTTTATCTTATGGAGAACTTCAAGCATGCCTTCGATATGGAGAGGTAGATGCTGCCTTAGTCATGCATGATCCGAGCTTACTGAATGTCTTGAAAGCTATGTCTACTACACTCAGGTGATGCAGGCAGAAACTTTGGCATCTGCCTACCGTTTATGGAGGCGCAACTGGCGCGGGCCTGGCCGACAATATACAGCAGGTGCTCTTGTCTGGCAGGTAAGGTTGATCTTGCTAAAGATATCTTCATGTGATTATTTACGCCCTGTCAACCTACTTTTTTTTGACAAGATTAATGATTGCTGGCCTGTAACGTCGTGGGCCATTGTCGATTACTTCCTCCGACCTAAACCCGCCTACTTCAGCATTGCTCGTGAACTAAAACCCTATACTGTTGGGATGACTCGGAAAGAGAAACAAATCTTTGATTCTGACGAGACTGCCACCTGTTTCAAAATTGAAACCGTATTGGAGATTTGGGGAACGAATGGTACCCTTGAGGAGAAACGAGCCAAACTCGACCTCACGGCATTTGACCTTGATTCCGATTGGACGGAGAGTTGGTCCAAAGATGTTGTATTAGCTCCGAATGCAAGCACCGAACTTTACGGGGGCGAAGCTCCTGGTTGTTTTGTACGTACGAAGAAGAGTGAGGTTCCGAGAACGATCATTCTCTCTTCGAGGCTTCTAGGAGACCATGGTGAGGTTTTGGGTCGGTATTCAAACTGGTATGGGAACTCTTGTGAATTCTTTTGATGGTTGGAGTAATTGATCTCGGGAACAGGCCTGAGCCCTTCAAGTTCATCAAGTTCCCTCCCAAGTCAGAACTTGGCCTCAAGATCACCGTTGGTCAAGATGGAGAAACCCTTACTCTCGAATGCCAAAAACCGATCAAGGGTATCGTCTTGGACGTTGATGGAGACGATGTGAAATGGTCTGATCAAGCGATTGACTTGGTACCTGGGGATCCCCAGACTATTCGTGCTGTCGGGTTGAATGGAAGAGAGGTCCAAGCTAGGTTTTTAGGTGATGGGACTGCGTAGACGAAGCAGAGAATTGCAACAAATTGGTAAAAGTGGCTGATTAATGCCTCTATGCAATTACATGTGTACAGAAATACAAGTATATCTTTGTGAGGTTGACAAGAGAGACGCCACCTATTATGATTGGTACGAAGTGGAGAGATGGGTCAGTGAGACGAAAACTCTTTCAAAGGTGTGAAGAAGATAACTACCTCGAGTGCTACATGACGATGCAACTGGTCTTTGGTGGTGGGGGGGGGGCTTGTAAGCGGCATTCTGCATCGGGCGTTTTTCGATTTCGCGTATGCAAAGTTCAAATACCTGGGCTAGCCCAGAATTAGGATCTCTGAAAATGGTGAGAAGGGCTCTTTATTACTTACCAACATTGATGTTTTCCTTTGCACTGGTTTCCACCCACGCAGCATTATTGAGTTTTGCAAACTCCTGCGCCTCGGTAGGACCTCTAGTGATGCAACCCATTATCACAGCACCCCACTTGGAAAAGTTCATACTACTGCTGTAGGTCCGACTTGGAACCGACAATCACACAGGGGATCTGTTGTACCCCACAGAAATCCAGTATACGCTCGTGAAGGATTATAGCGAGTTGCGAGATGCCACTGAGTAGACTATAATGTAGCCGTGCGTTCCTATGGTGTGATTGGCATTGACGAGGGAGAATTCATCCTGTATGGGTTGTCGTAGATCTCGCAATCATAATTCGTTACCAATTATACTCACAGAATTGGATCTCAAGGTATTGAAGAATGAGGGAGGATTTGCCTTGCGAGTGTCAAGATAGGGAAAGCTGACATCGAGGAGGAACAGAACAACACACCGACTGAAGACCACGATGCGTTTCTTCTTGAGAAAATCAGTGGTGGGCATTTTGGAGAAACGAGTGAGGGTCACCTGACCAGGTTCGGTTCTGCAGTTCAACAGGTAACTCTTTCTCAAAGAGCAATCACAATGTCCACCCCCAATGACTCCTCCCCCAGTACCATCCAACCCCTGCACAACCCCTCCCAAGCAGCTCAAGTGGTTGTGCCTCAAGCACCACTCGGTAACCAGGCTCCAGGCATGGGTGCTAAGGCTCTGCTTGCGAAAAAGTTCACCAAAGCACAGTGCGCCTGTTTGCTTCTGAACTCGAGATTGGGGTAGCTGACCATTCTGCAGCAACCCGAACTTTGTATCACCCACAGACAACCTCATGACCCCGGTATCCCAAAAGCTGAGTGAGGCCAAGAAGAAACGGTTCACCAAGTGAGCCTAGCCTCTCTCTGACTTGTTATATACTGAACCATTGGTGGTAGGGGCGTCAAACCAACTCAGCTCTTTACCTACAAGGACAAGCAAAAGTCCGACACCGATGAAAGTGACAAGGAAGAATCAGCCAACCCCACGCCCATTGCTAGTGACACGCAGAACCAACATCCCAAGATGGAAGTAGACGATGAAAACCCATTTTGAGACGAGCTCTATTGCAAGCTGTACTCCTATTTCCGTATCTGATCTCTTTCGGCTGGGTCCGCTGTGTTATCCGTCCCCTCGTTGATTATGATGTACTTGTATTGTATTTCTATCACCATCACATTCCCACGTCTATATGACTTGGGAGGCCAAGTCCCTACCTTGATAAATAATGGACGAGCGTCAGAGTGAACTAGAAAGGTTCCACAGCTTGATCGCAGAACCATTACACCAGTTTCTATCCCAAGCAATAACTGGAGAGTGAGTATATGTATCATCATTCTTGAACCGCAGTCGGCTCACGCCTACTTGAGTAGCGCTCCGCCTGATAGAGAGAGGACCAATAGACTCCTAGAAACCCTACCTTCTATTACCGAAAGGGAACTTGAGAAACTAGGACATAGAGGTATACTATATGACTGTGCTCCTATTTTCTGCTATCTCTTTCACTTATCAACCACTAGACTCAGCATGCAGCATCTGCATGCAACCTTTTCTCGCTATTCTCGCTGAAGAAGAGTCTGCCAGCGTAACGATGTCTCCTGCTTTCTTCTCCGAAGAGCTTGGCGTGACTCAATTAAACCAACCTTGGCAATGCGGTCATCTATTCTGCAAACGCGAGTTGCGTTTTTTTTAATTCTTCTCTACTTTGTTTCAAGTTCAGTGAAACTGATGATTGATTCGCTCTCTCTCTCTCTCTCTCTCTCTCTCCGATTAGCATAACGAAGTGGATAAAGACAGGAGTAAGTTGTTCTCTCAGCCTTACTTTCTTCTCTCTCTTTTTCTCACACACCGGGCTCACTTCTAGAAACTCACCTGTCCAATGTGTCGCAAGAGTTTCCTAGAACACGGAAATGAGCCCCAACTCCAACCCTGGGGAGAATCAGATCCAAATGCTGAAATGCACGTGTTCACTACCGACGGTAACGGTCTAGTAGACCTCGAACACTTTCTCTCTGCCCAGGAGAGCGCTCAAAGAAGAGACAATAACGGTGATGATAGTATACAACACGAATATTCTGGGATGTATTCCTGAGGTTTCGTCCCTCTACTCAATCTCATGAACAACGCATAGTATCTTCTATTGATGACCCATCCATCTATTAAGAGACATTCCACATTCCTCGAGCCAGGCTCTCGAATCGGGTATCAGAGGACCTCATACATTAAATAGCTTTCCAAGCAATCAATCCACTGGCAGACAATCACAACCAAAGTCAGAATGAATAAATGTAAAGGAATCACAACCAACAAAGCAATCTCAACGTCGAGATAAAAGACAAAATCAGATGTCCAGATGTAGGGATAAGAGGAATGCCAAGAAAGGCAGGATGTCATGATCAAATCCTAGTTCCTGCGACAACACCTGAAGAGGTTGCGTTTGAAGAAGTAAAACAAGCACTGCAAGGTCCCGATGAGAATTCAATTTTCAATCACACAAAGCACGCGCACTCACCCCAAGGAAACGCACAAATGAAAGAGCAAAGGTAGAGTATAAGATGACAGCGAAGTAGAAATTCTGCTTCCGCGCCAATGAAGCCTCGTCTGCTTTTATATCATCACTCGGAAGACCGTTCATGTTTTCAATAGCAATGGCAAGACCAGCATTTGTGAGCATCCACATGGCGACCAAACGGGTACGGAATGTCTTGTTTTGATCATCCATCGTCGGTTTCTCAATCTCCTCCTTAGCTTCAATCTTGGTGACGGCACGAGTGGCAGTCTCCTTGAATGCGGCATCAACATCTTCTTGTATCTTCGTCGTATCTTCTACTACAGCCGCCTCAGCACCCTTGCCTTTGGAAGATGAAATGGATGGGAGTGCTTCGGCCTTGTCGCTACCCTTGGTACCCCAAGAAACATCATGTAGGTTGCAGAATGCATAGACGTTAAGCACGTTGGTGAAACTAGGAGCAAGGCAAAGGTATTGCAAGAAACTTGAAAACATGTGCCAGGGATCTCGCTGGATAGCCGTGAGATTTACTGACCTCTCGAAGAAAATATAAATCACACTTACGTAAAGGAAGGAGGCAGTGAAGTAAATACCGAAGGTCGAAATCATAGCAACAACCAGGGCACCAATCGGGGGCTTGAAGAAGGTGGCGACTGCGCTGTCAGTAGATTCCTTTAGCACTTGCGGAATTCCCTAAAGAAAATGAAATGAATGATGATTACATTACATCATATGGACTGACCTTGAAGGCTAAAATAGTGAGCCAGAATGAACAGACCAATAAATAAACCGCAAGAATGCCGAAAATCCTAATACAGGCGTCACCTCCACACGTAAGGATTGTTGTAAGAATATCTACCAAAGTGTAGTCACGTAAACTACTCGTTCACCCTTCGGTCGATTACCCAGAGCGAGGACGAACTGTAGGGCAAGGAACGATAGGTAAACCCATTTCAAAGCCATGTTGATCCAGTGTGTCTGTGAATAACGAAGTCAGTCATAAGAAAGAGACGGGTAGCGGACTACCAACAACTGCCTCCGTGCCGAATATGTATACTGGATGGGTTTGGTTTGAGGATGGGAGAAGATCGATGATAATGCTGAAGGTGAGCCACATGTTGGCGAGTGAAAACCAGGTGAAGATGAGGGAAAAGATATTATACTAGCCATCGCATTAGTAGTGCATGAGAAACACTGTTAGGGTTAGTTACTTACAAGACCTTGAAGATGGAAGAAAAACATGCGAATGATACCATGGCCGGACTTGTAGATCTGGAAGAAATTGACAAGGGCATACTAATGTGGAAAACTATAAGTCCAGTGCGACGACCTTGATAACCTGACGACCTACTATAGAAGCAGCGAATGAACCGTTCAACCAACGCCTACGTTGACCAATAAGTTCTGGAGCAGACTCTGGCACGTCTGTCTCGGCCTTGCTGGGTTTAACATAGGTGAGAGTCCAGCGGTCACCAGCCTTAGCAACGAGTTCAAAACACAAAATACGATCCTCGGCTGTTGAGAAATGGATGAAAGAATTTCAAGCGTAGGGCACTGTGCTGCTTACCTAAGAACATATTTTTAGTGAAAATGTTCATGCCATAGATGCCCTTTGGTCCAAGTCGATCAGCTAAAGAATGGTCACCATGGAAATACTGCTCGAGCGGTCGGCCGAGAATAGCACGGAACCGATATGCCGAAAAGGCACCAGGGAGTACGGAGACATAGCCGAAACTACTTTCCAATGGTTTATCTACAAAAATGAGATTTTTATGGCAGATGCTCTTAATGACACATACCAAGGATATTAGACATCTTATACTCAAAATTCTGGGCGGCAACTAAAGGATTCAAGAGCTTTTTTCCGCCCTTGATCATGGCATGGATTTCACCGCAGCACCCTCCAAGGTGAGGATCATTGTAGAAGGCCTCCCAGAGGTAATATATCGATTTGTGCCCAGGTTTGGTTCCAGCATCAATTAGAACACAGATTTCTGGCTATCAAATAATCCACCATCAGGTAAAATCCAAAATCTATGATACCCTACTCACATTTAAGATCTTGCCAATAGCATTGAACAGCCAACGATGCGAGTTAATCTTCTTTTGATTTTTCGCTTTTAAGACAAAAATGATTTGTACCGGTACCAGGTTATTCGGGTCATTCTCCTGTGGGAGAACAAGCTGCGGTGCAGGATCAACTGACAACTGTGTGGTGTACTAATTATGCCCATCAGTGTCCGTTTTGGATCATGCCTTTGAAACACTCACTTCGAAGATGTGGGCAACAGTATCTTTTCCATCAACTTGTTTCTTCATGACACCATCCTGGTAAACTCCGACTGTGGCGAGAATATCGAGAACGGTCTTGTCCATAGCCTCAAGACCATCAACAATAAGGGCGACAGTGATCTTTTGCCAGCCAGGTGTCCCCTCCTCGGCATGTCTTCTCCAATATTTCGACTGCTTCGTCTTGCAAATATCGCGAATGTTAAGCATGACACCATGAAGCGTCCGAGCATAAAGCGTCTTATCCTCGTTATAGGACGTGACAGCAATAAGAATCTCAGTGTCACGATTGTATAATTTAGTGCGGAGGGACCACCCATTCGCCTGGGTGAACTCATCAGGGTCAACTGTCGCCGCAGTATACCTCATGTGGCTACCAAATCGTCCAATATCAGAAATACTCGAAAATATGAGAAAATGAAAATGCCACGTACGAGAACTCAGTTGTGTTAACATTCTTCCACTTTGCTTCCGCGGCATTGAAAATGGGCGTTGGAACTGGATACTCAGCAATGAAGTTACCGTGGGTGAGCTTGACCTTGCGGGTAACGCCACGTTTGATTGTTTGACGTCGCCGCCAGGCACTCTCAACACCGTTGGTCGATGCCGACATAACCGACCCAGGTCTACCAGGGTCGAAATCACCATAGCCATTGGGATCGAGGGGTCTATGGGCAAACATGTCAGCGCTAGGGGAGGGAGGATGCAGGTCAAATACCACATACTGTGGAGGATAAAATCCACCAGTGAATGAACCGCCTGCGTTCAGTGGCTGCTTCTCAACGTAGTCGTCGTCGTCATAGTTGTCGTGACCACCAAGCTCTTGGGGAAGTGTGGAAGTGCTCTCAAAGGGCCGCGGCTGAGGCGAAGGAGGGCCATGGAATGGGCGCTCGGGCTCAGCAAAAGTTGTCTGACGAGGGCGGTCAGCGAAGGGGTCACTATATACATCAGGACTGGGACTCGAGCCAGCTGAGGGCAGCTGGGGTCGTTGATCAGCCATAAAATTTTGACTCAGGAGGAGTAAGAGAAGAAAGACAAAGTTGTCGCAACGGATGAATGCACAACGTTTTTGGGGCCAAATAGCAACAGCAATGATGGTCTGCACGTGGCTGTAGCCTTGTCACGCCTACCATAGTCCGGCGCTTGGTGGCAATGTTGCCCCCACACAGCGACCAACAGTCTTGATTGCTGTGCTGAGCAGAGGATAGCTTACATCCGAATCTGTTGTCCAAGTGTTTGTAGGTCAGATAATATTCGCACCTCTGTTCACATGCACATGTTAATTCCCGCCTTCTTGGAAGCCGGGGACCGTCAATAAATAAATATCAGTTGCTCGCTGCGGTATTCCTTAACCCCTTGTCATGTCCGCAGTTCTTCCAGTGATTCTCTACCGGTGCGCCAACTCTCCTGGCTGAAAATTCTAGCAGTTTGAAGCTCAAACTATAAAAAGCTATGACGCTTCACCATACTCGCACAAAATAGACAATGCTCTACTTCTGAAGGGTATCAGTCATTTCCGAGTGAATGTTGGTGTCCATGGGCGTAGATCTCCGCAGGTGCTCATTCATCGACTAGGTGTCTCTCGTCCTGCCTCGTCCCGAGATCACCGACCTACTAGGAATTACATATCGCCGGATTCCAATTCTTACAATTGGGAATGATGTATATTGTGACACGAGGCAAGCCTTGGCCACTCAAGTCCAAGGCTATGCTTCTAACTTGTGTCCCTTGTTCTAGTCTGATTGTTTCTGTTCTGGAGCGTCGCTTTCCTCCCTCCGCAGGATATGGCACCCTGTTCCCTTGCGGCAAACATGGAAGAAATTCAGACACTGGTTTAATGAAAGCCTTCTCAAAGTATTACGCCGACCAACTCTTCAATCTTGGGCCACTCCTTTTACCTTGGAACAAGATGAATCCCGATTTTATCAAGGACAGAAGTACTGTGAGTCAGCCTCGTCAACCCAGATCACTTCTGGATAAGATACAACAAACAGTTCTTTGATGCTCCACTTGACATCAAAGCAATTCGGGCTGCAGGACCTCAGACGATGAGTAAACTGGCTTCTCACTATGTACGCATTGCATTGTTGTCGGTCGTGATGACGACATGATTTCGCCACCTAGGCATTGATTGAGGAACAACTCAGCGATGATCGCGAGTGGCTTTTTGATACTGAACTTCCCAGTCTGGCCGACATATCGGTGCATTTCCTCCTTGCCTGGATTGCAAGTTTCCGAGGAGTTGAAAGCCTCTACGATGCAACCCAGATTCCCATAACCCTTAAGGTAAGGGCTTATTTATGCAGCGGCGCTCTTGATGCTAGTCGGGCACCTAGTGGATGTCTCGTGTGTCAATATTCCTTGAGAACAAGAAGAAGACGCGGCCAGCCCCGGTTCTATTAAAAGGTCAGGACGCAGCAGATCAAATTATTCGATCAGACCATGAGTCTCCATCCGTCGTTGGTTTCAACAACACTGAAGCTGAACGCTTGGATCTGAAACAATGGGATGAGGTCAAAGTGGCACCTGAAGATACAGGTAATTTTTTTCGTTGATGTTATGTTATATCAGCTGAGCTTGAAAAAATCTGCTCAGGTCGTTCTTTCCCCACTGTTGGAAAGTTGGTTGCACTCAACAGGGAAGAGGTAGTTCTCCAGGTCCAAGGGCAAGGAGGTATAACACACGTTCATTTCCCTCGCTTGGGTTTCACCATTCGAAGAGCTGTGAAGGGAAAACTCTAATCAACATGTTGTAACCTGTACGCAAAGATGCAAATTTGGGACATCATGAGAGAATGTTTAACATTGGCTAACAAAAGCCAAAGCTTGGGAGTATATCAAGAACACGAGATCTCATCTGCTTCCTTCAAACGTTTGATCACTCAGCATTCGATGGGGTCACATTAGTTAATGATAAGGATCATAGTAGCCCTGTCAGTGCTGATTATCACTGTATGTGAGATCCATAAAGGAACTGGCACCGTTCCTCAAAAGCCTTCAGTATGAATGGTGACCATTGGTTGGAGAATGCAGCGCAGATACCGGCATGAATCGGGTTCGTGAACGCGTAGACCAGATCTAGAGTTACAAGAGTTGATTCAGTAGGAGGACGAAGCGAGGTATCGGGAGAGTGGGATGACTGTGGAGATGCTGGCTGAAACCTCCAAATAGCTGATAAGGTTTGAAAAAGAGAGGAAGAAGTAGTTGCCTGTGGGATATTGTTAATCGAGCCATAAACAGCTCAAGATAAACAGACTCACCTCAACAGACTCGCCTGGCACGCATGTTACCTTGCTGATATAACCTTTCTTGTAGGACAAGAATTCTATGATTAACTCGGCATTCATAGTCAATTTCCTGGAGGAGTCCGGTTCAGGTGTCAATGAACTCAGTATCCTTGACCCGATACAGAACGGGACGAATCCAGAGTACGACGCGACATCTGCCACGACGTCATAGGTCTGCCTTTGTGAATACCTAGATGATTGTAGGGGGCGAATAGATAAGCACGACGAAACGAACTCAGATAGATGGCCTACACACGGAAGGATTTTGTGATACTTTTGTGTGATAGGCTGAGCACCAAACGGAGACATAGAAGTTAGATCGGGTAGATTAAAGAGAGACCGTCGGAATCCATGTAAATGCCATTTCGAAGTTCTCGTACAAGAACCCAGCATTTCAGACAGCACTGAGACAAGCGTGGTATTTATCAATATTTGCGACACATCGAACCACCAGGCAGGTTTTATAAACAGGTTTTATAAACAGCTTTCACTCTGTCAAGAATTGATTTTTTTTTTAGTAAATCGTAGCATAAGTGACTACAAAGGAACGGTATAATGTTGCAAGACTACTGATTTTTCAACCGACAAACTCAGAATTATCATTGGTACAATCTCTGGCGATCTGCAGTAACTCAATGAGTAGTCATGACCAAGTGATGATTGGAGATCTTACATGACCCTCCTGCTGGCATTTATAGCACGTCCTGAGCTTCGCAGCAGGTCCCGTGGGAATCGATTCAGCTGTTGCCCCAGAAGGAGCGAGGCAATCTCTGTAGCAAAATGAGAAATTTGACCAAGAAACAGCGGCGAGCACATACTTCGCCATATGATTGGGGCCACCACAACGGTAGCACTTGACTGGAGGCAAGGTGGAGGTATTCAACGCCCTGCCAGGGGGAGGGGCTCGGGACGCAAAACCACTACTACCAGAACCACTAGGGCAAGCACGGGCGATATGGCCAACACGACCACAGTTCTGTATTTGGAGTCAGGGAAAACAAGTGAAATCGTCATCTGCATCGCATCTCACATAGCACTTCGGACTCCCGCTCTGCTGGACCCTCAAACTGGGGCACTCCGCTGAAAGGCAAGGTCATGATGAGATTGCTTGTCAAAAATGAGGAAAGATTGTACCTTGGATGTGTCCAACTCCACCACATGAATAGCACTGTTTGGTCGCAACAGTGCGAGGAGAGGGGCAAGCAGAAGACTCGTGTCCAGGCTGGCGACAGTTGTAACACAAACGCTGCTCAGAGGAGCAATTTTCGGCAATGTGCCCGACTGACCAGATAAGTTCTACATCAGAAACCTATGATCGAAGAGTGAACTAGAAGACACGCACGATTTCCACACTTGAAACAACCTTTCCTAGAAAATTGATATGCCATACTCAACGAACGTCTGATCTGGGTGATTTTACAAGGGTTGTCAGAAGATCTTGGGCAGAAATGGCCATAACACACCTCGCCTAACCCACTTCCAACTAACCGCTGAACTCCTCTGCCTCCTCCGGAAAAGAGAATGAGGGTTTTGTGAATGGCGACAGGCAGTGTCATTCGTTTGATAGACTACTTTCGTTGGCCTCACGATATTGACCGGCCCTAAGTCAAAACCATATCGGGGAATGATCCAAATACTTGACTACAGAACCATGTGACTCTGATTTTGTGTTCTTCTTCTCCTGCAACGGATTTTACCGAAATCCCCGCTTCTTGGCCACGATAGGGGCGAATTTCAATGTTACCTACTATATCGCGACCATCTCTCATCGATCACTAAACCTCATGGTCTCCCATGCGGATCAAATCTCGACAGGTCTGAGGTATATAAATGGTTTCGAGGCTCAATCCATTTCTCAAGCGAGTTTCTTCATCGCCTCCAGTTCAGTGACCCAGTTACGGTGAGTGTCTATGTGCCGCACGCGCATACTACATAACCTACTGTTTTATCCAGGCTTGTTTCCCACAGCGTCGAGGCGACCTCCGCTCGTTCGCATCCATCGCGCTTCTTGTTTGGATGCAAATCGACCTCTCTTCCGGTCTGTGCTTTACTTCACCATAGCTCATTTATGTTCTGACTCTGACTCTGCTTCTAGAATATGTCTCCGGTTGCGACGCCGTTTCACATCCAATCCAGAAGCAACGTAACGAACGACCGCAGTATGGCTCTATGTATGGCAGGGGAGCCGTTATAACAAGCAGCAGTTCTGGAACTTGTAACATACACCTTCTCAACTGTCTTTTTTGGTCACTCTTTCTTTGATTTCCAGAAATGAAACATCTGGTCTACCTCATGTCAGTTGTGTGATGATGATCTCCCATCTAGCCAGTTCCATTTTTGCTATTGCGTTTGTACCATGGACTATTGCAATGTAAATAGCGTGGCGTGCATGGTATTGTAAAATGGTTTATGTGATGGTTTATGGTTGTTTATGTGTTGTGAGGTCGTTATGAGGTTTTCATTGCCAAAAGAAGTGTACGAGGTATGCCTCTCTTCGCGAAATAGCTCATCGCGCTTCGATATCAATTTTAGCCCGACTGCTTCGGAACGATTTGCTAGTAATCTATGGTCTTCATGATGAAGGCTCCACTGACATCCATGATAGTGATCCGTCTTCAGAGTTTGATGGATGTGCTCCAATAGGTCAGGACTTCACTGATAATGTCAGTCCAATATACCTTTTATAACGCCAAAAGAGATATCGCCATCGAGCCCGTGTTATTTCCTGGGACCATACAACCCCGCAGCAAGACCAGGTCTGT
>Ga0157363_1001016_pt1 | contig 22650 bp, 12 predicted proteins | sample AttsexASBM1_FD_111477 | JGI IMG/M metagenome (GOLD analysis project Ga0157363, IMG submission 111477) | Fungus gardens microbial communities from leaf cutter ant in Ribeirão Preto, State of São Paulo, Brazil - Atta sexdens ASBM1 | ecosystem: Host-associated > Fungi > Mycelium > Unclassified ... | reverse complement strand
TTATAAATAGAAGAAGGTAAGATAGTAAGTTAAACCGAGATTAAAGTTACTAATCTTTCACATTTGTGATACCGGGCTTACGTCTACCGAGAAAAGCAATACTGAAAATAAAAGAATATTCTACAAATTAAAAAAAAATTGTATATAACAATTATGAGCACTAATATTTCATTAATGTGTATTCATTTCCTTTTCTGAGGAGATACAGTACACATCTCTAGAGCCTGGTCTCTACATCGTGTATGTTATATTTTCTCACGGGTGGCTGTATTTAAATACTTTTTTATGCATATTGACATTCTGTCAAGTGAACGTTTCGTTTTGCTTTGATGGGGGCATTTATTAATTTTTATTAATTTTTATTAATTTTTTTTAAATTTCTGATAAACGCCTTTATCGAATAGGCGAAAGCCAATTAAAAGAAAAGGAAAAAGACATTAAATTTTTTAAAACATGATTTTTGTTTTTCTAGCAATAGCTATTCTTGATATTTTTTTAACTTTAAATTTGATTTTATTTAGATTTTTCTACCTAAAAAAAACTTTATGACTTGATGGATTGCTTTCATCTTTTACATCGATAATATCGAGTAACGAGAAAATAGCTCATATAATAAGTAATTGATACAATAGGATATAATGGTACCCAGTGTAGTGGACACAGGCGATTGTTATTTATGGGATATATTCGTTCAAAATATGATGGAATCAAGTTTTAAATTAGATGTTTCTCTATTTCTCGATCATTTATTGCGAAAAATGCTTCGAACAAAAATTCTGAGGAGAAAAGAACATATTATTTTCCAATATTTCCACGTTGGAGAAAATATTATTGCATATCGTGCGATTTGATACGAATAAAAAATTGCATTTAAAAATCGAAATAATATAGTTTTATCTATTCATGTAAAGTCAAGAATTATCGATATTATTGCATTTTTTTTGCACATGTACTACTTTCATAAATTCAACTTGCGAATTTTTTTCCTGAGATTTTAATTTCGTAAAATGCGAAAAAAATTGCAAGTGTTCCTAAATTTATAAACGGCAGTATATAATTTGTTTTAGAAAATTATGTTTTAATTATTTGTTATTATTTGTGAATAACAAATTTTCTCGACTCAGTACTAATTATGTCGTGAATATTTGCTGTCCAATTGTAAAAGAATGCACACTTCACAGATTATTTATTTTAATGTGCAATAATGAATAGCAAATTTATTTTAATGTGCAATAATGAACAGCAAATTCGAACAATACATTACGAAACGTTCAGCTGTTGGTAAAACGAATGCAAAATAACTGATATAAGTACTAATTAGCGATCGATTTTTCGAGAGATTTTTATTTATTTCAATAAGAATTTACATATTAACTTCGTACACTTAATTAAACGAATATTGTCAGTATTTAATAATTTTACAACTATTAATAATTTTCTTTTAAAACGTTTAAAAGCTTCACAATTTTCCCTCACATTTTTTTTACATTTGCAAGATACAAATTTACACAAATCTTATTCTAATAAGTTAACCAATATAATTATAGTTTGTTGTGTAAATAAATATACATATACTTACAAGCTACATTAATTCTTTTATAACAAAGTTAAGTTAATAATCGAATATCAATTAATCTGAGAAAATGCATTTAATCATAGAATTTGATCGCACGATCAGCAAAGACTATCGTTTTATTTTCAGTTATCACAAATTAAATTTGCTAAATGTCTTATAAAAGAATTCTTGCAAATGTAACAGAGTTTGAGTGCCGCAATAGTATCAATATATCTAGCAGTCTATCCACATATACGGTCTCTCTACAAAAATTCGAATATTGGATGACTTGATTCGGGTCCTAAAGGCGGAGAGGGACATGAAGGGCCACGTGACCGGGCGCGTGTTCAACAGTAACAGCTGCACCGATGCACTCCTTTCAATTCACGTTGAACCTCCACCGAGGTAACATTACGACGATCAGTTGAACGAATTTTATTCTTGGCTCACGTAGAAATATTTTATCCTAAATTCTGAGTGCCATAAAAATCATTTTATCCGCGTTTGTGTTAATTCAATCGTAAATTATTCCGTTTTCCCTCTTTAAATCGAGATCAAAGCGTGAGATCATTGTTCTTATTTGAATATATCCTGCAATGCAGATAAAGTTATGAATATACTGTAATTTTTGAAAAAAAAAAGTGATTTTGATTGAAGTGGCAAGCACGAAGAATAGAATTCAAAAGACAATGGATAATCGCCGAAAACTAATCCGCAATCGATGCGTGATGCTGACTATTGTCATCGTCTACGCGTTGACTGTATTTACTAAGGTACGTGTTCTTTTCGAAGATTGAACATATTTTATAGAATACATTTGCAAAAATATTAGATTGATTTCCATTATTATGAAAATTATTGCAATTATCACTTTTGCAAATTAATCTTATTCTTAAAGCCGAGATAATTAGCTAATTATATAAGTGTTGTAAATAAATATATACATGTTTATACATATTTACATTAATTCTCTTATAAGATAAGCAACAGAATTAAAGTTAATGATCGGTTGTCAATTAATCAGAGAAAAAAATGTATTCAATCACAAAATTCAGACACGAATAATTTTATAGAAGTAATCTGATAAAGATCATTAAAAAATGTATTAACGCAACAAAAGAATGTCTGATTAAGTTTACCTGAATATAGGAATAAATTATTATTCATTTGAGAAAAAACTGTGTTCGATATCTCTGTATTTCTTATTAATATGATAAACCGCATGAGGAAAAATTTAATTGCATAATCTGTAAGAATGATGAGTTTTTTTTTAAATAATCTTGAATCATTTTTCAAATAATTTTTACGTAAATTGAATGAGATACATAAAGAGGGAATAATTGCTAATAAAGAGAATAATTGCAGGTATTTTCCTATTATCTTTAAAATTCTCTGAAATTCTCATGTTACGATCTCGGGTGTAGCGTAATTTCAAGCGCTATTCGAGCTCCTGTTAAACGAGAGACATTGGACTAATTATTGGCTGGATCCATAAAGCGCGAATGCAGGGCGAGGAAGAACGATCAAGATAGTAATTGTCGTGCGAAAGCACAGAATTTCGATATTGATTTCATGAGTATTATAATATGTGATTCGCTTGGTTAAAAAATATCACCGAATAAAATCAGTTTTCACAACGTGAATTTGCAATTTCATAACAATAGAATGCAAGTAGTAAAGAATGAGAGATCTTTTTTTGCTAAGGTCAAGCTGGAAATATCAAATTGCTCGAACATTTACGCGATATTTATCTAAGTAAAATTAAAAATATAATTCATAGAAGATATCGTACACAAAAAAAATATTTCTTCTGTTTATTATAGTTAATAGATTTCGTCGTAAAAAACAAGAAGTTTTCAATCAACTTATTCTAAAATTAAACTTAATTATACTTCGTAAAAATTAGAATCTATTATTTCTTGCATTTTCTTGATGTCATTTTTATTATTGATTATCGGTTAAAGTTTTTACTTAAATAATATATTTATTTTAGTTATTACTTAAATAATAAGAATTATTTGTATTGTAGTAGATATATTTTTTAAATGCTAATATAATTATAATTAATTATAATTTTATAAAATAACTACAATTGATAATATTTTCTTCTTTAAAATCTAAATACGTTAAGGGAGAGGAAGTTAAGTGAAATAGAAATTTGACTAATTCAAGAAATATGAAATCGATTAAGTGTTACAGAAAATAATCAAAGTTGTCGTTGAATTTTTTCTGCGCAATTAATGTATATTTTGCAATGCATTAGATCGTAAAGTTTTTGCGTGTATAATAAGAGTAAAAAATTGAACACAAAATATATGATGTTATGACTTGCACGATACTTGAATACGCCACGTTCACACGTTACGCACGTGTATCAGCGAGTTATTCGATTCACTGGAGTATGCTATATTTTATGAGACTCATTAACATGGCATGGGAATCCGGAGGCGGCGGTTCCGCTCGGGGCGCGATTTTCGCAATGCTTTACCCTTGATTTCTTTGCATTCCTACGACTCCACATAGGCACAGGGAACATTTATAATAATATGCTTCAAATGAAGAGAAAGAAAGACAAAAAAAAAGATTGATAAAGGGAGATAAGGTATTTATTATCGTTCTAAGGTCTCTAAGGTCTAAGAACAAATAAATTATAGCAAATACAGAACAAAAATTTAGAAAAATTAAAGAAAAAAAAGTTACAAAAAAGAACATAAAGGGAGACAATATATGTATAAACTCAAGGAATGATAGACAAATGACGTTCGCAAATAATACGAAACAGCCAAATATAATGAATTAGAGAGAGAGATTTACATACAGAACTATGTCGCAGATGTACCTAAGGAAAAGGTGTTATTACTCTCTGTGCTGATGTAATATACCATATGCATTACCTCACTATTCGCGCACTATATCAATAAATTACAGGTACGAACATGGCGATATGACACATGATGACAAGACAATTATTTATAAAATGATACTTCATAACGTGCTCACGTAATTTCGAAGAAAAATATGACATATTTGACACAGGTCGAGTCGCGAAACGAAATGTAAAGAGAAGTCAGGGAAAAAAAGGTCTGAAGAAAGGAAAAGGGATGTGAATGTCCAATTGTTAGTACGGCATTGCACAGGAAAGGCATGAACTCGTTGAAGTTTTACATACTTGTATTGTAAGTTATCAGCAAGGAAGAATCCGTTTGGTGAATGGCGCCTTGAGACTCTTCAAGCACGTAAAATCAGCTGAGAAATATCTTGTGCGTGTGACTGATGAGGTACCGAAATCAAAAGGAACCGAATCTCATTAGCATCGTAAGAGAACTTGAGGGGCGCGTTTCCTTATAGTGATGCTGTTGTCGTGGTTATTCTTATGTCTCTGAACAAACGCAAAAGGCACTCATTCGCTAAGGCGAACATAAAACTAATGATCGTAACGCTATATCAAAGTCACATTAATTCCGCATATTTATTAGTCATGATTTTCCTCATTCTTGAACTATCTATTTTTATACCTAGTTTTTATATCTACTTTTTTTTTATTAATTACTATTATTTACTCTTACTACTAACTTTGCATCGCAGAAACATATTTGTTAGAAAGAATACTTGATGCAAATATTGTTAAATTAATCTACGCATGATTTTTTATTATTTTAGAAGGATATTGCAAATTTTATGTACATTCACTGCTAAGCTTTCAGTGTCATTAGAGGATCCAATGCCATATGTTAAAGCAAAGACAAGCTTTCAAAAATTTGGTCCATTATCAATTTGGACATTTAGCTTCTTGAACGTAAAATTTACGTATCGACATCGATCTAACAATATTGCATCGCTCGATAGCGACAGTATTCTATAATTAATCTTTGCTTTTTACGTAACATTTTATTTTTTTGCGACATTTCAAGTTTTTCAGAAAAATATTCTCAATAAAATATCAAGTTTTATTTTAAATGCGAAGTGAGCGTTTTATAATTAATAACGTTTAATGCAAATTATTCGCGACGTTAAAACAGATACAAGAATATGCTTTTATCTCCTTTCCTCCCTCGTGTCCAGGTGCATGGTAGCTTCCTCCGATTTATAGAATATGCGGAGGGCGGAGTGTTCACGGAACAATAGGGTGCATAGCGACCGAAGATAATTATCGTGGTTCTCGAGCAGCTGCGACTGTGGGTTCACCCTCGGGGTAACCCAGCGTCTTCCTCCGGGAAGTAGAGCCGGCTGGTGTGCTCGAAAGTCTAACACACACACACACACACACACACACACACACACACACACACACACACACACACAAAGAGAGACAGGGAGAACCCAGTCTGGCATGACTCCGCAGGTACTCTGCCTGTTGCAATTTTGGCGGTGCCCTCCTCTAAAAAGTATCGGGACTTTGCGGTTCGCTCGAAAGCGGAAATAATGTAAGGAAATATTGGAAGTATCAAAAGATTATAAATATACAGAATTCAGAATATTATAAGATAGGTATTCGTGAGTCTCGATGGCTCTATGGAAAGGAATATCGAATATCTTTAAATATTAATGATATAATTGAGACAAAGAAAACTAGAAAGTATACATTTCTCACATTAATTATATTATATTTAAAATTATTCGATAATCTCTTCCATTCAATTAATTAATATTTCTTGTTCACACTTAATTTTTTTTACTCATTTTTAAATGTAGGAAATATTTATATAAGTTTGACGAATTTGAAATAAATATGTTTTCAATCAGTATTGGCAGACTGAAAGATCGTAGAGATTCAATCTGTATAGTAAAGTGCATCGACGACGAGCACGAAACGTCTTATTCTGTAATAACGTTTGGAACGTGTCTCCATTTGGCTTCAAAATTACTGCAATTTTTTTTTCTCGTGCGCGAGGTATCCGCCTCTTCCGGTGACAAATGGAAGTAGGCCACGTTCCTTCAGGTGAATCGGGTAGGAATAATTCGTCACCCTATTCACATACGCGAGTCTTTTCAGCTACCCTCAAAGCGCTCGTGCACGTATGTATTATATTCAAAATTCTTTCCTTCTTTTTTCATTGTTAATTATCTTCGTGGTCGCAAAGACCTAACAGAGTAAAAAATAATTACTACCAATCACGAAATGAATAAATTCAATGGAAACCATTTTCAAAGTTGTTTTTGGACATTGAAGCTTTGATTTTTCAATTAATTGCCTTCAATTACTTATACTTTTTAATTACTTGCTTTTAATTATTTTATTTATTGTACTTTTCAGTTACAGCTAAATTTTTTAAAATCGTTGATTTCGTAAAAAAAAGAAAATATTTAAATGAAGCGGCAAAGAGCTTTTATTACAATGAAACCTGACCGATCGGATAAACGTTATCAAAGTTTTACGTCACGTGGTATGTGCATCCATCGCGCCGTCTATTCGTTTGAAATTTATCGATATCGATGTATCGACTAGAAAAAAAGAAAGAAAATAGAAGCAGAAGCGGGATACAAAGGGACCAGCAATTACCGTTTCCGTTCTGTTCGTCATACCGGAAGTTTCTATTCATACTCGTCGCACTATGAGCGTAACTTTACTTCCGTCATCGTTGTTACGGATCGTTAACAGACCCCGCCTGGCTTTTTGCCCCGTCGAGTCTATAGATCTATTCACATTGCTTGAAATTCCCAAAAAATTTAAAATGAAATAGATGTATATTTGAGCTTTGAAAAGAGAGAAAGCGAAGATGCTGAATGAAAAAAGTGCAAGCAACGCAAACAGACCTTATATCTCTGTGAAAGTTATATTTAAAAAATATATCTTCACAAGAAGTTATCGAGCTGTTCAACATATTTCTTCTAAAAGTCCAGTTCCGCAGAGTGGTCTAGTACCGACATTTATTGGCATATCACGAGTTTCTCGGGCTTGTAAGGCCTGCGTTTCCTTTCCATAGCGCATAATCGGTTTGCAACGTGCTCTTGCAATGGCAGGGAACTGGCGAAAAGAAATATCGGAAATCACCAAAGAGTGCTTCCAATGTTTCCTTTCTCTCTGGCCAGCTCTCGTTCGAGCGTAGCGTCGAAGCTTCGAGTGACGATTCGTCGACTCGTATCGAGTACAAGAATGTTCTGCGGTTTCTACAAATGAACTTTTTTCCAATCGATAAAGCTTGCCCAGGCAAAACCGTCTTCGTGTCTTCTTGACTGTTGCAAAATCCTCGAGAGTATTTCCATCGAAGAATGCAACGTCTCTCCTACTTGGAGCAATTCTGAGAAGAAAGATCGATGTTTCTTGCTTGTTGATGCTCTTACGAAGTATTCTCGTTCTCTGCTGGAATTATAAACCTCAACCGTAGTTCTTCAGTTCTTAACTCACTTCGGCATCACCTTCAATACAATCTTCCATTAAAATTCTATTACACCAAACTTCGAAATTAACTGAAGAACAAAATTTCATTTATATTTGTTTTCACTCTTGTATTCCCTCTTTTCTGAAAGTTAATTCGTTGAGGAATTTATTTAAAACTTATTGAATATTCCACGGTTTATTATTGTCTGTTTATTATACTGTGAATGTGCTCGCTTGATAAAGTAGTTACCTACTTTGAAGGGTCGTAACTCTTTACTAATTTAGTAACCGCAATTTTAAATTGATGAGATAACATGAATTACCTCTATGATAAAAAATTATGAGCATTCGATTGTAAATTACAAAATTAAAAATTATTCTCTTAATATCGTATTATATATCAATACGCTTATATATCAATTTACATCAATTTATAAATTTCCAATTTCGCGTAAAAGAAAATATAATTTTAAGAAAGCATTCTTGACAATAAAATCTCGACTTCTGATTCTTCCCACAAATTAGATATTATTACACACATTCATTCATTGTACAAGAGTTGATAGTACAAAATTGTTTCTAGGAAAGACTAATATTATTTTCTCAATAATCTATGTCGTGAGAAGCTCGATGGCAAGCCCACGATGTATGGTGGCGAACATGCGACGACGATAGTGTGCGCGTAGAGGTAAAGTGAAGGGTTTCAAATTAAGGCCCGGTGCTAACGATTCGCGTGATGCTTGGTGACCGTCGGCGCGTGCCGCACGAAGCAGCTGCTAACAGCTGCTGTAGAAAAGAATCATCTCTTGTTCTTATTTTATTTGTTACTTGTCGCCAAACCTCTGTGGTCAAATGATAACGTTCGCCTTTCGAGAAATACAATGGACAAAAGTCTTTTATGTGAGACAAACGATGTTAAAAATTTAACTACGATCGCGCGTGTTCTCGGAAAATATATAAAGCCAATTGTCAAAATTTCATTGATTATATGAATCCAAGATTTGGACTGAGATCTCTTGACATGATATAAAGTTATTGTAATTACAATGGAATGCGTAGAAAAAGGCAGTCGAGGATATAAATAAGAAATTTTTAATATATTTTCTTTAATATATTTAATTATTTAATTATTTTATTTAATATATTTAAATTTATTGTAATGATTTATATTATGATATTTATATTATGATATTTGGAAAGTATCTTAAACTGAGAGAAAGTTATGGATCTACAATCGATCAGACTAACTTATTTTGGGAAAATTAGTCGGCGAAAGTAGCGGATATCCTAACGTATTAAAAGCAACATTTTATGCGTGAGAGAGTACAGAGGCTCATATATCGCGTCTCTCGATCTGCTCGAAGTAGGCGGAAGAAAGGCGCAAGGTGTTCCTTCGAAGTCAGGTGGCCGCCTTCTCCAATGCACCTGTTGTTGAACGGTTAAAATTGTATTTTATCAATTCACATTAAGAATAGTAGAAAAGTAATATCCATCAATAATAATAAACCAACTATTCTAGTAAGATCTACTTGCTTTGCTCACAAGTCCTTTTTAGAAAACAATTTTATACCAGTTTTAAACAATTTAATTATTTACAAGTTTTTTTTAATTATTCACAAATATCATTTGAAGCCAACTCGTTTCGTGGATCGATCGCGTAATTTTTAAATTCTGTCGAAGATTTCAAAAAATTGTAACGAGTCTTTAGAAAATAGCCTTATTAGAAAACAGCTTTGAAACCGCCTGAAGGAAAACATGCAGAAATACAGTTTTACAAAGACTTTAATTATTTACAAATGTCATTCGGTGCCAAGTGGTCGGATTGACTGTACGGTCAATTTTTAAAACCTTTCGAAGATCTGCTCCTAAAAGATCGCGACATGGAACTTTCAGAAAACAATGTCTCTTGAGAAAATAGCTTTACACTGCCTGAAGGAACGCATGCAGAAATACAATTTTAGACTCTTTAATTATCCACAAATGGCATTCTGGGTCAAGTGGTCGGATCGATACAGTTAATTTTTAAATCCTTTCGATTTAAAAAAATCAGGACATAAAGTCACTCGCACGCCGTCCCATGAATTTCACCTTTCCGGGCACTAACCATCTGCCGTTCTGTTTCCAGGCGGTTGAGAGCAGGCCTCACATCAGGCATCACCGGGAAGGTTCGCACTGCAGCAGATGCGGTCCAGGCTGGGGCGTGATTAGCCGGTGCGCTCGTGGCCGCGACACCGTATGCGAGCGGTGCCCCAGCGGTACGTACAGCCCGCATCACAGCACGCAGCCCTGCTGGAATTGCGCCAGATGTGGCCCGGGTTTGTACGAGGCTCATCCGTGCACATCGCGCACCGACACCGTCTGCGACTCCTGCCATCGTCCAGCACTGGACAATCCGGACTACCAACGGAAGTGCGAAGGTCGCGCGAGGTTCTTCCTCGCCCCGGAGGACGCGCAGAGCACCGCCGAGGAAAGCGTGCTGGTGAATGAGCCCGCTTATCGCTTCCAGTTGTATGATAGAGAACGAGTACTTGAGAAGGATGTGGAGGCCATCCTGAGGGACAAAGCAACAGTTGAATCAGAGGTTCTACAGAGGGTGCAATCATCATCCGAGCATTAAAATGATTTAACATATTCCTACATTCTAACATATTCCATGACGAAAAAGAAGATATACAATTTTTTTCGATTGTAATGCAGAATTCTTGAAGTTTGATTATTATTAATTTACCTGAGAAATAAATGGATGGTGTAGAAATTCGTACAGATCCGTAATAAGATTAGAAGAATAATATACATTCGACATTGATCTTTTAATACTAGTCAATTAGTGCTTAAGAGAATTAATTTCTTTTGCGGAACAGCGAACGATTTTAGTATGAGTTTAAAAATGGGAATATTTTCGAATATTCATTTAATATTTGTCGATTAGAATTCTGTTCGCGTAGATTACAACAGGAAACACAATAAAGAAATGGAAAATACTTCCTGACACCCCACTAAGTATATAGCATAAAAATAAATCTTTCTCCTTAATACGAATAGACTGTTACATTTTTAATATTTAGATCAGTATTGCAAGTCGTATTACAAATGCATATGTCAGTAATTGTTGTTCGTAGATTCACCGTAGATTTCAATTTATAAAATAGTCAGAAATTTTTCCAAGCGTTCGATCGTGAAACATAGTTCTATAAAAATTTATGCTTTTTATTTTTGTGTTTTCGAATATTATCATTATGTCTACATCCCTTACAGAAATTTAATAAACTGTCGAATTCTTAAATACTGTAAAACAGTAATTACTTATTTTAAATATTAAAAATACTATACATTGTAAAAATACTATTCATTATACTTCAAATAAATAATTAATTACTATCTTTTAATAAATTCTTTTTATTTTTTTATAGGTATTTATTTTTAATACTAAACTGGTTAATATTAGATTTCTGTAAGAAACTGATTTAGATTATTATCGTTACGACTGATGACAAGTGCTCGTACACTTGTGTAATTAATCAATATGCTCAAATATACGTAAAATTGACACATTTTTTTAGGTTTATTCAAAATTAGTATCGATATCGCTAAGGCGATATAGTCCTTCGATGTTATTTTGTCTGAAAATAATCTGATCTCTTACTTATATGATTACAAATTCAATCTTCTAATCCATATTTGATGAGTTTTTTTTAATCACGTTTGAATTACGTATGCGAACGATCCGAAGATATAAATATCAGGCACTGTAAAATATAATAGATGTCTGCATTGTGAAATACGATCATCTACAACTCTCAGCATTATTTATACATTATTTCGTATACGAAAATAGATCTCTGTGAACACTTACAATGTACTTTGCTAAGCATACTTTGATTATCTTCTTCAAGCAACTAGCACGTACGTGTTCTTCAATTTCTTAAATATATTGTTGATAAAAGAAAAACAAATAACATTCACTATAGTGTTTCTAATCTCCTTTTCATTTCTTTCTTCTTTATTTAATTGATATGAATTTAAAAGTTGAAAATTGAATTTAAATATTAAATTAAAATATAATTAAATTAAACATTTTATTATATGAATATTTTATATAACGAAATGCACATGTATTCTTGTTTTAGCAGTCGAAACTGAATTGAGATCACTTTCTTGCACAACTTTCAATTGCATTGAAAAAAACTGCATCTCTTATTCATTATTTTGAGCAGTATGCATGTTGCATAGAAAAAGTTATTATTTTTATATTGAAAGCCATAGAAATGTATTTCAATTCCTATAAATGAATAAAACGCATTCAGATTGAAAAGGATTTATTTTAACGTTCACGAATGTGTATTTCTGAAAATCTGAATTCAATCCATTCTCGTTTACTGAGACGTGAATATTTCATACGCAAAATAAGACTGCAAAGTATATTAATATATTACTTTGATACCGATAATATTCATTACTGACATAATATTTTGTGTTCAATATGCGGCAATGTATCTCCAGAATTGTGACGTGTTCAATGTTTCACATATATGTGAATCTTATTGTCAAACGAATGCATGATTAACAATTAAATGCTAGAATACGTCGATCAGACAGATTTGCTAGTGGCGAATTATAGCGCTATAAAAAATGCATGCCTCAAACAATACCGTTGATTTATTTTAATATTGTAAAATGCATTTTTAAGAGTTATTGTAAATATACTTTAGCTAAATGCTACTTAAACAACGTCGTTACTTCATTTATCGTACCATTTCAAAAACTTTATCATAAAAAAAATTTTTTACGCTAGATAATTGTCAAAAGTTACAAAATCACAAAAGAAGTTTGTGTGACAAAGTTTTGTTATCGAAATCAATCAATCAATATTCACGCAATAACGTATATTTAAAAAACAATTTTGAAACTTTGAAGTGAGAGTTACATTTAATATACCAATAAACTCTGCATCAAAATTTTTATTGATTATTGAAAGTCACTCTATTGATTGCCTGGAAGAATTTATCTGTGAAAAGATGCGTGGTCATTGTTGATACGTTCTCGAAACGCCTAAGATCTTGCATTAAAGATAAAAGTGTTATTCTGAATGTTTATTTTTAATGAGATATAATTAATCCAGTGTTTTGTAAATATATAAATTATTAATAATTTGATAAACACAAAACTTTGTAACCAAACTTTTCACCCTAATAATAATATTTTTGTGCATAATTTTATGTTCCTTCATAATCTTAATTTCAATTCTGATTCAGTTAGAATCTTTGATCTTTACTTTCTAACAAAAAAAATTCTATTCTGGTTTTATATTCCTATCTTTTAAAAATATACATATTTGCATAGAAATTCATAAACTAGTTATGAAAATTACAATAAATCAATATTCAATGCAAATTATCAATATATAATACTTACGTTTTATCTTCTACGTTTAAGAATTAAAAAAAACAAAAATTAAATTAAACCGAGGTTAATATACATTGATAGGACAAATCTATATACTAGGACTAATCTACATTAATCGTCCAAATTCTTGCGCTGAATGTTGATTCATTGTAATCTTCATAATTAATTTGTGGATTTTTATGCAAATACATATATTTTGGTAAAAAAATTTGAGTCTGATTGAAGTTAAAACGAAGAAAATTGTTAAAACAATAACAGAATGAAGAGCCAGGTAAAATAGGCACATTTTTATATGAGAGATAATATTTATGTATATATATTATTTTATGATATAAATCAATAATGTTTTATAAACGTACATGTGTACATACAAAGCTAAATAATACAAAATAAATCAGTGATCCAGAAAAGGACGCTTGCACGATTTATTCTGCGTAAAGAATCGGCTAGAGCGGTACTCGGAAGAGATAAAGAAGGGTGAAAACGAACGCATGCTACGGGATTAAAGATTTCTCGCGTAAAGATTGAATGTAGAAAGTGCGGTTTCTTGAACTTCCGTGAAAGCTCCCCGAGGTTCGGAACTCCATGAATATTAAATCGAATGGCGAATTCGTTATATATATATGTGTGTGTGTGTGTGTGTGTGTGTGTGTGTGTGTGTGTGTGTGTGTGTGTAAAAAAAATACGTGTATTCGAACAATGTGCCACGTGCATAACTAGAACGAAAAATCCTATGAAACTCGTCAGGAAAAAAGAGTAAATATATTAGCTAATCGTAGCTGGAGATCAATATACGCTCAAGATCAATATACGCTCGTTAACATTTGACTTCGAAGTCACAATGGTCAGAAACCACGCGGGACACTCATGCATATGCTACACGAGGAAATAAATACGATGATACGAACATCGTTAATTACAAAGGGACGAAAGTCGCAATCTACTATGATATTATCATACAATACGCTCATCCGCAAGCGTGAGCGAGGAAACTCGTGGCCGAAAATCAGCCGCGATCTGCTCTCTACGCTCGTTTTATTTTTTCGCGCTCATCAACCGTTTCGGTAGTTGTCGCGATAGGTCTATTAAATTTCTACATTAAATCTGTACACGATTAGACCGCAATGAAAAGGAGACAATGACACAAACGATAACGCGAAAAAGTAGATATTCCCGCGCAACGGTCAGATACTCTTTTTTTTTTCTTTAATTTCTCTCGTGTGTGTAAACAGACGAGTATTTTTAAGACTACACGAATTGAATATCCGAATATTAGAATATTTCGACATTTAATGTAAATAATTCGAGGAATCTTAGAGTAGAAGATGATACGCTTTATGGCATTATGTGATACGCGATAAAAACGGTCTTTCATATCACATCGCTTTACACGATATTGTGAATAATTCGGCTTACCAAAAAATTCTAACAGATAACAACGAATTACGTGGATAGACATTCGAGATATTCGAATTATTCGAACATTCAGCACGTATTGTAGTCAAATATCGAATCGTACCGACAGCTTCGATCGTCAGCAGATCGGAGCATCGCCATGTGATAATCTAACAACCGTGTGTCGCCACACATTTCTCTTTATATATATATATATATATATATATATATATATAAAATTTATATATGTATTTTTTATATATGTATTTATAATATAAAGGTATGTATATATATATTATATATATTATAACGCAACTTTCATTTGAATGTGAAACAGCCCACGCACGATCTATCGATCTGCATAAATTTCGCGTGATATTTCTCTAATATATTTAATTTTACGTATAGCTCGAATGCTTAGATTCGCGCAATAGTTTTTTGCTATGTAAATCGTAGGATCATGCGTAGGCCTTTTAAATCTAAAGCGCAACACGATTCTCATTTCTATAGTATAATAAACGCGAGCTCTATATAATAATACGAATGAGGAGATATATCGTTATTATAAATATCGTTGACTGTCTTTGTTTTTAAAATATAATCAAACTTTCTCGCAAAATCCATGACTGGCGATCAATGGTTGGTCGAGGGTCCACGTTAATCAGTTTGTCAATTCTTCTAAATGTATAAAATTCGAAAAATAAAGCTCTACACATAAAACGCATAAAACACATATGAGATTCGTTACTAAAAGTCGATTATTATACGCAGGAAATCAATAAAAATTACAAAATGTTTGTAATATAGTTTGAATAGAAAGAAATTCATGTAAACGTAGATATTTTAAAATGTATTTTATATATGTTTTATATATATATATATATATATATATATGTGTGTGTGTGTGTGTGTGTGTGTGTGTGTGCGCGTGTGTACACACACACACACATATTATAATTGGAAATAAAAAAATTTTTACATGATATTTTTTCATTTCAAATTACACTTCAAAATATAAGTGAAAATGAAAGTGGAAAATTCTATACTACCACATAATTTCGATCTAGTTCCATTAAATTTCCATCTCTTCGATCAGCATTTTTCATTAGAGAAAAAAGATTTAAGGATAAAGATATCAAAGATCACAGTATTTCACAAATCTTGGACAAGAAAACTATTACAAAGGAATGTTTAAACATGTAAAACGTTGGGATAAGTGTCTCAATGTTTACAATGGAAAAATGTATTTATTTCCTTTTATTGTCATTTTTTTCTTGATTTTTAAAATCATTTTTATTTAATTTTAATTTGTATCTTAATTATCCAACAATTAAAAAAATATTGCGATTTAAAATGTCATTAATATATAAAACACAAATTATACCAATTTTACATATATATTACACATTTATACGTAAAAAGATCTATAATGGTATAACACAGCAAATTGTTATCCTCTTCTCTCTTTCTAATAATAATAATTTATAGATTATAATTTTAGCTTGGATTATACGTCAGTACCGCAATAAAAAAATGATAATTAAATAATTTTATAGCAATTTGTACCTAGTTTAGATGACAAAAAAATTATACTGTTAACAGTCTCTGAAATATTAACTATTCTATAAGAACGAGAGAAGTGAAAATATAAAACACTCATGTTTCGTTTCATATTGCTTATGATTTAACGACAATTATAATCGTACAATTATATCTAATAGTAAAATATTCTATCGTGACAAATAATATTTAAAAAAGGGAGAGAAGGAAATAATGATGATAATAAAATCTCATTAAATCAAGTCGTAAAAACTGATAGCGCCATGTTCTCTCGACCTGTATATACTATAATTAAAATACAGCTAATACACTATAATATAAAAGAAAAGAAATATAATGGGAACATTAGACACATGAATTTACACTATATGAATATGAAAAATATACATCTTACTTCCCTGAAGAATAAAACATAATTGAAGAATAAGAAACAAATTTGAGCTTGTGGCTATGAATAGTGCAATCTATCCTGAAAATATTTATAGCCATTTGTGATCAATTTTATATGTACAATTGTGTAAGGCTTTACAAAGTCGGTAACACGTCACCGATCGTTATAAAGCGATATTTAAATCATAATTAGAGCTGCTCTCTTCCCGCTGTTATTATCATAATCAACATATTATTAACTTCAAATATTATCTGTACAGAGTTATACACTCTACTAAACATATACATCTTACGCAAAGACTCTGAAAATGTACTTCTATAATTACAAATAATTAATCTGTAGACATTCAATTTTTAATAATATACTATAATACGATATACCTCTCATCTCTTTTGCAAACACAGAAATGACCAGCCATGGATTTATACTCTAATCAATGATACAGAAAATCTAGGTCAATCTAAGACATTGTTCAAACTCAAGATCAGGACAAAGACAATTAAATATAAACTATTAATTGTACACAATAATTAAATCGCAGTTCCGTTAAATATAAGGGTATCTAGATAAACAGCTCATATTATACAACTACTGTCATTGTGCCCAAATCTACTCTCGCTCACGCGGCAAAATCTCATGGCAAAATACCAATGCAAGCAATTCATGAATATGAATAATAATGACGCGTAGGTATAAAACGATATAAAAGAAAATGATGTGCCAAGAGAGATATTCTACTCTGAATAATCGAAGTGATTAATCGATGTTTTAAAACTATATAAATTGCAACGATACGAAGGGAAACTTGTATTATAAAACTCAGTAAAAAAATCTTGTATGCTTTGTTTCTATAATGCGGCTCGAGTGTTTCTACAATACGTACATATCCATAGCTAATCTAGCTTCTTCATTCTCGCTTCATCCGCTTAAATTGTAATATAAGATGTAGACACATTCAAAACAGATCCACACCTTAGTATCCTCGATTATGAGATAATACTGTCTGTCATAGCCAGTTCATATATATATCCCTCGTTTTTTCAGTACTTAATTTCGATAGTCCTGATTCAAACTTATGCCTCTTCAATAAAATGATATATAGTGACACGAAACTACCTACACGAAGATATAGATCTTAGATAAGAGCGTTATTGAGTGTAAGCTTGGGTACAACGCAAATATTTCTTAACAAATAACCATCAATATCTTTTTGAACGACGCGAGATGACATCATCGTTCGATAATGATATGTCCTCTCACGACGTAGTGCTAATTTTTCGATAATATTTACGCCTGCTAGGCCGTTTAAAATTGGTCCACCAGCAGGTCACAGATCTCTACCGACATCGATTCTTTACTCGAACGTACTGTTAAACGGAACATCTGCAAATAGAAATAAGCAATTAAATAAAAATTATCATGCTTATTACAGTATTGAATCTTTCAAGAGTTGAACATTACCTGGGCTTGTTTATTAGGTTCAAGACGTAACAGACAACCCACTTGCTGCGCTCTCATATGAACGATACCAGCACAGACAAAGTTATCGGGATTCGGATCAATGCCATCAAGCAGTTGCATTCCAAATCCTTGTAATTTCGTGCGTACTTGTGTTAGATCCATAGGTTGTTGCGCTTTGAAAATCTTTTGTGATCGTTGTTGATTCGCTCTGAAAATAAATTTAATTGTGGAAATCAATCTATGGAACTATTTAAAAAAAAAACCTCATGTCTCTCTTTTCCTTAATTATGTTGCAACCACATACCCGCCAAGATTTTTCCATCTTGCAAAGAATGATTCCCCATTCATTTCTGTTGGTTCGAAGAACTTATTAATTGTTAATGGTAACTTCATTGTGATCTTCTGTGGCACATTATTGTAAATGAAGGAGATAATCATGCTCGGCGAATCTATAAATAGGAAATACTACATGTAATGGAACAAGTTCCGATATTAATTAATAAAAATTTGTAAAAATATCGTAATAAAAACGTACCATTATAGTCGTCAATACATTCTGCATTGATCATTTGCTGGATCTGAGCGCCAGCTTCCAATATAGGATCAACAGGTTTTACTTGTACAGCTAACTTTGCTTGATTCTCGTCTGTCCAAGATAGTTGCGGTTGAAAACTGTGCAAGGCATATTGCGTCTTGTTTCCATAAAAAAGACCCACACGTCCAAGATTTTGTCTAAACTCCGATTTTACACCGATTTGTATCAAGTCATTCTCGAACAAAACACCATTATTCTTACAAACAAACCTGAAAAATATAATCAAAATAATAATTACAAATATCAATATTATAATTATATAAAAATCTCTCGCATAATATATTTTACTTTTTAGGATTGTATGTATTTTGGGTGCCGTTGGTAGTACCAAGTTTATTTGGCATATTATAAATATCTCCCAAAACATCAAGCAATACGCCTGTATTACTAGATGGTTGTGAGGAAGGTGGAGTTGACAGTCCTAGCAAATCAGCAGAAGAATTATTAACTGTCACGGTTGTAGCAACAGTAGGAGGAGGTTCAGTGTGATGATTAGTGTTTGGCGCTGGACTCTTGCTTTCTCTAATTTCGTTCTCTGGTACTCGGCCCGGCTTCTTCTTCTTTAAAACTGCAAGAATGGAGGATTCCCTTTCGGGGAATGCTGGCATTTCTTCCAACACGGTGGCCTACAGAAACAGATATATCAGTGACGAACATTCACATTTTTAATTGTTACATGTTACATACCAAGACATCAGTTGAAGCAATAATACTCAATTGCAGGTATTCTGATGCTCTTTGTTGCAATTCAGCGTCTGCGCTACGTAAATTACTATGCTGTCTGAAGACATCTTGGATCTGGCTTCGTATTTCGGGGAACAAATTGACAAACTTTATGTACGTCGAAAGCAACAATGCTCGAGTCATAGGAGAGCATAAATGATACTGCAAGAGATATACATATGTATATATGTGTATAGATGTGTGTGTGTGTGTGTGTGTGTGTGTGTGTGTGTGTGTGTGTGTGTGTATGTGTGTGTGTGTGTTGTCCATATATACGGACAATTTTCGAAAATAAAAATATATGTACTTACTTTGGAATGTAGTAGTTGAAACTGGACAGCTGGTGAAGACCGTTGGTCGCCAGCTATGAGATTACCAAATTCTCCAAGTATATAACCACCGACTTTAACCATATTTTCGTGACAAGCGGGTGCTTGCAAAGCCTGCAACATACAGCACACATACAGAATGTCAAAATAATTTTACAAAAAGAAAAAAATATATATTTTACCTCAAAGACGGTTTTCGCAGCATAGCCCTGAACATCATCTCGATTGATAACAATCTGAATAACTCGATACCAAACTTCCTCAGATACGTAATCGCCTGCTATCCTAATTAGATTTAGGATAACATCAACATACCAAGTATAATCGGTCGCATATTTTTCCGCTAGAATCGCTACTTTAAGAACCATTTCTTCTCTAATTGAGTAATCAGCTGTCTCCAAATAATTTAGCATTTCTTGGACAATCTCTTCGGCATTGCTTTTATCACACATGGCATATAATAGGTCTACTGCTTGCTGTCTCACAGAAACGTCCTTCTCCATCTTCATTGATAATATGACTACTTCTTGGTGTTTCTTTACGGCTTCGTGCGAGAATTCTGAAGTAGCCAAATGGCACATAGATTCGAGTGCCAGGTATCGCAAATTGGTCTCTCGATTCGATAAAAATTGACCGAGCTGGTTGCATGCTCGTACAAGGAGATTCGGCTCGCTATCGTTGTGAATAATTAAACTAATGGCTTCAAAGAGAACAGCATTTTTCGCGTTTGAATGCTGGACCTTCTTTGACTTGGGTGGTTCTTGAGCTTTATTTAATATTGTTTCTAAACATTCGTTTAATCTGCCTCTCACACCTGGATCTTCGGCTAAAGAAATATAAATTCCGTATAAATATATCCTACAACATTTTTGTATTTCTACATGTAATATACTCCATGCATTGTGGAATTAAATACCTGGTGGTGTATAGTTCTGCAGCAGACGTAATAACTTGACAGATAACCATGGGGCTGGTACAAAGTAATACGTATAATCTTGCAGATCTGTATAACTCGACGTAACAATCTACAATCGCAGAAAAAATGTTAAATAATATTGTATTCTTATTGTCATATGATAAATTTTTACTTCAATAACGTACTCTACTTAATCTCGAAACTGCAAGACTAACGCAGCCTTTATATTCATCAGGATTTCTTTTTACAAGAGCGTCTATGAGTGATGCTGCGGCTGTTACAACGCCTAAATGTTGGTCGTTCAACAGATGAACTATACGTGACGTCCATTCACCGCCAGGTACGACATCGGGAGCTGTCCGCAATAGTCGCAGTAGACATAACGCAGCACTTTGTTTCACAACGTCCATGGTATCTCTATAGAACAAATATTTGAAAACTCAACGAATATCTGATACAAATTCAGCTATATAAGGCTATATAAAGCAATAAATATAATATGTCGTACCCTGAGACAAGTAATTTTGGAATTTCATTGCCGAAGGCTTCCGCCATTTCTTTACTACCGATATTGGCAATACATTGCAGTGCCAAATTAACATGAATTGGATTGCGTGAGGCGAGATCATTTTTTATACTTTGTATGATTAACTTAATCAGATCACTATTAGTGTTCACTAGGACCGATATGAAAAGATATCCCTAGAATTATATGAGTTAGATAGTGACATCATCCGCTACATTATTGAGCATATTGCAGATTGTTAGATTGCTTTACTTACAATTTGTTTCTCTGAATATTTATTTGATGAAAGTAGATTGACAGCTTCCATATGTCCAAAATCGATATCATGGCCAAGAAGGAAAATAAATAACAGCTTGCAAACATATTTCTTTTTCTGATATCCATCGAGTGTTTTGTCTCCTTTAAACTTGCTGCGTATGTTTGCTAGTTCCTTGTTAATTCTTTTAATTTCTGCCTCTTTACTTTTGCCTAGTAACATTAGTACAACATTTTAAAAAAGAAAAGACACAAGTGTATGTATCATCCTTTATACAAATATGTCTTATATAATACAATAATAAGGTATGTTTATGACAAGAAAATAAAATATGTATTAGAATAAAACTTTTCTATTGTAATATCCTCATTTATATTTTAGCTAAAAATATCCAAGGATTTTTTTTATTATAAATATGAATCAAAAATAATACTCCTCAACAGAAATACTCAATATAAAAAATAATGATAATTGCCGAATGATTTATCAAGAACAATCTTTTTAACTCAGAAACGTGAATAGTTATATAAATAAATAATATGCATAAATATACGTAAAACTATACAATTGTGCCTTCTATAAGTATCTTAAGAAGACCAGCATTCGTTTTTAATAAACGTTTAGCTAATGTGTGGTAGATTGATATTGAGAATCAAGCTATATCACAAGAAGATAGGCTTATATCAGAACCGCCCCCTTTCTCCTGCTCCTCAATGTTAAACACGTCACATACAATTTCAGTTTCAATGGCACATTATCACTCGAGGAATGAAATGTCATTAAATACAATAGCATCAAATACAAGATCAGCGATATTTGAAAAAAGAATGGCAACAATTGGGAATAATTTACAATACCGACAATCACATTATATAATCCAGCAATTAAATGTGAAGTGTGAGTATTATTGATGGAAAAATATAGAACACTGTCATACAACGATTACTTACAATTCCTGATGTCCGATATGAATACCGCCAATCCACGCATACCATCTCCTCTGACGGCCGGCATCTTGCCTCGTTCTGCTCAAGATTACCTGTGAATGAGAGCGAGAGCTATGTGAGAACACTCGGATGTTCATTCCCCTCCAATCTGAGACGCTTAGAGATCGCGCTCCGACGCAGATATACTGTAATTGGTATTTGTTTCGCTCACTGAAAACGACGTGACGCAACGATGGGACGGCCGCGATCGCTCCTATACGTGCCGTCTTTTACA
>Ga0157363_1001015_pt1 | contig 22651 bp, 27 predicted proteins | sample AttsexASBM1_FD_111477 | JGI IMG/M metagenome (GOLD analysis project Ga0157363, IMG submission 111477) | Fungus gardens microbial communities from leaf cutter ant in Ribeirão Preto, State of São Paulo, Brazil - Atta sexdens ASBM1 | ecosystem: Host-associated > Fungi > Mycelium > Unclassified ... | reverse complement strand
TTGTATTAAATTATCTTTTTATTTTTATAAATTTATTTTTATTTTAAATTTTAAAATATAATAAATAATACAAAAAAAAAAAAAATAAAAAAAAAAAAAATAATATTTTAAAAAAAAAAATATATATATATATATATATATATATATATATATATATATATATATACATACACACAGCATTAGAAGAGAGAAACTTATAAAATATGAAGAAAAATAGAAATGATTATATCATACATATGTCTTGAATAGATAATAAAGAACATATGCATATGTTAACGTAATTCATAATTTAAATAGTCTGTTTAAAATTAAAAAAAAGTAGAGAGAACTGGATTCTCTCAAAAGATGAAAGTTACTAACAATAGTTTAGAATAATGATTGCGTGTTAATATATATGTGAGTTATACATATATCCATACAGTACAGAATTTGCAGTAATATCGCTGCAATAACGCTGCAATATTGCTGCAATATTGCAGCATTGTTGCTGCAACTTTTGTGCTGTAGGGGTATAAAGATATTGAAAAATATTAAATAAATATTGTGTTATTATATATGTACATTGGATTATAAAAAAATATATGTATATGTTACGAACACATCCACAAACATACTTACATATGCGCATATGTGTAAATTTGTAATGTGCAATAAACATATGTTATGTGTCATCAATAAAGTGTTGATATACATGGCCAGTCTCCATTGGCTTTCGTTACAATTGATTTCTAATACAACACTTCTTTCTTCAATTCATACAAACATCATCCTTGAAGGAACCGACAAGGTATAACATTCAAATAACTAATTAATTTTACAATCTTTGGCTTTTCCGTTGGATATTTTACAAGAGCTGCGTCGAGAATAATTAAGTCATTCGCCGGAACTAAACTTCATAATCGTTAATCCTTCAAGCAAAATTTAATCAGTTTAATAATTCCGAATTTAATTTTTCACCAATCGATTGAGTAAGCATCTTTTACTTCTGGACTGCAATTTTCGTACGTCTTTCGCATCTTGACGTGATTAAATCTTCTTTCTCAGATCTTTGTCAGACTTTGTCGATAGACCTTACGAATCGTTCGAAGGTGGTCCGAATAGGACTCTGCACTTCGAAATGGTGCCGAGTATCGGTTTAAAGAGTACGAAGAAGCCCCCGACGCACAGCGACGCGAACGTCAAGCCTGTTCCGGTGGTGGTACCACCGGAGATATACCACCAATAGGTGTAGAGTCCGGTGATGAGGGAAGCCAATAAAAGAATGATTATGATGATGCCACTGAAATCGTGAATAACCTTGATGAGCACCGGCCTTACGTATGGATATACCCAGACGGTGTTGTTCGCCAGGATTCCGAAAGCAGCGACCAGGACGGCTAGTATAATCGTTACTAATCCCAGCTGCGAGTGAGATGATGCAAAATAGAGACTATTATAATCAAATTTGTTAACAATGGCGAGAACAAGACCGATCAAGATTAGGATCAGGCCAATTGTGTTTAGAATCCAGTGTATTGTCACTCTGTTACTCCCGGATAACTTCCAAACGATGTATGCTTCACCGGAGATGCAGAAGACAGCCTCTGCCATTAGAACGACCTTCGCCACGAAACGGAAAAATATTAAATTTTTATACAATCTTGGAATAAAAAGATTAAACGCTTTGTTTAATCATTAGACTTTAACTGATTATTATTATCGCGATAAAATATATATTGTAACCTATATATTGTAACCTATATATTGTAACAACACACTAATTGACTAGAAATTAAATTGACTGTTTCAATTTTTCTGAAATATTCAAGAGGTTTTCTTTTATTTTTTTTTATACTTACCCCAACAGTCGAACAAATCACATGCCAAGAGAAGCAACTGTAGTTCCCAAAGGAAATTACCAAGATATAGATCATCGGAGCCACGAGTAGAAAATGCGTCAATATTGAGAAGCCGAATGTTATGGCGCTCGGCGGCCCTTTATTTTCGTTAGTCATGTCGAGAAGGAAGATGATATCTCTTTGATACCTGACATAATAAAAAGAGATTTTCACTGTTAAATTCGTAATGTCAAACTATACTCAATTTGAGTTATCTATCTTTAATTCTCTACTGCTTTTATTCTATATATCGGTAATTGAATAAAACAATATTAAACAATTTAACTTGAGAAAACGTATTAAATTGGACTCTCAAGTTTAGTTTATTATTTACTAAGATAACATGAATGTTGCTTACTTTCCATAAAAATGAATTGATTTATTTTGACACACATAGAAGTTAAAAATAGAAAAAAACATACGATTAAATATTTAAAAATTAAAATTAAGCAGCAAGATATTTTAAGATTCAAAATATTTTTATAAATTTCTCCTGTCACATTTTACTTAGAATTTTTGTATAATATTATTTTATTAAATATTTTATTCCTTGTATCCCATATTCTTATGTGAGAAGAGCAAAGGTTTTTTGAGAGTCGCTGCAGGGTCTGGAAGAAGTTCAACCCAGCACTGCTGGGTAAGCGTAAAGTTCTATGGACGCTGTCTGTCTTTTTACGTAATTCTTTGTAATTATTACGAAGCTCTGAATGTATGATGCGTGATTCATCTTTAATTGTATGGTGCGATTTCTCGCGTCTTCCAACATATCTATCTTTTAGTCTTGTTATCTTAGTTTACGCTTGAGTTTTATATTTGCACATGTATGCGATTACTCGATTAAGTATATATAAAAAAAAATAAATCATATATATTTATAAATATAAATGATAAACTTTTTATCACGCACGTATAAAGCTTACTAGTTCTGGAACACACGTATTTCTCATGTTATGTTTCACAGATGTAAGGAAGATATTAAATGATTTCCGCTACAACTGAAATTTATATTTTAAAAAGTAATTTAAAATAATATTTATAATATTATGATACAAAGATATTTACAAGATATAATTTGTACGATGTTAAATTAACAAAAGGAGTTACTTACAAAAAATACTATTATTTCTTACAATTAAACAAATAATACGCGATAAGCCAAACGAATGTTATTAAGCAAGAAAGATGGAGGCATTAGTTAGACGACAAAATTTAGACCCTCATAACGATTCGTTTCGTTAATGACTTGATAATCAACGATAAGAAACGTTGAACGACGCAAAAATATTACTCAATCCGCAGAATATTGCGGAAAGTGCATTTGTAGTGCCCTTACATTTCAATGATTATATAAATGTCAAAATTGCAACAATAATTGCAAAAAAAACAATTAAAAAAAAATTTTTTTTAATGGAATTCTATTTAAAGAATATTACGTTAAAATTGTTATCTTTAAATAATTTTTATTTATATGAAATAAAAAATTCATTAGATTCTTTTTTCAAGAATAAGTTTGCAAATATTATTAAAAATAATAATAAATTTTTTTTTATTAAAAAATGTACATTTTTTGGTCTTATGAGGAATGAAAAAATCTTTTTCTAAAAGGATCAGTATTAAAAGGATTAGCATTCATAAAAATTATTTATAAAAGTCTTTTGCATCATAGTATACTTTATTTTTAAATCAATATTATAAAAAATAAATAACAAATATTAAATTAATACATATCTAATTATAACAATAATTTTTCACTTTAATTCTATAGCATGTTATCTACACAACAAATCTTTATCTTGAATTTACACAAAAATATTTATCTCGAAATGATATTTTAAATATCTGCGCTTTTCACATTATTTCTATTTGCACTTATTATTTGATGTGACCTTATTAAGAAATCTTGTATGTACAAGTATATATATGTATGTATATAAAAAGTGTCACAAGTATTATTTCAATTATAGTTTTTATGCATTTAAAGTCAATATTTTTTAAATAAAATTCTACAAATAATATTGTAATTGTTTGTACTTTCCATTATTAAATATTTATATGATGTATCCTTAATTAATTAATTTCATAGCAATAAATTTAATTAATTAATTAATGTGCTAGCGTTAATTAATTAATCAATTAATCATTTAACATTAATTAAATAATTAAACTCTTTTAATATATAATTTACTTAACATTAAACGAAGAATATTAAAGTATATAATAATATATATAGTTTGCTTGTATTTACTAACATGTTTGAAAATTTCTTTGGTTTGGTGATCAATCACAATTAGAAAATTATCAATTTCAATAATAAAATAATTAAAAGTAAATACTCGCGCGAAACATCAAGTTTACATAGCGTGACGTTATGTCATTAGGCAATTTAATTAATCTTTTCTCTCTCTCTTCTTTTCTAAAATAAATACTACAATAATATATATACTACAATAATAAACAATAATATATATATGTACATATATATATATATATATATATATATATATATATATACAAAAATATAATATATATATATATATATATATATTCACCATGATGTTTGACACAATAAGAACCAAAGTCACGCTTATGCTACAACAATTCCTACAAGAACGTCACTGAACGATAACTTGGTTGACTCACCGCGTGAACACCGTTCGACTGTTACATAAAGTTGTCGCCGATCTTAAAACTTCGTAAAAAAAGGACCAAACAGGAATCCTTTTTCGAGTCGTTTCGATCAGCGTGGAGCAGTTAATCGAGTAACACTCTCGCGCAATCGCATTCGTGACGTGACTGAGCGTCTGGAATATGGCGATCTAGGTTGTGGAGTGGATCCATGGATCATTATCGTGGCGTCGCTGGCCGATGAGGAAACATCGCGGTCGACCTTGCAGTATCGGAGCGTATGGCGTTGCCGGACCAATCGCCTAGATAGAAAACACTTGAATCATAGCCCTCCGTTCTGTCCTTGAAACAAAAATTTCCCTAAAATTCTCTTTACTCCTTGATGTCTGAAATTTTCTGGCGAGGCGATCGAATTGAACGGCGTCGAATGGGAAAATCATGGAAAATCATGTTACATGTCCATCGGGCCCGAAAAAGAGGCGGTTCGACGTTGCGGCCTTGGTACAAGCGGCCGCAACGCACGCACACTTTTCGATCGCATAAGCGCTCGTAAGGCGCAAGTATGCACGCTCCATAAATTTACAAGGCATCCGCATAATGCAGCCAAAGAAAACCGAGAGAGAACTCGCGCGGGAAATGCTTTATAACTCCTCATTATCTGACATATCTTGAAACTTTTTGCGGAGTTAAAAGGAAGAGAGAAAAAAAAAAATCTTTTCTCCGGAGTATCTTCTCACAATAACATTTTTATTACCTCTTTCGTGAGAAAAATTTATTACATTTGTAAAAATTTAATTATGTATTTAGCGATTAAAATGATTTCTCTCGCGTCTAACGTTTTTGAACGTTTATATATTTTTATTATAATTCCTTGCTAGAAATGCAGTTTTCCTATCCAATTATCTGATATTACGTATTATTTTTATTAGTCGTAACAATATGGCATAGAAAATGGACAAAAATCTGTCTAATTGTTTAGTATTAATAGATTATTATTAATAAAAAATACTGTGTAATCCATTTAATCCTGCTTCTGTTCAGTAAAATGATTCAGATTTTGCGCATCTTTTGTCCGCAGTAATTGTATACAAAGTTGTTACATCTTGGAATTTTAAGTAGTTTTACTTCTCAGTTGCTATTCAAAGTTAATATAACCAGTAATTGTTTAAAAAATACATGAAATTTCTAAACGTCTCAGTAATCAGACATTTAATACCTATATCCAAACATTTACAGAAAAATTTTATATTTATTTATATTAATATTATTCATAAAAGCTTTTTTAAATATAATATTTTAATTTAATTGTAATCTTTAAATACAATTAAATACAATTAAATTATAATATTGTAAAAAAAAGCATTTGAGAAAGATTAATAATAATAAATTCTATATAAGTATTCGGATATATATAGATATTATGTCTAGTCATATATATGTCAATATATAGTCATATATAGTCATATATAGTCAAATATATGTCTAGTCATTGAGAAATTTATTTTATCAGGATTCTCGTATATAGTTTGTACACAATACTTTTAGAAATAATGGATCGTGTGTATTTATGTTATCTTTCTAAATTTATCGATGTCGTGAGCAACAACTAATTAGGAATACAATTAGAGATCATCCGATAATTTAATTTTGCTATCTAAAGAATGGAGCATGACTCGTGTTTATTGAGGATCAATGCGCTTTGAATGATAATGTTTCTCTTTTTCTTTGATTCAAGCAGATTAAATATATTCTTTTGTAACTTGCCGTTTGTTTAATTTCTCTATAACTTCTCTAGCTGGTCAATAAATAATCTTCTTAAATCTGTACGAATAAGGACGTTAAGGTTTGACGCTTGTTACTATGTAATATACAATGTTTCACGTCAGAGAATGATTTCTCTCTTTTTTTTTTATATGTAACACAATTACAGAATCGAGCGTCACGCATATCTGCGCACGTGCAATGATGCATGTAGCGATAGTGACAGTTGTGTTGTGTGTTGATTGTTGGTCGTCGTGACAACTGATGACGACGACCGGGTCGAGCAACCGTTCTTTACGAGCACGATGGAACACGGTATACCGTGTGATTTAATATTACTCCTTGGTTTAAAACGCGTTTAAAACCAAACGACGAAATGGTGGTTGCCGACAAACGTAGGCATCTGATAGTCTCTACGGCGGGGAACTTCTTTAGCGCGTCCGTGCAACACGACGACGAGGATATCGAGGATCGCGAGATCCTCGATCGTTTCCTGGAGCAGTCCTCGTGCAGAACTCTATGCGCCAGACCGATTGACACCGACCGGAACCAAGTCCGCTTGAAATTGAGCACCGAATTGCCCGCCGGTACAAGAAACACATTGGTCTTCTTTAAGGTAGAGACCCTTCTTTGCAAAAGAAAAAACATTTTAATTATGAAAATTGATGAATAAATGCAGGAGATTAAGAAGATTACGAAGAATAAGAAAAAGACTTTTATCGATGGAATATATTGATTTGCTTTCTTGCTTTTCTTGAAATCTCCTTAATCCATTCTTCCGTATATTTCTCTTAGTTAGTATTAGTTAGTTACTATTGACTTCTAATCATCGTCACGCCGAATGACGAGTGACTTTCTTGACGATAGAAAGTATTTTCTAGAAAGTTGCGATTTAACATGCTATTTACATGTGCTGATGGTGCGAAAATTCGTACAGGTGACAGCGGCGACAGTAACAGAAGAGAACTTTCACGACGTGGTCCAGGTGGCTTCTACCGGCTGCGGGGATGGATCGGTACTGATTGAGGGTCTCCGTCAGGTATGGGCGCCTACCCTTCGTTCATCTGGTTTAAATACGTCTTGTTTGAAGAAATTGGAGGAGGGACTACTCAGCTCCGGATTTTCGACTACCGTTGTGGAGGAAGAGGAATTTTGGAAGCGGAAAAGGGATGAAGCTAAACGGTCGCACGAGAGAACAAATTGCGAGGAAGCTGCCAAGTCCGTGAAGAACATTAAGATTGAACTCGAAAGCGCCGCGGTGTCAAGGTATACATTATTACTTTGACTATATCTTAAAGGGCTGTCTACAGTGGAAATAATGTAGTAATGCTCGTTTCTACTAATTTAAAATTTAAACTTTAATATCTTGGTTCAACTTACTTTTTATTTTTTTCTAATTCTTAGGTCGATATGTTGATTCTTATATTTAAGACGTCCTAAGTACAATATTATGATATCATAAGCTAATCAGTCATATTATGACATTATTTAAAATGATTTTAAAATAAGAATGAATTTTAAATACTGGCTCTAAAATTAGAAAAAAATTAAGAGTTAATTGTACCAAGATTAAAATTAAACTATGTTGCTAGAAACGAACTTAAGTCATAAGTAAAAAATCAAATCGTAATCAAATATGAAAAAAATAATCGATTATGATTGATCAATTTCTTATACTTATAAGATTTACTACATAATACTCCATTGTAAATGGCCTATTACTGTTTTATGTGCAATTATTATTTTCCGTTTCTTTTATAGAGATGGATTGATCGCTGTGGAAGAAGCTTGTGAAGCTATTTCTGTATTCGTGGATGATTTATGGAAATTAGGGGGACCAGTGTATACCGAAGAACGAATGAAATCGTTTCTCGATGTAATCGGGAACGAAGTGGTTCAACTGATACAAAATTATCTCGATGCGGTATGTCAACTATAATTTAGCCTTAAATTATTCATAATTATTCATAATCAACTACAGAGTCAAGACGTTTCGAGGGCACACTCATTGCCAATTTATTTGGCAAAAAGTCTTTGAAACGTCTATAATTGTTTAAAAGTAAAAGCATTGTTTATGAAAACATTGATATTTTTATTGATAAATAAGATTTGAAAAAGTATCAAAAGGTGTTTACAGTAAAAGTTTTGCTGAAGTATCTAAAAATTTAGTTAGATCTAAAAATAAATTTTGTTGGCCTATCAAAATAATTATGTAGGACACTCAAGCTGGTTGTTAGAATTTCAGAACTTTTGTAGCATTAATTGTGATGCTTAAGTTTCTTACATAATTATTTTGATGGTGCATAAAATTATTTTTAGATTTATATTTGCTTAAATTTTTAGATGCTTCAGTAAAATCATTTTTTTGTGTTACCTACCATTTGATTCGGTAACGCTATTAACCGTTTTCTCACGCGTACGATGTTTTACGGAATGTAATTCATTAGGTCGACATGACTGATACTCGCGTAAAGGATGAAACGATCGCATTCGGAGCGACAGTATGCGAAAAGTGGGTGAACGCAACGCAGAAACTAACGAAGCTTTTCTGGCCACATCATTCACTCCATCCTTGGCGCGGACCGATCTTCATACCAGAGAAATGCTCGAAGCTCGGCAAAAACCTCAGGTAGGCGTTAATGTATACGAAACGGCATGGAATGTAATAATAACGTAGTCGCAATCTTCTAGGCAGATGTCTGAGTTACGTGCGCAACATCGCCAATTGAGTAAACTTCTGACTCCGAGTGAGAGATCGGGACTCGGAATCGAGAAATTGCTCCAAATGTTTGATGATACGAGAGGTGCATTGGAAGGAACTTTTTTTTAGAAATATTTTATGCATAATAATTTTAATGAATTATTTATAGTTCTTCTTACTATCTCTATAAAGAAATCACAAAGTAATCAATTTGATTTTTATCTTCAAAAGTTGGAAATAATATTATAATTAAAATATATAAAGCAGTTTTTGTACTTGCAATTTCTCATGAATTGTTTAATAAATAAAAATTGAAATAATTAGAAATGAATACTATAATTTAATAAATTATTAAATAGTATAAATTAATGATACTTTAAATAAATAAACGTTAATAATTTGCAGTTGCTCTGGGCAATGATGACTGGAACAATGAATGGAATAGATTGAGGCGTAAGATCGAGGATGGCTTGATACCAGCCGAAGAACGCGTTGCTCAGAAGCTGAAGGATCATATTGCCGATGCTGATACTCCAAGCGCTCTGGTAGCCGAATTCGAGAGATACAGCGAACTGATGAAGAGGGAAGGGCTTAAGAGAGCCTTACGTGGAGAACGAGAGTCTCTACTTGCAGCGTATCGTGATCTAATCGGTAGTGTGATCTAATCACCCTCTTGAACTAAAATGTTCTTCATATCTCTTAGCCATATAAATATGCCATGTTAAATAAAAAAGAAAAAGAAGAGTAGGGAATCTGTGTATATTTTTTCCTTCTTTTTACAATCATTATAAATTGATTACTGATATTATTGATGCACATATGTTTCTTACAAATATTTTTTTTCTTTGTCATTACCAAGGATAATAGACGATAGATATTGAAAACGCTAATCTGTATAATTCAAATTTGTTTTCATCAGTTAAATATTTTCCTGGAAATATGCGGGATTTTAGAAAATCGTTTAGCTGGTCCCGACACGGAATATCTTCTGGATGCTCCTAAAGTGCTACAAGAGGTTCAAGCCGCTAGATCTGCGGAGGTACGGCTCGAGAGTTTAGCTAAATTAGGGAAAGAACTGCTTGTTGATCTTCCGGGGTACGAAGAAGTGGCAGCGCGTTTGTCAAGCGCGCTGAAAGTAGCCGAAGAGAAAAAACGAGATTTGGTTGAGTCATGGGTAACTTTTAATTACACATCTTTAATACAATATATTTCTCATTTATTTAAATCATTTCAAAATTAGATAAATTTTATATCTAGTATTATATATATATATATATATATATATATATATATCTTTAAAAAGCTTAGTAGTGCGTTTTAATTCGCAGATAAACACCACCAAGGACGATATAGCCAAGAAGGATTTAAGCTTAGGCACCGATTCGCCAGTGGTTGAACTTACTGGCACTAGCATGATGCGAGTGACCTACGATCCCCGATTAATGACTCTGATTAGAGAAGCCAGAGCATTATCTGGCGAAGGCGTCGAATTACCGAGAGAGATTAGAGAGCTGGTAGATAGAGCCTCGTCTTTAGCAGGACGAGCTAGAGCTCTTCAGCAGGTCGCTACATTCCACAACACGATTGGCGATCGAATGGTGCCTTCCCAGAGACCGCTTATGTTGACGATAGCTCTCGAATTAGCGCGAGCTGTTCAGGAACAGTCGGGTATCGTTTGGTCTGACCCTCATCTCGTCGATGTATATACCGCTAGATTAAAAGAATTGGTAAGAAAGAATCGTCCTGTGTTATTTAGATTAATATTGCAAGTTGATGAAATTTATGGCATAATATATTTTATGGCAGGTAGTGAAGTTTGCCCGACAAAACTCGGAATTAATTTCAAAGCACTCTACTTTGCGAGATTATGTATCGGGCTTGTTGAAAGGCGATGCTGTGCACCTTGTCGGAAATCAGAACATATGGAAAGAAACGTTGACAAATATGAGGGCAATTGTCGATGTAGTGGATTCAGAACATGGTAATGCGAGAGCTTGGAAGCTGCATTGGGATCGGCAACTCTTGAAAGCGTTAGGTGTAGCATACAGGTATAACTTTGCGAAAAAAATTCAAAAGAGATCTAAAAAATCCGAAACTTTTGATCATAATAAAGTGTTGTGTATATACAAATAGTTAATTACATGAAATTTATTAACAACACTGATGTTTTTTTCGAAAATAATTAGCTTAAAACTGTTTTATTTTATTGTTCATCCAGGAATGCCTTGCCATCCTTATCGAGGAAACTGTCTGAGATTCGAGTGGAACTCACTTTTCGGGATGGATCTTTACAATGGAGACCGCCACTCGAGGATATTCGCGCAAAATTATACTCTGGTATACGCCGATCACTTTCTATTCCTGTCAATTTTAGAGGTGTCGGAGATGTCGCCGATGCACGCTTTGGTGATTTAGTGCAGAAAAACGCATATCTATTCAGTGGCGTTTACAAACAAGTTGAAATTGTCTTGTCCACTCTCGAATTATTTAGGACCAAGTGGCTAAATCTAGCAACACCGGCCAATATCGACATTGGTGAACGGTAAAATTAAAATAATATACTATAATATTTTATGTAAGAAATTACTGCAAATAAAATTCTATTAATTTTTTTATAGAAAAAAAATTGATTAAAACAGGATCAGTGAATATATTAATGAATTAAAAAGAATTTGTATTAATATATATTATACATCTACATCGGTCTATAATTTTTTAGATTGAAAGGTAAACCTCCCCAAGAATGGGCGAAAGCTTTTAAAGAGGCGAAACAGTGGGCTCAAGAGGTAAGTCTCATATTATGGGAATGAAAGGGAAAGTATATTATGTACTTATAAATAAATAAAAAACAAAAATACCAGTTTCCAAGATTTAATTTTTGATTACTTTAACATGCATCTTATTTCTTATTTATGAATAGCTTTTAAGTTGTTTTTGTATTAAACATTTATAATAAATTTCACAATATTTTGATTTAACTAAGTAATGGTGTATGTTTAATTTTTGTCGAGATAGGTTGGAAAATTACGCGGATGCGAGATAAAAATCTCGTGCATATGCATCGACACAGCAACGACGAGGAATGATTTGGAAATCGCGTCTCGTCATTATTGGGAACGACTGAGTTCTGATCTGAGAGCGGAAGCATCCTCACGTTTGATGGCTATCGTAGACTTCCTGTCTTTTGCGTCCAAGGAGCTCGAACGTAGACCGCGTAATGTAGAAGAAGTCGGATTAGCTCACGAGGCTCATGCACGCATTGAGCAACAATCAGCAGGAATTGCCGAAGAGATGGAAGTCGTTGCTGTGCTCGCCAAAGTTATGGCAGCGTGGACTAGTGAAAAACTCGATGGTAACGTTCTCGCCAAATAAGATTAGCGTATAATTTCTTTAAGAGAATCTATTTTCCGTAAATTGCAGATAAATATAAACTAAGGTTTCGTTTTGTATGTTTTTTTCCTGCAGGCGTCAACGCGGCTCACGCCGCTTTGCAAGATTTGGAAGATCGTTTGGAAAAGCATAAGGCTGTTATGACGCGTTTGTTGGAGGACGCTAAAGTTAATCTCCGTCACAGGGCGATAGCTCTAAGGGACGAAAGAGAAAGATGGCAAGTCAAGTGGTCAGCGAGATCGGAGAATCTCACTCTTGACTGGTTAATGTCGATGAAGGAACGTTGGCTCAATCTAAACGAACAGCTGGATTCTTTGAAAGCGGACTGCAAGAGAATATCTTTGGATCTCGAAAATGTCCTGGAAGACGATGACATTAATCTATCACAAGTGGAACGTGAATTGGAAACTGAAGAGTCAAATTACAGGTCTCTTTAACCAAAGACTTTCTTTATGAAACTAGAAACTAAAAACTTTAGAAACTTTTTGTTTCCTTCTCTATGTCAACATAATTATTTTTCATATGATATTTTTAATAAGAGATAAATTAATTATTGTATCAAACACAATCGTAGATTCCAATCAGAGTTTTTGGAGGAGTTGAAAAATCAAGAAAGCGAGGAATGGACTGTAGCTAGAAGAAGATTACCGAGACTTCATGATTGGCTTGATTCCTGGGAGAATAAGATTCGGTTGTATGACAATATGGAAATTGATACCTTCGTCAGTAAAAAGATAAAAGAAGTTAGATCTGCGATCGAATCCATTCAACCGCTTCGGGGAGATGAAATCGCTGACGAGCATTGGACTGAATTAATTCCTATACTGGGCCTGAAGGTCGAAAATCCACGGAGTATCACTTTAGGTCACTTATTTGCTTGTATAGAAGCGCTGAAGGAGAACGAGGATCGAATAAAAGTGAGAATTTGTAATTTTAAGATGATTTGTTTGAAGAAAGGAATGATAGTTTTAAATATTTCAATATTTACAATATTCAATTTTTCCTATAAAAGAGGTCTTACTTTATGAAAAGTTTATCTCACGAAAAAATTGTTAAAAATAATAGGTATATTTAGTAAGACTTTAGTAAAACAACCTAGATATGAAGCCATATACATTTACGTATATCATATATATCATATATATAGTTCTGAAATTATCACAAACGCGACATATATATTTCAGGAAATAACAAAACGAGCAGTCGCGGAGAGCGGGATCCGACAAGCATTAATAGATTTGGAGGTTTGGGAAAGCACGGCGTCACTTCCGTTACAGGAATCAACCGATAGTAAGAATATGATGATCTTACTCGTTGGAGATTACGGCAGTCTCTTGGCAAAAATAGGTTTATATTTATTATTATTGACTGTTTGATTTTTATTATCTATTTTATAATCTATTAATTTTGTTTCAAATTATAAATCGTTTACAGAGGAATTGAGACTCTTGCTTGAAGGAGCGAAAGGCACTTCAGGACACGACAGATTTGCGTCTAGAGCTGCGCGCTGCGAGGCAGCTTTATCAGAGCTCGAAGAAAGGATTAAAGCACTCAGTAGCGTTCAAAGGAAGTGGATCTACTTGGACCCGGTTTACGGAAGTGGAGCGGCTCCTAATGACTCTGGGAAATGGTCCAGAGCCGATAAGGAATTTAGGTCTGTTAAATTATATTAATTTGATTTAATTCTTCTATGCAGTTTTAGTACTTTTTTTTTATTCATTTATTTAAATTGATATTTTCGCAAATTTTTAGATATCTCATAGGAGAGGTATCTCGAGATCCCAGAGTACCGTCCCTAAGGCAACTTTCATTACCAGCTTTAATAAGTTTAAAGGATCTGTTAGACAGATGTCAAAAATGTCTGGACGAATTTTTGGAGGTGAAATATGACATTTAACTGAAAAATAGTTTTTTATCAGAAAAAAAATATATTTTATTACCTGTCAATCACTATAATGACAAAAATATTAATTATAGGAGAAACGAGCAGCTTATCCGAGATTGTACTTTCTTAGCGATGAAGACCTTCTGGAATTGGTATCGGGCAGTGGAAGAGGTTTGGAGGCTCATTTACCAAAATTGTATCACGGTATTGGTTCAGTAATAAAGGAAAATAACTCGTTAATGGCGATTGTATCACCCGAAGGAGAAGTATTAAAGTTACCTGAGGCCGTCGATCTCACTGAACCTCTACCTCGTTGGCTAGATAATCTCGAAAAGGGAATAAGAAATGCGCTCTGTCAGAATTTGGAAAAATGTTTGAATGACTCCACACCCGATCCGTCCATTTATCCCACACAGATATTGCTACTGTCGGAAAGAATAGGATTTACCGAACGTTGCGAACGTGCTCTAAAAGTAGGTCGCGCAGCTCTGCAGAAGCTTGTCGAATATCTAGAAACACAAAGAGCAAGATACAAAGGATTGGAAGACGCCGGTGATAAGTTAACTGCGCTAAAAGCGCGTGGGCTTCTTCTGGATACTGTTCATCATTTACAAGTGGCCCGAAAACTGTTAAAGATCGTAGTAACAGACGAGAATGCTAGCTGGACATGGCACAAACAACTAAGAAGTTACAAAATTGTAAGTTTTTTAGAAAAAAAACATCTTGTTAATTGAAAATTAAATTTATAGTGAAACGATATTTTTTATTCTTTAAAACGCACTCTATACATTCTAAAATTTTAAAGAATAAATTTTTAAATAAACATTTTTAATATTTTGTTAACTTTATTATTACATTACTGTCGTATTTTTAAGAATCAAGATACGTACGTAGTACGATGCGCCGATGCAGAATTACCGTATCGCTTTGAGTATCAAGGGGCGTCCATTGGTTTAGTGAGAACTCCCTTAACAGAGAAGTGTTTCTTAGCTCTCATGCAAGCTATGAAGCTTGGATTAGGTGGAAGCCCAACTGGTCCTGCTGGAACCGGAAAAACTGAAAGTGTCAAAGCTTTAGCATCTGTTTTGGGTAGATTAGTCCTCGTCTTCAATTGTGATGAAGGTAAGACATTTATTTTTCCATTATTGCAGACAATTATCACATTAGATTAAGGTAGGTAGGTTTACTATTAATACGTGAAATTAAAACATCCATTGCAAAATGTAGGAATGGACACTGGCAGCATGAAACGTATCTTAGGCGGCTTGGCACAAGCTGGTGCTTGGGGCTGCTTCGATGAATTCAATCGTCTTGAGGAGGACACCTTGAGTGCAGTATCGATGTTGATAAGACCGCTTCAAGAAGCGTTACGGGACGGCTCGTCCGAGATCTTGTTGGGCGACCAGAAGATCAAGCTAGATCCTCACTGTTGCATTTTTATCACGATGAATCCAGCTGGAAGCGAGTATGGTGGCAGGCGTAAGCTGCCGGATTCTTTAGCGCGACTGTTTAGACCTATCAGCATGGCGCATCCGGATAAATCGGATATTGCGAAAACTTTGTTGGAGTGTGCCGGTTTTTTAGAAGCGATTACTCTCGGCAAACGATTGGTAGAGGCTCTTGAAATTGCCGGGACCATACTTTCCGAGCAATCGCATTATGATTGGGGGCTCAGGGCGCTTAAATCTGTACTCGACGATCTGCGTCCGATTGCTGATGTTGATGAGACCACCAGGTACGTTCTGTTTTTAAATTAATATATACTGAAAGAGAAAATTTTACTAAATATAACATTAAAAATTAATCTTCGTCTTATTCATGCAATATTATTTTTATAAGATAATTAGAAATAAGATAGATATGAATCGTTTTTGATAAAATTAAGAGAGATTTTTATTAAGATCTTTAAAATATATAATGAAAAATTTTTTGTTTTTTAAATTATATATGATTTGATAAAAAGATTTCTTATTTTTTGGTAGGCTTCTTGTTTCGATCAGAGCATCGACTCTTCCAAAATTAACGGAGGTAGATACGACGAAATTCCTATCATTGTTAAACGATCTCTTTCCGAAGGCTAATCTTCCTTTATCGGTCTCTACTGAAAGCGAAGACCTAGTCGTCGCATTGTTGAAAGTCTGCGAAACTCGGGGTTTGACGAAAGAGATTACCACCAGATGCATTCAACTGAACGACCTATTAAAGAGCAGGACTGGTGTCGCCATAGTCGGCCCACCAGGTAGTGGAAAATCTTCGATCAGGTCATGTTTGACTGAAGCATTGGCAAAAATTGGTGTACCTATACAACAGATTATTGTTTATCCTGGAGCGATATCAAAGAGCAGATTATTAGGTCATGTAAATCCACGAACGAGGTAAACATTCTTTAATGATTCTATTATAATTTCTCTTATAATTCAGGACGCGTTGAATATTGAAATCGTATAAATAATTGCATAAATAGGGAATGGAAGGAAGGTGTTTTATCGAGCGTGGTAACGTCCGCCGGGAATTCCGCGACCTGGATTATATTTAATGGAGATGTGGAACCCGAATGGGCAGAGGCATTGAATTCAGCCCTAGATGATAATCGACTGCTAACTTTACCCAATGGAATAGGAATTAAGCTTGGTAGCTGTACAAGGTACAAATTTCATTAATTAAAGGTCTACACAGTGAGAAATGACAATGAAATCGATGTCGATTCCATTATTATTTCTCATTGGATATAAAAACATTCGTAATGCATAGTGACAAAATCTATTAAATTCTAATTATATACATCAAAAATAAATTAATTTATAAACTCTATGTTTTTAATGAATTAATTACTTGACTATATTTGCATGTTACGCAAAAAAAAGATTTATCTTCGAGACCCACAAACTCGCCGATGCCAGTCCAGCTACGGTTTCGCGATTGGGCGTTTTGCATCTTGGCTTGACGAGACCAACATCCTTATTGGTGCCTTGGCGTTTAGAGCAACTCTCGTCAACTGCTGCGGAAATTGCAAATACCCATTTATGTTCATGCATTGATGAAACTTTAAAGATAAACGTTAATAATTCCTCCGCATCTGGTCTGATGGCCGCCACATTATGTCATCTTCATAAAGCGCAGACATTCGCTCAGGCCACTCAAGCTCTTCTGGTCTCATTATGCGGCCAAGTGGAGGATGCACAATCCAAAGATAATTTGGCGAAATTTATTTATGGATCAACTGAAAGCTGGTGAGTGTTCATTTTAATCTTCTTAAAATAATAACTTAGACCATTATTATACTGTTTATAAAATTATTTTTCAGGTGTCCCGATCCACAAAAGCCAAGTGCGGTCCTTTACGATTCTGAAACCGATCGATTGGTACCTTTCAGTGATACATATGAATCTATTAATACTGATTATGGACCCATCTCAATTTCAGGTATTGTTAATTAAAAAATTTAGTTTTTAAAACGTTAAAGTTTTTTAAGATCTTTAAAAAGGATAAAGATCTTATTTATATATATATATATATATATATATATATATATATATATATTATTTATATATATATTATTTATAAATATATATTTTATGTAGATCGTATTAAAAAAGCATTAGCAGCTACTTTGCCCTGGATAGAAGATGGTCATCCGATTATGATTCGTGGACCTGAAGCTTGCGGTAAAAATGCTTTGATTGACGTTGCGTTGGCAAGAATAAAAAATCAAGATACCATAACCGTGGTGCGAGGATCTTCGCTTTACGGTCCTGGCTATCTCCTGAATCGTTTGAAGAAGGCCTGCTTACGCTTGGAGTCTTCTTCGCAAGGTAGGACGTATAAGCCGAGAAGCGGATCTCGAGTACTTCTTATCTTGGAAGATATGCATCTCGCCGCTAAAGATTTACAGGTATAATCCCAAACAATTTCCTCTCTAACTTTTTGATGCATTAATTTAGATATGACTTATAGCAATCTATATCAATACTTTAATACGAAAAAGAATATTAAAAATCATTTTTTTTTGAACTGTTGTTAATTATTAATTTACAAACAACATAAATTTTTTTCGAAAAAAATTATCAAGTTAAGAAAATTCTAAAAAAGATTGTAACAAGATGCTAATGAGATCAAATTATCTTTAGGAATTAGTGAGAGAATTGCTTCAAGAGGAAGGTTTTCTTGAGGAAGATCTCGAATTTTCTAAAATCTCCGTAACAATTATATGCACTGCTGACGTGACTACTCGATTACATCCGAGGCTTGAAGCTTTATTTGCAACTTATTATTTAGAGTGAGTAATTTTTCTACAGAAAAAAATATAAATTAATGAAATATGAAGTTTGAAAGAAATTCGTTCTTTAAAATTAAATGTTTAATTTTATATAAGTATATAAATTTAATTTCCTGAATTTTTAAAAATTAAAAAGCAAATTGGAGAAATTAAAAAATTAGAGATTTTTAATGTAATAAAATAAATTTCAGTACAATATTAATTCTCTTTAATTCATATATCTTAATAAAATTAATAATAAATTTTGAACAAAACCTTAAGACTTTAGATAAAATATATCTGCAATAGATATCCAAGTCAAAAGGATGTCGCAGCTATTCTGGAACTTCATTTAAGGACTTCTTTGAAAGAAGTTGACTTTGTCATAGCGGAGTCTTGGATCGCTCGAATAAAGCCTAGTATTTTGGATGCTTTTCGATCTATAAATTCCGCTCAGGAATCTTCTTTTACCTGGACTCTTAAGGATATTGTTTTGTGGGCAAAACTTTTGAAATATTATCCTACTCCCGAAAATGAAGCGTACATCACTCATTACTTGTTAGATATTGGACAACGTCTATTTCGCGCGAGGTATTATTCTAAAATCATAATATTCTATAAAAATAAATTATTTGTTAAAAACATATCATTATTTTATGTATATATTTAAATTAAATTTTTAAGAAAGTTAAATTAAGTTTAAAGAAAAGTGAATTTAATTATTTAAATTATTCTTTCTTGATAAATAATAATTTCGTGTTTTATTCTATTTATTAATCCTATAGATTAACGCCCAAGGCCCTGACACGGTGGGAATCTTTGCTAATTTCGAAAGATTCCGAGGTAAAAGATTTCAATAATGATGTATATGCATGGAAGAGCGCGAATATTGGGTTGTATCCTTTAAGTGAGGAGCAATGGCGAGAAGAGATAATCAACGCAGCGGCTAGATGCGCTAGAGAGGGTCAACCAGTGCAAGCATCAGTTTCATCTTATCTTCTGGAAACCATAGCTGGTACGAATTAATTAAATTAATAGATGAGAAGAAGATTGATATTTATATAACAATGTTAAATATTTTGCTAGGACTGAGTTGGGCCATTGGATGCGATTTTCGTGGTATGGTTCTCATTGGACGACCTGGAGCGGGCAGAAGGTCAGCAGTTAAATTGGTTGCAACATTTTCTTCCTTACGACTTATTGATTCAGGACCTGGTACCGTAAGATAAACTATAATCACAATTTATCTATTATTGTATTTTATTCTTTGGAATTCCGTCATATCCGTCAATTGTTTTTTAGAACGTGGTAAAGTGGCGATAAAGAACGCTGTGCAGGCAGCGGGCATCGAAAATCAATCAACTTTGCTCCTGCTGGAGGAACATCATGTTAGAGAGGAAAGTTTAGCCATAATGGTGAGTGCCATAGTATCTAAAGGAGAGGTTCCAGGACTTTATGCGACGGAAGAGCTTGACGCGTTGGTTGCACCTCTCGCCGATTTGGCTCGAAGGGAAGATTTTCAAGGGACGCTGGAACAATATTTGTATCATCGTACGTATACTCAAAATCTTTTTTAAATAAATTAATTCATAGCGTTTCTTCTGAAAGAATTTATAAAGTTTATGTTTGTACATATATTATGTGATAGATCTTTTTCAGAGGATTGAAAGTTACGTTTTATAAATAACTATTTAATCGTTACCGAGTCAAAATAATAATTCGTTACCATTACTATTAATTACTATAATTACTTAAAAAAGTAACTATTCATTACTTTTTTGTTACTTTCTTAATGACGAAATAAGTCTAAAAAATTTTGTAATATTTTTTGTTTAAATATTAATAAACAGTGGGATTAGACCGATGTGTGAAAATATAACTAAAAAGCGAAATGATTTTTCGGTTTAAACTAAAGCTTTGTATCATAGATAATAATATTTCTGAGTGAATATATGCATATATACTTGTATATACATGACTAGTTCTACAATCCACGCGCCGATTAAATTTTCAGTCTTAAAACACAATCCAATTAACAAGAGATTTTCCATTATCAAAAAAACTAACTTGTAAAAAACCGTAAAAGCATTACAAGCATTATTATTCGCTGATTTTTTGCTATTTTTTGTCTTATTATACATAAGGCCTATGATTGATTTCGCAGGCTTGCGTAAATACCTCCGAATAGCGGTGATCTTAGATTCAGAAGAGATCGAATCGTCGTCACTGCTACGTCTCGGCCTCTTACGACATTGCGCGCTGCTTGGATCTGGACCTGGTGGTCCTGATGAGTGGTGGTCCCGAGAAAGCTCGTTGATCAAATTAGCAATTCAGGAGGGTACTTTGCAATTGGACGAACTCGAAGAGTTATCAAACTATGCGAAAGTTATGATCGGAGCTCATCTTCAAGCGCCTCGTTATCAAAGAGCCCCGGCACGATTCCTCGCTCTAGTGCACACCTGGAGATATCTTCGCGACACGTGGAGCAAGGAGGTCGAAGAGAAGTTGCGATCTCTTGAAGCTGGTATCAGCAAGTTAAGAGAAGCCGGCGATCAAGTGGCTAAGTTGGAGGACGAAGTGTCCAGACAACGCCAAGAACTAGAGGTTTGCAATAACATTACTATTTAATTGTAAATTTTTAAATTCTATTTTATAGCACTATAATTACATAAATATTCTGTTTAAAGGTGGAAAAGGGGAGGGCCAATGCAGCTCTTGAACAAATCACTGCTACAATGAGAGGTGCAACTACTCAAAGGGGAGAAATGACAAATTTGAAGGCTAATACAGAACGCGAGAGTGCTGAACTCGCACGACGTAAGGTAATATCCATTTTTCCCTGTTATCTATCATTATTGATATGAAGAATTGAAATATAAGACTCACAGAGATTGCGCAACATGTCTACGTCAATGCAATGCATATATAAAAGTAGCAACATGCTTATATTGATCTTATTGTTTGCATAGGGGGACATAGAAAGTGAATTAGGAAAGGTTGAGCCTCTAGTAGCGCAAGCTGCTCAGGCAGTGGCTGGTATAAGTGCCGATGCATTGGCTGAAGTTCGTTCGTTGAGAGCACCACCAGCGCCGGTGAGGGATGTACTCGAAGGTGTTCTTCGGCTGATGGGCATAAAGGATACATCTTGGAACAGCATGAAGACATTCCTCGCCAAGCGAGGTGTCAAGGACGAAATCAGGTAAGCATATTGACTCAATCTAATTAATTTATATTAATTTATTAATTTTACTTTTTATTCTATTTAACTATTTTCTTAATTTTATGACAAACTAAATTCTTCCTTTTTCATTTTTCTTCGGAATTTAACGCGTAGAAATTGGGACGCAAGACGTAGTACGCCTGCGAGTTTAGAAGCTGTTTCCAGATTGATAAAAGAACGTCCGGACAGCTTCGAAGAGAAAACCGCAAAGAGAGCATCGGTGGCGGCAGCTCCATTAGCCGCTTGGGTACTCGCGAATCTTCAATATGGTCAAATATTGGAACAAGTTGCTCCTCTAGAACGAGAACAACGTCAATTAGCAGAGTATGTCTTTTAAATTGCCTTTTTGACTTCCTTATTTTCCATTTTACCTGTATCATCAATTTTTTTTTTCATTTTTCTATGTAATTTCAAATTTTGTACTATTTACCTTTTAAATTGCTTTATATTACTCGATATTCTTAATTCTTTTGTGATTTAAGTCGATTAGCGGCGGCTGAGGCACAGTTGGGAAAATTGGAAACGGGATTAAATACAGTGGAGAGCCGTGTGGCGCAGCTTCAGAAAGAGCTTGCTGAACACACGAGGGGCGCAGCTGAATTGCAGTTGCGAACCGAATCTGCCGAGGCCAGTCTATCGACAGCGCGTGCTCTGTTACGAAAACTCGATACCGAACATCGTGATTGGCAAACACAATTCCAAGAGCTAACAGCCAGAAAAGAACGATTGGACGTTGAGGCAGCTAATGCAGCAGCTCTACTTGTATATCAGGTAATCTTTCTTTTAGATTTGCTAATGAAAAAAATGCAACATTATATTTTGGGACAATTAACTTTATTCTAAAATTTACACATTAACTAATATATTTTGAATAAAAAAAGTTTGAATAATCTTAAGCTTTTAATATTTTAATTTAATTTTTTAAATATCAGAATAG